>Ga0265298_10004104_pt1 | contig 18808 bp, 25 predicted proteins | sample AusTroGonzalo_MG_3_FD_193486 | JGI IMG/M metagenome (GOLD analysis project Ga0265298, IMG submission 193486) | Bovine rumen microbial communities from tropical cattle in Woodstock, Queensland, Australia - Gonzalo_01 | ecosystem: Host-associated > Mammals > Digestive system > Stomach > Rumen ... | reverse complement strand
AGTGTTGCATCAAATGCAGGAATAGGATATAATAAAGGTGTAGATAAAGCCATTTTTTATTTTTCCTCCTTTCTTTATGATATTCCCAATGCTGTTTTCCATGCTGTTGGGTCACTAATTTTTACTGTTTTATTACCATTTTTATCAATAAATAATCCAACAGTATTATAATACGTGGTATTATTTATATTTTTAATTGTTGAAAATTCTATACCGTCTTCTCCTGTACTTAATGATATAGCTTTTATATAACCAACACGAACATCATTTTTATCATTTATAACAAAACCATCTCCAATAATATCAGATAATGGTGTAGATGTACTATCTATTTTTCTATCAGTAGAAGCAATATTTCCATACATATTATTAAAAGAATTTGGAAGTATGAAAGATTGGTTATTTTCTCCTTGAGGAGTGATAATAAGAACATTATCACCAGAAGATATTTTAACATTTTTAGGATAAGCAGGTAAAGAATTTATTTTTCCTTTATGTTTTACAGAATATTTTCCATTATTATTAATAGCGGTAATAATACCGCTATTAATACTTGTAATTTTTTTCATTGCATTATCAATAAGAATTTGCATAGCTTCAATTATTTCTTGAGCAGGATTTCTCATTTGCGCCTCGTTGTATATTGTAAAGCAACATTTCTAATAGAATCAATAAAAGATTGACCATCAGTAACGTTAGGAAGAGTAAGGTTACCATTTATATTAATAGTTTCATTAGAAGAATTGTTGTTTTTATATGTTCCAGAATAACCAGAGAACGTTTTATTCAAAAAACTCATTGGGTCGGCAGCAAAATCTGTAAGACGTTCAGTATATTCATTTTTAATTACGCCATATCCAGTAGTAGGAGCACTAATAACAGTACCTTCTGGCGTAACCATAGCTTCCATGCCTTCTTCATTGACTAAAAATGTTTTAGTTGTTGTGCCTAGAGTCCCTTGTGCATGTGCAGCTTCATAATACAATAGGGTTCCATCTCCGCTATAATGATTATATCCGATTATTTGACCATTACCACCATATACTGGTTCAGTATATTCTCCACCACCACTAGAACCAGAATCACTTCCACCAGAAGAACTACTGTATGTTAAATAACTTTCGGGAAGCCACCACAATGCAGTATCACTAGTTCCAATTTGTGCTCTACCAGAATCAAAAGAATGAATATAAAGATTTCTATTTAAATAAGCATCTTGGTCAGAAGAAGATAAAGCACTAAGATAATTATCAATGATATATTGTCGAGCTTCTGACGATAAAGATATTTGATCTCCAACAGAGTAGCCACTACTACCACCAGTACCACCAGAACCACTGTCTCCAGAACCACTTCCAGAGCCTCCTCCTGTACTTGGTGTGATACCGTATTGTTGAGAATATAAATATGCTTGATATATTGTGGTTTTCCACTTGGTAAGCCAGTCAGTCATATTTTGTGTAGAATAACTTTGTTCTAGCTTTCCTTTTAGTGTGTTTATTGCCCCTATGATATTTGTAATGGTAGATGAAGCATTATCTGTAACAGATATAGTTGCAGTTTTATTTTTTACTTCATCCATCTTCCCTTTTATATCATTGATGATGGTTCCTATATTTGAATTTGCTTGAACTCCAACAGTAACAGTTTTGCTTTTTACTTCATCTATTTTATCTTTTATTTTTTTAATTTCATAAGATAAAGTATTTGCTGTATTTTCATCACCAATATATGCTTCCATATTATCTATAGTAGCATCATTGGCTGTTTTTATTCTGTCTTTTACATTCTCGTATTTTTTACCAACTAATTCAACGGCACTATGTTCACGTGCAAGAATTCTTTCTCGTGCATTTTCGCCAAGAATTCCTTTAGCAGTCATTTCATCTTGTGCGTTTTTATAGCTTTCTGTTATGCTTTTCCATTCTTTTTTATATTCTTCCAATTTACTGATTTCTTCATCAATCATTGAAAGTTGTTTTTTGTGTTGAAGTTCTTTTTTATATTCATCAAGAGCGGTTTGTGCTTCACTGATAGCTTTAGTATCTTGTTCGTAAACAAACCCTTGTCCTTTACGATATACTCTAACTTTCTTTTGTTTGGCTTTTTCAAGATTATCTTCAAGTTCTTGAAGTTTAATTTGTTCAGAAAGAGCTTCATTTGCTTCATCTAATGCACTTTTTTCTGCTTTTAATTTATCAATCTCTTCATCAAGAACATCAATAGCATAACTAATTGTAGTTTCAAGAGCATCATTTTCTTCTTCAAGAGACTCAATATATTCTTTATGCAATCTTTCTGCTTCATTATAAAGTTCTTCAAGTTGATTCTCAAGATCATCTAATTCTTCTTGTCTTTTCTTCTTTTGGTAAGCATATATTTTTTCTTGAAGCTTCCAATATTCTTCCTCATATTTTTCTTTATCATCATAATATGCTTCATAAAGCAGAGTAAGAGCATCATAATATTGCTCTTCTGTAATTTCATCCATTGCTAATTGATGTTCAAGAAGAGTTTCTCCATGCTTAAATAAGTCAGATATTTGGTCTTGCAGGTCTTTTATTTCTTGCTCTCGTTGCTTTTTCTCATACATGAATCTTTCATGAGAAAGTTCAGCCATTGCTTCTTCATATTCATCTTTATCAGTATAATAAGCCTTATAAAGTTCTTCAAGATAATCAAAATATTGTTCTTGAGTTATTTCTTCTTTTTCAAGTGAACGTTTAAGAGAAGTTTCGCCTTTTTTAAAATAATCTTTTAACTCATCTTCAACATATTTTTTATAGCCTTTTATAGCTTCATCTTTATATTTCCAATATTCTTCTTCAAATTCTGCTCTACCTGCAAAGAATTGTTCATTCAATAACTCAAGTGCATCATAATATTCTTCATAAGTTATAAGTTCACTATCAAGATAAGTTTTTAGCTTTTTATATTCAACTTCAAATGCATCTTTCCAAGCATTTTGCGCATCTTTCGCCGCTTGTTCAGCTTCACGTTGAGCCTTTTCTGCTTCGCGGTCTGCTGTTGATGTTGATGAACGAGATGAGGAAGAACCAGAACCACCAGACCCACTAGAACGAGATGAGGAAGAACCACGAGATACAGAAGGTGTAAAACTACCAAGTTTTCCTTTTAATTCATTGGCACTATTAATTAATTTTTGAGCTTCTTGTTGAAATTTTTCAATTCCAGATGTATCAATTTCAATATCTTTTGCCTCTGATTTTAAATATTCTACAGCTAATGCTGCTATTTCAGCAGAACTACCAGCATTCATAAAATCAGGAACAGAATCAGATGCCGCTCCAGCTGCATTATCTATACCTTGTGTAGCACCATTTGTAGCATCAGCAACATCATCTAATGATTTTTTTAACATATCATTAGCCATTGCAGCTATTTCTGCATTGACTTTTTCATCTATATCGGCAGAAGCTTTAGCTAAAGCAGAATCAGCAGCCCCATAAAACGCTTCTTCATTCAGAACCAATTCTCCATTAATTATTTCTAAATATTGAAGCAAATCATTTTCTGTTAATGATTGCAATGTTTCTTTTGTTATAACACCACTTTCATTAAATTCATCTACTGCTTGTGTTAAAATATCATATTGTTCTTGTAATCCTGTGGTGGTATTTGTGTATATTTCTAATACCTCGCCCATTGCATAAGAAAAATTATGTTCAATTTCAGAAGATGCTTTTTTAGCTTCTTCTTGTAACATTAAGAACACATTTATCAAATCAGATGCGGCTTGAGCAACATCTGGGTCACTAAGATTATCTTGTATTTCTTGTAAAAAATTATCTTCTAAATCAGAACCAAAAACTTCAATAAGATTTTCTAAAGCTGATTGAAGTCCTTCTGCTCCACTAATTCCAAAATTGGAATAAGCATCAAAAACTTCTCCCATTGCCTTTAACTGTTCTTCTGTATAAGTCGATAAATCACCCAATACAGTTTGAGCTATAGCTTTTGATGAGTTAAGAATTCCTTCATTTTTTCCTTTTAATTCTTCTATTTTTTCTCCAAGAAATTCATATTGTCTACGATATAAGTCGTAATATTCAGTTCCAGGATCAAAGGTATCCATGATCTTTTTAACATGTTCTTGAAGAGAATTTAATGTATCTATTTTATCTTGAAGAGAAATAGAAGTTGTATCTATAAAATCTTGATAATTTTTTCCACCAAAAAATTCATTATTGTATGCATCACCAAATGGATTGAGATTTTCTTGATTTTGTGGAGAATTTGGGAAAAGTCCAAGAAATTTATCCCATAAATTTCCATTATTGACTTCTTCCAAAATTTGTTTTTGTCTTTCTAGTTCTAATGTTGTTTTAGCAACTTTTACTAATTGATTATCATATAGTTGGTTTTGTTCGCCTATAGCACCATTTAATAATTCTGTTCTTGATAATCCATCATTATCTAAGTTAGCTATTTCTATTTTTTTATCATATATTTTTTGAAAAAGCTGATTTCTTTTTTCAGTATCTTTTATATCTGTTTCTAAATATTCTTGTTCTAAATTTTTTAATTGCTTTATTAAATCTGCTTCTTTATTTCTATCATTTATATTGTCTTGAAATTCTTTTTTTCTTTCTTGATATAAATTCTGATAATGTTGATATAAGGCTGTTACTAAACTAATTCCTATTCCAATTTCAGACGCGAGAAGTCGAACATCTCCAATAGTGTCTCTAAAATATTCTCCTCTATTTTGAAAATTCCTAAATGTTTCGTCTAATCTTTGCCCATGTTGTTGTGCTTCTTGTAATGCATCATTGAATTGTTGAATATTTTGTTGTGTTTGAGTAAATCCATTGTTGAATCTTTGCCAAGCATTTATAGCTGTTGCTATTCCTGTTCCAGTTAAAATAGCGGTTAATCTTCCACTATCTTCCACTAAAGCATTTAATATTTTTATTAAATTTGTTCCAAAATCAACAACTTGTTTAAATACATCTGAATTAATTAAATTGTGAGACAATTCTTCAAACGCACTTTGAAATCTTTGAATATGCCCTTGAATACTATCGAGAACACGTTCATTCTCACGTGCTGCAGAACCAGCTGAATTTAATGCTGTTTCTGTTGCATTAATAGCTGTACTAAAGTTCATCATTAATGCATTTAAAACAGTAATCTGGTTTTTACCTGCCATTGTTTCGCCAATAAATTGCTTTTCATTTTCTGTTAATGTTCCCCAAATTTTAGAAACATCATAAAGAATATCATATGTCCCTCTTAGTTGACCAGTCATCTCATCAAAACGAGATATACCTTTTTCTCCAAAAAATGTATCTAATTTATCAGCAGTGTCACCTTCAATTTGTCTAATTCTTTGAGAAATCGTTTTTAAACCATTTGCAACTTTAGAAGCTCTGTCTGGCATAATTTCAATACCAGCAGTCATCAAACCTACCATTTGTTCAAAACTCGTACCGCTAGTTGCTAATGTAGCTGCAACAACAGAAAGATTTTCAGATAGAGCAGATGATGATGTAGAGTAATTATTAGAAACTTCATTTAAAGCATCAATAACATGTGTGCTAGAAAGACCTTGCTCTTCAAAAGCTTTCATTGTTGAAATAAGCATATTGGTTGAGCTTTCGACAGAAACCATTCCATCTGCAACATTAGTCCACATTAATGCATCTTTAGCAAAATCCATGGATTCTTCAACAGTATAACCCATTTTTTTAAATAAAGTTGTAGCTTGAACAACTTCTGTTCCTGTCCTAGCAACTGCATCACCTAAAGTATAACATTTATCAATAAATTTTTCTGTTTGTTCTGTTGTTAAATCTGTTACTTTTGAAAATTCTGTTAATTCAATATCAAGATCTCTGACTTCTTGTATCATGTTTTGAAAAGAATTTTCAATTGCCCCAAATATTCTTGTTACTCCAAAATAACGCATTAAATTATCAAACAAACTTCTTGTGTTATTGACATTTTCTCTAACATTATCATAAGTTCTTTGTATGTTATTTTGGATAAATCTATTTGTTTCGTTAAATGTAACTCTTATTCCTTGATCAAACCTGTTATATATATTTTGGCTCTGGTCAAGTGTGTTTCTTATAGTATCACCAATTCTAAGAGTGTTGTTCTGTACGTTTCTTGTAGTATTATTTATACTATTATCTATTTCAAGAGTATTGTTTTGTACATTTCTAGTTGTATTATTAACACTGTTATCAATATTATTAGTAATGTTTTGTACATTGTTAGTAATATTTTGCAATGTTTGATTTAATTGGTTGAATGTATTTTGTATATCCTGATTTAATTGATTAAATGTATTTTGTACAGAAGCAGTACTTTCTTGATTTGCAGGTGTTGCTTGAAAATTTAAATTAACAGGATTATTTCTAAAATATTCTTCAATTTGATTTTTAAAAAGCTCTAAATTAGTGGTACTTGTGGTTATATTGATTTCTAAAGCTGGAAATTTTTTATTCATTTCCTCAAGAGCATTCATTCCATCAATAAAAGCTAAATACTGTTCCTTTTGAAAGTCTATTCCAACTTGTATGGAAGGAAATTCTTTTACAATTTGTTCAATAGCATCTAAAGCTGTTTGAAATTGGCTTAAATGGTCTTGATTAAATCCTATAGCAAGATTTAAAGCATTAGGATTGTTTTCTGGTTTAGAAAATGTTAAATTAATAGGTGTAGAACGAAAATGTTCTTCAATTGATTTTATGATTCCATCTAGTTCAATTTTATCAGGAGAAGCAAATCGAAGAGTTATGGTTTTACTTGTTAACCCACTTAAACTATCTTTTATAATTTCTATGTCTTGACGGAATTTTTGAAAATCATCTACATCAAGTTTTGTTTTTATATTAATAGAAGAAACTTTATTGATAGAATTCTGTATTCTTTCTAAATCTTTTTGAAGAAATTTTTCATCTTCTTTAAATCTTAAACCTACTCTGTTTGCATCTTCTTGAAAATATCTTTGAACAGCATCTTTTACAGATTTTAAATCATTCCCATCTATATTATTATTGAATGTTATTTTAGGAATAATTGTTGCTGTTATAGGTTTTGCATTTACAGCATTTTGAATATCTTGTACATCAAGTTTTACTTTTACATCGACACTATAGTCAGCCATTTTAACCTCCAAATTATACATTAAAGGCTAAAAAGCCTTTGATATGTGAATTATTCTTTTTTATTAAAATTTATCAAAATTTTTTCAAATGTTTCTCCAAAACTTTTCAACTCTGGATGATTTGCTATAATAATATTTGCAAATTCTTTAGCTTTTTCAGGATTTGATTCAAAAATTTCTTTTATTTGTTCTAAATTATTAACCATATCTGTATTTGTTGGCAATTGATTAAGAGCATTATAAATCACATAATCAAACATAAGTCCAACACAAGCTATAACAGTATTTTTTATTTCATTATAATTTATTAGTGTTTCTTCAATAGTTTGAAAAACACCCATAATATACAAATCTTCATATGCAATATCATCTATTTCAATATTTGTTGTTAAATAACATAAACAAATATTCATAGTTTGCAGTATGGAGTTCATAGCTGTTATATAGTTCATTTCTTCATTATTTTTTTTTATAAAAGATTCCAAACATTGATTAATTACAAATTCACAAGAATTTTGATCTAAATATTTATTAAATTTAAATTCCTGACCATATATTTGTTTTGTAACAACGTTATCGACTTTTTTAACATTTAATTTAATTTTTTCTTCAAACATTTTGGTTTTCCTTTCTTCCATATAAAAAAATACTACAAGAATATTCTTGTAGTATTTTTTTATATATGTTTATAATTTACTCAACTAATTTCTTTTCAATATTTACTTTTAAAACTTCTGCTTCAACTAATGCACGAAGTCTTTGCATATCAAGATGAATATGATATTGTTTCAACCAATCTTCTGCTTGTTTTAAAACATAATTAAGTTTTTCTTCTCCGTGTCCTGCTTCGTATAGTTGTTCAGCAGCATTAACTAAAATACTAATTACTGCTCGTGTTGTCTTATCTTCTAATAATGGTTTCATTTTTACTGCTAAAAAACCAAGAAAACTTACAACACCAAGGGGTACTAAATAATCTAGAACGATTTGTAAAACATTAGACAATATTTCCATCTTTTTCCTCTTCTTTTTCTTTTTTATTATTGTTTTCCGTAGTTATTTCTGATAATTTTAATTTTGCTAAAGCAAAAACTTCTCCTGTCATAAAAGCAAAAAAGGAGGCTATAATGACTGTTGGTTCTGCACCTTTTTTATTAAATATATACAAAACACAACCAGTAAAAATAAGAACCATAATAATTACGGCAATTATAACCATTTTAGAAAAACGTAATGCTTGTTTTTGTTTTTTGGTCATGTCATTCTTCCTCTTCATCAAATCCAAACAACTCATTTAAAACTTCTGTTGTAGATGTTTGAACATATCCAGATGTAGTAGAAATATCATTATGATTTGCTAATAACCTTAAATCATTTATATCCATTTTTTTAGGATTACCTTCTTTATCTTTATAACTTAAATCAGTTCCATGTAAAAGATTATTTAATCGTGAATGTCTATAAGAATGGCATGTATATCCATTATCTTTACCCTCAATACTTGTTGCAATTGCTCTTATTTTTGTAGATACAAAAAAATATATATCTTCAGCTGTCATAGGTTCTACTTTATCATTTTTTATTTTTATAAACAAATAAGGACAATCATCAGTTCTGCTTTCAATCCATTCTTTTAATAATGGTTTTATATCATTTTGGTAAGATAGTTTAAATTTTTTTCTGCCTTTTCCTATAACTTCATTAGTCCAATTACTTTTCAATAATCCATCTTTTTTAATTTGAATCAATTCATTTCTTCTACATGCAGATTCATATAACATCATATGAATCAATGCTCCTTGAATATTATTTTCTTCTAATAGTTTATCTTTAATTTTCATAATTAAATCATAAGACATAAAAAACATTGATTCATCTCTAACAGGTTGTTTGGGCAATCCTTTTACTTTACTTCCGCAAGAAATAAATTGTGTGTCTAATTCTTTACTATATTCTGGGTCTTCTTCGGCAAATAACATCATCATTCTCAATGTTGAATAGATGATATTTACTCTTGCTGTAGATAACTGTAAATTTTCAAGCATATAAACACGCATTTTTACTAAGTCTTTTTTTACGAGTTCAACTATCTTTTTTTCTCCAAAAAGTCTATACATTATAATTAATATAATTTTACAATTATTTGTATATACTCTTATTGTTTGAGGTGTTTTTTCACCTTTTAAAGATAATAAAAAATCTTCTGATATTTCTTTATTTTCCTTTGGAACTTGTTTATATTCTTCATCAGAGAATTTATTGTAAGGTTGTTTCATCTTCCTCCTTTCTTTCAGCTTTTAATTTTATTAAGAAAAAATATAAAAAAATGGCTTTAAAAATGCACATATTATCTGCACTTTTTTAAGCCATTTTTCTTAATAAAACGTTGGTTTTATTTTTCTTCTTCTTTTTTGTATATTTACAATATTATATATTAAATATTGTATTATAACTATCATCAAGTTCTTTATTTGTAAGATGAGTATAACGTTCAGTAATTGTTATACTTGAATGTCTTGCAAACTCTTGAGCAATTTTTATATTACCAGTACTTCTCAATACATTTGTAACAAAATAGTGTCGAAATGAGTGAGGAGTAATTTTATCCATATTAATTTCTCCTACACTCTCTTTCACTCTTTGCTTTACAATTAGCCTACCTGTTTTTGTAGTTATTTGACTAATTTCTTTACCTGTGCCTTTATCATGTCTTGCAAAAATTGGCGCAAACATATCATCGTCATACATTTTTTCTCTTTGTTCTAAATATCTTTTTATTACCATAATAGAACGTTTTGAAAAACGTATAATTGCTTCCTTATCACCTTTACCAACAATAATAGCTTTATTAGATTCCCAATTCACATCGTTTTTATGTAAATTACAAGCTTCATGAATCCTTAAACCAGTATCAGCAAGAGTTATTAAAAGTGCTGAATCTCTTAAATTTATGAGCTTTTTAATTTCATCCGTTTCTTCTATAAATGGAAGTTTATTTGAAGCATAATTAAGAACTTCTTCTATTTCGTTCTGTGGAAAATGAATAATTCTTACACCTTTTTTTCTAATATTATTCTTGATTAAAAATTTTGTTTGATATATATTAAAATCTTTAATCTCTTGTGCTTTTAAAAATTCAAAATAATTTCTTGCCACATTAATATATAAACCTTCTGTAGCGTAAGAATATGCTCTTAAATATTTTGCATAATCATTAAATATTTTTTCAGAAAGTGCGTCAACAGAATCATCTATTGAAATATTTTTTTGAAAAAGCAATTCAGTAAAAGACTTCATAGCGTTTTTATAAGTTTTTACAGTACTAATAGAACGAGAAAGTTTTATATTATCCAAAAAACTCTCAATTGTTTTTTCAATAGTTTGTGTTTGATTATTCATTTTTATTTCCTTTTGTTCTTTATGCTATTCTTCTATTTAAATAAGATACTTCAAATCCACTCGACCACGAATAAATCTTTGCATTCCTATAACCAACCCTTTTATTGACTATCACTTCTGATATATCTTTATTCTGCCTGATTTCATCCACCTTTTTCATGGCATTTTCCTCAAGTCTAAAATTACTTTTCACAATTTTATAATAAGGATTGTCACTTGTTTTATATTTAATTAAATAAACTTCATTTTTCTTTCTCATTTTTCACCTCTTTTTATATAATAATAATTATTATACATATTTTTTTAAATTTGTAAAGAGGATTTTAATAAAAAGTGACAAATGTCATGTGTTCGATAATTCCAATGCCATAAAAACACCTTTTTTAGCCAGAGTACGTTAAGAACAAATTAACGATAACATTCGGGGGTGCGCATGGCAGAAGGATATGAACCAAGACAAGGCGTACAAATTGGGTCTGCTGTAACTGAAGCAATAATCGGAGCCTATCCGCCAGCTAACCAATTAATGCAATTTACTGTAAATTCTACATTAGGAAACTATATTCTCTATGTCACGACTTCAGGCATTAATTTATATGACGGTAATGCTCAAGCAGTAATAGGAAGATTGTATTGGAATAGCTAATAAATGTAAAAATAACATATCAGCGGGAAAGGTAACTCCAATCCCGCTTTTTGGTATAATTACCTTATGGACAACGACCTTAGCAGACAGTATATTATTGATGCACTGACGGATGCTATTGAATATTTTAAAAACATTCCATCTGCAGAGCCTGTACGAATAAAAGGCAAATGGTATAGAAAACAGCCTGTCAATGTTGGAGACCCATCTTTCTTTTGTTCAGAGTGCCGTGTCGAGTTTCGCAATCCATATAACTATTGTCCTCATTGCGGTGCGAAGATGGATATATCATGAATAAAGCATCAGCGGGAAAGGCAACAATCCCGCTGAGGTTTTATTTTCTTATAATTAAAAAAGGTTCGTTCCCGTAAATTTCGTTAAATTATTATATTGGGGGGTTAAATTAAACCACCGATATACAAATATATCGGATGCACCATAACTAAACATTATTATTTGACCATAATTAGTGCTTGCTAATTGTGCTACTATACAACAATAATTTGATTTAGGTATAGTTTCGTCATTTGATTCTATAGTTCTTAATTTATAAATTCTCACAGTATTTTGTCCGGCACTTGAAGCCATGTTTTGCAATGCCGTTTTTAATTCATTCAAGGTAGTGACATTATATTCATCCCCTACCTGCAAAAAAGATGGTTTATTAAGAGGAATATCTCCACTTGCCATAGCAATCTCCTTAAAGTTAATAGCATACTTTAATTAAAAAATTTGTTCGATAGTTTGTTCATATCGAACGCTTTATAACCGACATAGCTTACTTCACTTAAGTGAAGTGCATTTAAAACATTATTTTTCATTATAAAAGGCTCCTTTTATTCGGCATTCGGTTCGGGTTCAACAGTCTTTTTCCAAGTTTCAGCCATTAAAATAGTACCGTTAATATCTGAAATAAATACAGAAACGAGGTCTGTGTTAGCATCATGTTCATAAGCATATGCACCAAGATATGCATGATAGCTTTGTTTGGCGGCATCAAGTGTATCTTTCACTTCAATACCTTTATCATAAACATCACTCGTATGTTTAATTCTATGCATAAAAAATTTAATTTCTTCCATTATTAATTACCTTTCCGTCCTAAAATAACATTTGCACTTGTCACAGCGGTACAAGTGCCTGTAAATGTAACATATCCAGCATAAGATGTCCAAGATATACCAGATGTAATATATGATGGATTATTAAAAGTAATATTAAGAACTACAGTATCTGTAGTAATATCACTATTTGTACCAGATGCTGGAATTCGCATTATTTGTGCGCTTGTTGCAGCCGATACTGTTTGATTAGTATAATAGAGGATGTTTTTTCGTGCCTGTGCATCAGCAACATCTCTCCATACACCACTATCGGTATCATAAATTTGTGATACGTTAGGCATATTTTATGCCCTCCTTATAATATGATATAATTCAATTTATAAAATATTTGGTAAAATAAAAAGAATTGGATAACTATCTCACAGAACAAGAGTAGTTATCCAAAAACATTGGGCAAAAAATTTGATCGAGATTAAGCGATTGTTAAATTCATTTTAGAACACAGCATCGCTATTACTGACGATTGCTATGCAGAATAACTAAAGAAATAAAACAATTGCCTTGGTGGGATAATAAAAATCAAATAATAATCCCACTGATTCATTATTTATGAAAATGGGGTTAATGTAGTTTCATAGCAATAATCTGTTGCATAATCTCTCGTCATGACGTATATTTCATGTTCCCCATTTTGTATTTGCGGAATAAGTAATATTGTTGTACGTCCTTTGAACATACATACACCAAATATTGCAAAGGCTGATAAACCCTGTTTAGTAACAACTGCAGTATGAACCCCAACTCCCAAGTCTTCAAATTTCGTTAGTACTTGGGTCATAAATTCTGTCATAGTACCCGGAATTGAACCAAAGTCATTTGTAAATACTTCTGGTCGATTTTGTATACTTTCTGCCATAATTTATGGCACTGAATTTTAAATTATTTCCAACGACCAATAGCAATCCAATTTAATTTTAATGATATATTTGTTGAACTAATATGTCTTACACGAGCAGATGAATAAGTTTCAAATTGTTGTAATACTAAACTAAAAACACTATCTGGTGAACCATAGTAAACGGGAGATATAAATACTTTACTACTACCGGAAAATTGTATTGAATAATCTATTCTTAAAAGCTCATTTGTATTTGGTTCTAAATCATTTATTTCTATTACTCCATATTGAATTAATGTTCCATCTGGCATTTTGCAATAATTAGAGCCGCTATTATTGGTCTGTTGTTGTATAATACTTTCCATCCTAAGATTTGACATAAATGACTGATTGTATTATTTATGCTAATGAATAAGCTCCGACTATTGTAACTTCTTCAAGTTTCCTTGAGCTTGAAAAACTTACAGGCAAATTACCATCAGTATAAAGCCAAACTGGAGTACCAACTTTTGCATCCATACCTGATAATTTAGCAATTGCTATTAGTGGCATATTCACATTCGGTCTGTAACCTACTGGAACCACAGTAATTGTTCCTGTAGCAACAGTTTCTGCATTAGTATCAAGCAAACGAAGTTCTAAATTTACAACTCCACAACATTTTCTAACGCTTCCACTAAATGACGTACTGGTTGACCAACTACTTGTCAAATAAGCTATACTTTGATCTCTTCTTGGGTATTCTATAATACTATCAGCCATTTCTCACCTCCGAAGAGATAAGACTATGCCTCATACCCCCTTTCTTCAAGGGAGTAATAGGAGGAGTACAACTCAGTGCACTGCCTCCTTTCTTTTTGCGGATGATTGATTGATTGATTGATTGATTGATTGATTGATTGATTGATTGATTGATTTCGTTATTGTCATATTCCTTTAATATGACACTGTACTAGGATTATAAATTATTATTCTTCAGTTATGTATAATATAGGTTTATTATGAAAATAGGCTACCTGTATTCCTTGTATTGCACTTCCATTTGAGTTACAAATTTGGACATCTCCTGATGTGTATATAGTAACTACAGCATTAACATAACTTGAACCATTATAACAATCTCCATAAGCACTTACATTATTAAGTGGTAAACAATCAGATGGAACAGTAAATTCAAAAGTTTTCCCATCTTCTTTTAAAACTGTAGAACCGCCAAAATTAAACTGAATTACTCTTCCTATTTTTCTAATTTCAGCACCTTTTGAATAGTAATATTTGGTTCTTTCAGGAGATTTATTGATAATACTTTCTGCCATTTTTATGTTTAGCATAATATGACTGACGAATTATTTTATTCCTCTAAAAAATACTTTTCCATCAGTTGTGGTATTATTAATAACACGAACGGTTACATTTTCAAGAATGTACAATGAATTTACAACAGGATAAGCAGGATCGGCAATAGCGGTTAATGCACTCCACCCATTGGTATAACAAGATATATCAATACGATTAGATGAATCTCCACGTTCAAGGTAAATCATAACATATCCTTTAGATGGAGTTGTATAAGGATTACTTGAACCTCTGTTGGTTATGTCTTCATTTACACCATTACCATTGTATTTATCAGAAGAAATTCTGTTAATAATACTTTCAGCCATTGGAGTTACCTCCAAACTTATGCCTCAGACCCCCTTTCCAGAAGGTCATAGGAGAGCACATTAATCCTAGAACAGTGTACTCTCCTTTCTTTACTCTCTCTCTCTCTCTCTCTCTCTCTCTCTCTCTCTCGAATTATAAATGGAATATTCCATATTATTCCTCACTTTCGAGAACGGGAGCTTTCCAAGTTTCAGCCATAAGAATAGTCCCATTTGTATCAGAAATAAAAACAGATACAAAATTTGTATTTTCATCATGAGAATACGCATAAGCTCCTAAGTATGCATGATATCCTTGTTTAGCACTATCAAGAGTATCTTTTACGACAATGCCCTTATCATAAACATTGCTTGTATGTTTAATTTGATGTAAGAAATATTTTTCTTCTTCCATATATCCTCTTATTATCTAGATTTCATTAAATATAATTTCAATGTTGTACTACCACTTATAGTTTCTCCAGTACCAGAGCCAACAACTAAATACCCATCATAAGTAGAAACTGTCCAATTACTTGTAGCAGCACTTGGATTACCGAATGTACTTTGTAATACAACCATATCACTTTCAACATTTAAAGCACTTCCCGTATTAATTGTTGCAGGAATAGAACTGATGGTACCACAATCAACTACTAAAACTTCAAGCTTATCGGCTTGTGTTTGCAGTGCGTTTAATCCACCACCACTTACACTACTTACATTACTTGTAGTTAATGCAGCGTTAGCAGAAATAGAACTTTTAGCAACATATAATCCTTCTGGTAAATCAGCAATTCCAGAAATATTACTATGTAATTTTACATAAACATATTGCCCAGTATTAATCGCAGGATGTGTATCTCCACTTGAAATAATAGCAATGGCAGATTCAAGAGAGTTGATTGAACGATTTGAACTAGTAATAATCATAGCAGAATTACTATCATTAAAAGTAATTTCGTCACCAACACCACCTGAACCACCACCCCCACCACTTTGAGCAAGAGCGTTTGTTTCTACAACTTCATTTCCACCAATCCATGGACCGGGACTATGTGCACTTAAAAATTTATATAATTTTCCTTGGTACATTACACAGGCATCAACAGCATATGTTGCAGTTTCACTAAATACAGGAGCTACAGCACCATTATCAGCCTTTTCATACCAAGTTGTTATTTCAGTTACTTCAGAACTATTCCAACTTCCTGCTGAATGTGAAGAAGTGAATTTATATAATTTACCTTCATAAGTGACAACATCTCCAACAGCATATGTTGCAGTTTCACTAAATACAGGAGCAACAGCACCATTATCTAATTTGTTTTTATCAATATTATCTATATCTTGGTTGATGTCATCTATATCTTCTTTGATTGGAGTTATTACAGAATCAAGAGAATTATAAATAATTCTTTTGTCTGTTATTGTACATTCTGATGCAGTTGTAGCATTAACAGGAACTAATATTTGTGCTATTTCCATTTGCCACAAACTATTGTATGATTTTGTTAAAGTTGGTGGAACTGGTGATGCGCTTGGTTCACCTTCTAAAATAGCTACAGATAAAGTAGAGGGGTCTCCATATGTATATTGAATCACAACAGAATCTATTCTGCTGTAGGTATTATCGCCAACATTAACATCTAATGACATTTGACTATTCGATATCCCCATAATGCTTCCACACCTACATTCACCAGTAGAAACATTAACAGTCATTCCTGTCCCTGCGGTAACTTCTAAACCACCTTGAACACTATCATAAACTATTGGTTTAAAAAAATTACGCCAGTTATCTTCATTCAATGCAAGGATATCGTCTAGAAATCCATATGTTGAAAAATTTACAAGATTTGCCATAGATTTCCTTTTTTTATGTATTTTTATTAGAATATTACACAAAAAAAGTACAGTAGTACTGTACTTTTAAAATGCAATATTTTGCATAAAACCGTTCTTTTATTAATTCTTTTTTTTAAAAAATATGGTAAGGAAAAACGGTTATTTCAACTTTATCTTCCTTACCATATTTACATATTAAATTCAACTGTTTTATAACATTCAGTGAATCATCAATTATCATTTTACTAGAAACCATTGCATCTAAGAAAAACTTTGGGACATAATTATCAGGGTCTCTCCTCCTTTTTGTTTTAAACATGTGTTCAAAACAAATAGAACAATCATCTATATTTAAGTCATTGTAATTATAATAATTTATAACCCATTCTCCAAATTCTTTCCATTGTTGTTTTAAATTATTCATTGACATTCTCGGTAAAATTATCCAAGAATTTAATGTTGGAAATATCGGTTCTTCAATTGGTTTCTTTTTTCTTTTTGGATATTTTACAAAATAATAGTTATTGTAATAAGTATTCAAGAGATTTTCGTCTATTATTATCTTTATAGGTTTGCTCTCTTCTACTTTCATACATATCTTCCTCGTATATGTCTTCTTTACATTTTTCACAATATAATGTTTCTATATTGTCCACTTCTGCTATAACAAGAGGATGTCCACATGTTGGACAGTATAATCCTGTTTTTCTTATAACTTTATAACTATTATTCATCTTTTTTCTTTTTTGTTTTCTTTTCCGCAGTAGGTTGTGCTTGTAAAAAATCCTTAAATTCTTGATAATCCATAATAATTTTTTCTATTGTGGATTCATCAACTTTTTGTCCATCTAATTTATAAAAACTACCATCTTTATAAGATGCCTTAATTCTAATATCATTAACAAGTAGTTTCACATGTCCTCACTTTAAACCTGTATGTTCTTGTATTTGACCAACTGTTTCAAATAATGTCTTAATTTTTTGTTCAAGAATAATAATTCTTTCTCTGGAATCTTTTTGATCTGCCTCCATTGCATTTAATTTGACCTTGAGTTCACTTATTCCTATTAAGACATTATCTATTTTATTGTTTAAATTAGCTGTTTCTATAATGGTACTTTTTGCTTCATCTTTACTTGTTTTTCTTAGATTCATTAAAGTTGAAACAATACCAAGTGTTATAGATATAACAGTAATTAGTGTCATAATCTCTATTGTCATATTTACCTCCAATGTGACAGAAGAAAAAATCCGCATTTTATGGAATAATAATTTTTCCCTTCCAGTAATCGGAGTAATAACTACAACTTCGCCAATTATATTTAAGTTTTATATCTTTTTTATATTGACAATATGTAGCATACGGACATCTTTTGTGCGTAAAAAAACAAAGGGGATTTATACTTTCCCCTTTGTTTTCTTTTCTTAAAAATTCACACATTATTCAGTAACGTTGACAATAACGGTATCTGTATAAGAAGAACTACCAGCAGTATAGGTTACAAGAATAGTCGCAGTATCTTCAGCGGTTGCACCAGTACTGACAGAAACAATACCTTCATCACTGACAGAAATATCTTCATCTCCTGTCTTTGAGTAACTGCATTGGCTTGTTAGAGTAACCGGAGCATAACCAGAACCTCTTAAGCCATACACAGTAATATTACCATGTTCACCTGCTCCTAAACTCATAGGTGAAGGAATAGCGGCAATACTAGAGACAGCTATAGCAGATTCCGCAACAGGAACATATTTAATATAACCATAAACATCACCATCGGCACACTGTTGACCAGAAACAGAAAGAGCCATACCAGTAAGAGTTTCGCTTGACACACCGTCAGCAGTCATAGATAATTCATAGTTACCATCAATCTGGAATGACGGAATATCAAGTTGTAACCATTCAACAACACCATTAGTTTCATTACTACGAATCTGAACATTGAGGACAAGACGAACAATGCTCGGAGGAGTGGAAGAGTCAATAACAATATTGTCAATAACTTCTTTATAGTCATAAATAGCAGTAATTTTTTGACCAGCATATTCAACGCCAAGATAAAGAGTTGTTTCATGAGTAGGATTCTGTTCGGGTCTAATAATACCATTAGGCAGAACAACAGAAACAACACTAATAGGAGTTTTTTCAAGAGTGATATTGCCTGTATT
>Ga0265298_10004103_pt1 | contig 18812 bp, 16 predicted proteins | sample AusTroGonzalo_MG_3_FD_193486 | JGI IMG/M metagenome (GOLD analysis project Ga0265298, IMG submission 193486) | Bovine rumen microbial communities from tropical cattle in Woodstock, Queensland, Australia - Gonzalo_01 | ecosystem: Host-associated > Mammals > Digestive system > Stomach > Rumen ... | reverse complement strand
TGCGAGCCCTTCGTAACGCACGCGAAGAGGGTGAGCGCGGGGCCGTTCCCGCGCTCCTCGCGGCATACGTCGCCGACGGCCGCAAGCGCGCCCGCGGAATGCGCGTAGACGCGCCATGCGCCCTTTCCGTCGAAGAGCTCGAACCTCTCGCCCTCCTCAGGACGCAGCACCTTGAGATGGCGCGCGACGTCCTTCGGCACGTCCGGCGCGTCGCATTCGAGAACCGCTGTGTCTACAAGAAATCTATGCATGCTGAAATTGTACCAAAACCCTCCGCCACCGTCTATGCTACGACAGGAGCGAGGCGAGGTCTTCGGCCGTGAGCTTCTCCATTACAGCCTGGTCGGTCGTCGAGACGGTCGCGGCGATAACGGCCTGCTTGCGACGCTGGAGCGCGAGGACCTTCTCCTCGATCGAGCCGGAGGCGATCATCTTCATGACGTACACGGTCTTCTTCTGCCCGATGCGGTGAGCGCGGTCCGTCGCCTGGTCCTCGACAGCCGGATTCCACCACGGGTCGTAGTGTATCACCATGTCTGCGCCGGTGAGGTTGAGGCCCGTGCCGCCGGCCATAAGCGAAATGAGGAACACCGGTATCTCTGGCGTGCGGTTGAACCTGTTGCACTCCCCTAGGCGGTCCTTCGTAGACCCGTCGAGATAGCAGAACTTGATTCCGCGCTCGCGCAGCTCTTCCGAAATCGCCTTGAGCATCTTCACGAACTGCGAGAAGACAAGTATCTTGTGTCCGCCCTCCACGGCGCTCTCCAGCTGCTCAAGGAAGGCCTCCAGCTTTGCGCGGGAAGCGATCTGGCGGAGCTTCATCAGCATCGCGAGAATCTCGAACTTCGACTTCGCGAGGCCCTTCGCGCGGATCATGTCGCCCGCGAGCCTGCGAGTCTTCGCAAGCGCCTCGTTGTACTCGCGCTGTGCGTCCTCGGACATCGGACAGTACGAGACCTTCACGATCTTGTCCGGCAGGTCCTTCGCGACGGTCTTCTTGAGCCTCCGCATTATGAAAGGATGCAGCTTGCGCCTCAGCCGCGACTGCGCCTCCTCGCCCGGCGCGCCGCCGGAAGCTATCGGCTCCTCGTACGAACACTTGAACGTCTCGTAGTCGCCGAGGTACCCAGGCGCCAGGAAGTCGAAGATCGACCAGACGTCCGCGACAGAGTTCTCGACGGGCGTTCCCGTGAGGACGAGCCTCCTCTCCGCCTCGAGCATCTTCACCGCCTTCGCGTTCTTCGTCTGCCTGTTCTTTATGTGCTGCGCCTCGTCGAGCACCACGGCCGAGAATCGCCGTCCAAGGTACGCGTCCTCGAAGTCGCGCTGCAGGAGCGCATAGGAAGTGACGACAACGTCGGCGTCGGGAATGGCCCCGAAAGAATCGGCGCGGTCCGGTCCGGAGACGACGAGCACCTTCAGCCACGGCGTGAACTTCTTCGCCTCCGCCTCCCAGTTCCGCACAAGCGACGTCGGACAGATGATGAGGGAGGGTTGGTGGGTTTGTGGGTTTGTGGGTTGGTGGGTTGGTGGGTTGGTTGCTGCACCATGCACCAGCGCGGCTTTGCCGCGCGAAGGCACCAGCGGCGAAGCCGCGGAAGCACCAAGCACCGCGCCTCCGCGCTGCAGGGAAAGCCAAGTGAGGGTCTGGAGGGTCTTGCCGAGGCCCATCTCGTCGGCGAGGAGTCCGCCGAGCCCCGCCCTTTCGAGGAAGCTCATCCAGTACACGCCCTGCTTCTGGTAGGGTCTCAGCACGTTCTCGAGCGGACCCAAGTCCACCGGCTCGAACTTCGCGCCGGGGTCGCGATTGCGGACGGACGCCGTCTCGCGCCACTTCGCCGCGGCACAGTCGTCAACGTCCACGCAGTCGAGGAGGTCGAGCGACGCCTTGACGTACGGCGCGTGCACGGCGGCGACGCGGAACCATCCGCTCGGCGCGCCGTTCTGCGACGTCGCGCAGTCCCGGAAGACCGCGTGCATCGCCTCTATCGCGCTGTTGTCGAGCAGGACGACTTCGCCGTCCTTCATGATGTACCCGTCGCCGCGGTTCAGCGCCGCCTGTATCTCGACTGGCGAGACGTCCTTCCCCATCGCGTCGAAAGTGTACGACACGTCGAACGCGCCGCCAGGAGCGTCCCGCACCGTGACGACCGGTACGACCGACGGCATGGAGTCCGTAAGCTCCATCAGCTTCTCCGCGAGGTCCACGCGCCATCCGCGCCGCCGCAGCGCCGGAAGCCCCGCCCCGAGGAAGTCGAGCACCTTCTGCGGGTCGACGAGGTAGAGGCGCATGTCGCCCTCGTTGTACCCCGGCTGGAAACCCCACTTCTCCGCCGCGGCGACCGCCTCGCGCTCGGACTTCATCGAGCGCACGCGGCGCACGAGCGGATCGTCTGGGTCCGGCAGGCTCACCGTCTTCGGACTCTGCACCGAGCACGACGGAAACTCTATGTCGCCGTAGTGCGCGTCTATCTCGATCGACAGCGACGCGCGCGAGCCGAGTACGAATGCGGAGAACTTCGGCTTCGCCTCGACCTCGATGAAGTCCTCCTCCTCGTCGGGCTCAGGCCCATCCGCGGCAGATGCGCCGCGCCGCGGCTCATCCTCGGGCTCCGTCTCGTCCATCTCGCAGACCATGAGCGCAATGCCGATCGCGACGACGTGCGGACACACCATCCCGTACCGCCGGTTCGTGTCGCATGGACAGTGCGACTCGATGCGTCCGCCGGGCTTCAGCTCGAACGTGACGGGCATCTCCCATCCGCTCGGCTGTGCGATCTTGCCGCGGATCTCGAGCTTCTCGTCGTCGTACTCCGCCCCTGTTACGTCGCCCGCGTTGACGAGCGCAAGCGCCTGGTTGAACACCTCGACTCCGCCCCATTCGACGAGCTCCTCGCGCGTTATGCCGGACTTCACCACAGCCTTACCTCCGGCTCAAGGGACACACCGAAGCGGAACAGGACCTTGAGGCGCATCAGCCGCGCAAGCGCGAGGAAGTCGCTCGACGTCGCGCCAGGTCCGGACACGATCACGTTGGCGTGCTCCTCCCAGACGTACGCGCCGCCGACGCGCATGTCCTTCGCCCCCGCCGCCTCGAGGAGGCGTCCCGCGAAATCGCCCTCGGGGTTCTTGAAGACGCTGCCCTTCGTCCCGGGCGGAAACTTCTTACGTCGCGCGAGGAACGACGCCGCATCGCCTTCGGCGCACTCCGCGTCGCGCCACCGGACGTCCTGAATCTCGCCCGTTATCGCGCTCGTCCTGTATCCGAAGCCGCACTCGGAGCCCGGCAGCCACCTGCCGTCCACCTTCACAGCCTCTACCACCTCGGATATCGAATGTCCGAACGCGCCTGCGTTCATCTTGACCCAGCCGCCGACCGTGCCGGGGATGCCGGCCATCCACGGACACAGCCCCGGGCGCTTCGCCACGAGCGACGCACCGCTCTCGCCCGCGGGGCCGGAGGTCTTGACGTACTCGACGGAGAGGTTCAGGTCGCTCTTCACCGTGTTCGTGCCCTGTCCGATGAAAATCTTCCGCGCCGGACCTTTCGCCCCCAGGCGTCCCTCCTCCACGTCTCGCCTGACCTGCGGGACGAGCCTAACGATGTCGCCCGCCCCGAGGAGAAGCGTCACGTCGCCTTCAGCCATCGAGTTGCGCGCATGCTCCCACGCCTCCTCGCAGCTGCGCGCGAGAAACGCCTTGGCGCCACCCGAAGCAGGAGACTCGCGCACCGCCTTGTAGAGGTCGGCTATGTCGCCGCCCTCCACCGGACGCTCGAAGGCGGCGTATACGGGACAAAGCACCACCTCGTCCGCTCCTGCGAACGACGCGGGGAAGTCCGCAAGAAGCGCCTTCGTGCGCGAATACCTGTGCGGCTGGAACAGGACACGGAGCTTTCCGCGGCACACTTGCCGCGCCATAGACACTGCGCAGCGCATCTCGGTCGGATGGTGCGCGTAGTCCGTGTAGACGCCTTCGGCAATCTTCTCGAAGCGCCTGTCCGGAAGCGACTCGACCGCGGCGGGAAGCGCCGCGGCAATGGCCTCCGGGGTGTGTCCGCGCCTAAGCGCGACTTCGACGGCCGCGCGCGCGTTCTTCCTGTTGTGCGGGGCGAGCGCGGCGAATGCGCCGACGCCTTCGAGGAAGGCGAGGGGACCGAGCGACTCGGACTCCACCACGTCGTCCGCCGCGCGACGCGCCGCGTCGAAGCACGCGAAGTAGTCGTCCGGGGTCTTGAAATGGTCGGGATGGTCGTATTCGCAGTTCGTGACGACGAGCATCTTCGCCCTGTAGCGGGCAAGCGTGCCGTCGCTCTCGTCCGCCTCGACGACGAGGACGCTGCGTCCGGACGCGGGGCGGTCCGGTCCGCCGACGGGAAAGTCCCCCGTCTCGCCTCCGATCGCCCACTCAACCTCCTCGCCGAGCGCAAGGAGGAGTCGCGCGACGAACGTCGACGTCGTGGTCTTTCCGTGGCTGCCGCAGACCGCGACGGAGTCAGCCGCGGAATTGACGAGCTCCGCGAGAACGTCGCCGCGGTGCCGCACGGGGCACTTTGCGGCTGCGAGCTCGGGGCTGTCCGCGCTGACGGCAGGAGTCGCGACGACAAGGTCAGATCCCTCCACGTGCGACGGGGAGTGTCCGACGGAGAACTGGATGCCGAGCCCCTCGAGCCAGTCCGTTCGCGGAGAGCGCGAGATGTCGCAGCCGGAAACGTTCCATCCGCGGTTGCGCAGAAGGACCGCGAGAGCGGACATCCCGACGCCGCCTATTCCGACGAGATGCGCCTTCCCGGTCATCGCGCGCAGTCCGGCTTCGCCGACACCACTCCCTGCGAGCCGACTTCCGACACGCACAGTCCGCATGCGGCGGCGAGGAGGATTCCGTAGTTGACGATCGGCACGCCTGCCTCCTTTGCGGCGGCGATGCGCCTCAGGACCTCGCGCCGGGTCAGCATGCATCCGCCGCAGTGAATAACGAGACTTGGCTTGTCCGCGCCGCCGGAATTGATCGGAAAACCGGTTCCGGAGGAGAAGACGAAGTTGATCTTCTTTCCGCAGAGCTTCGCGACCGCCTTCGGAATCTTCACCGTCCCGATGTCGTTGCACTGCCTGTGGTGGGTGCAGCCCTCGGCGACGAGAACCGTGTCTCCGTCCTTGAGGCCCTTGATCGCCACGACACCCTTCAGGAACTCCGAAAGGTCGCCCTTCTGGCGCGCAAAGAGAATCGAGAAGGAGGTGAGGCGGATCTGCCGCCCAGAGCCGGACGCCGAAACCCTCGATATCGTGTCGCGGACGGATGCAAAGGCCTGCGAGTCGGTGACGACGAGAACACGTTCCCCGATTCCCAACTCCTCCTCAAGCTCCTCGGGCTGGCATACGCTGGCCGCGATGTGACGGTCGAGGCAGTCGCGGATGAGCTGGACCTGCGGGAGGATCAGGCGTCCCTTCGGCGCAGACTCGTCGATAGGGCAGACGCAGACCACGCGGTCGCCCTTCTCCACGAGTCCGTCGAGAAGTCCTGGCGTCGTGTCAGTAAGCTTCACAGCGGCGATCTTCTGCTTGAGCTCCGCGACGGAATCGCCGCGCCGGAACTCCAGTACTGGCACCGAGAACCGGCTGCGCCACTTCTCGAAGCCCTCGCCGACCCATATCGCGATGTCGGTCGTGGCGAGGACGCCAAGCGTCTTCTCCACGCGCTTTTCGCCAAGCTCTCCCTCGTCGTCGAGACCGGCAGTGTCGGTGATAAGGCACGGACCGAGTGGAAGGATTTCCATGGCCTTCGAGACAGGGTCGGTCGTCGTGCCGGGAGTGTCGGAGACGATTGCGATCTCCTGTCCCGTAAATTCGTTGACGAGCGTTGACTTGCCCGCGTTCCTCAGTCCAAAGAACGCAATGTGGATTCGGTTCGCGCTCGGCGTTTCGTTTAAAGAAGCCATGGCTCTACTCGCTCTTGAGCTCGCGGTTCATCATGGACTCGACGGCCTTCTTTGCGTCGAAGTCCTCGTAGCAGAGCGCGTAGACGAGGTCGCAGATCGGCATCTCGACGCCGAGCTTCGCGGCGAGGTCGTGCACGACCTTCGAGTTCCACACGCCTTCCGCGACCATCTGCATCGAGCCGAGGATGTCCTTGATCTTCTCGCCCTTCCCGAGTCTTTCGCCGACGGAATGGTTGCGGGAGTGGACGGACGTGCAGGTGACGATGAGATCGCCGATTCCGGCAAGCCCCGAAAGCGTCTCTGGCTTCCCGCCGTAGGCGAGGACGAAGCGCTTCATCTCCGCGAGGCCGCGCGTGATGAGCGCGGCGCGCGTGTTGTCGCCAAAGCCCATTCCATCCGAGCAGCCGACGGCGATCGCGATGACGTTCTTCACCGCGCCGCCGATCTCGACGCCGACGGGGTCGGGCGAAGTGTAGACGCGGAAGAGAGGACCAGACCAGACGCGCTGGACCTTCTTCGCCTTCTCCTCGTCCTCGCACGCCGCGACGATGGTCGTCGGGATGCCGCGGCTCACTTCCTCGGCATGGGTCGGGCCGGCGAGAGCGACGACGCTCTTCAGTCCGAGGATTTCCTTCGCAAGCTCCGTCATGCGCTTGTTGGACGCCTCGCACAGCCCCTTCGTGAGAGAGACGACGAGCTGGTCGTCCGTAATGAGCCCCTTGAAGCCCTCCATGACGGACGCGAAGAACTTGCTCGGCGGCGCGAGGACGACGATCTCCGCGCCTTTCACCGCCTCCGCGCGATCGGCAGTGAGCTTAAGCGCGTCCGGAAGGACGACGCCCTTCAGGAACTTCTCGTTCCTCCTCGTGCGGCGCTGCTCCTCGATGTAGTCGGGGAACGCGCCCCACACCGTCACGTCGTGTCCGTACCCGCACAGCAGGATCGCGTTCGCCGTGCCCCATCCGCCGTCGCCTATGACTGCGATCTTCATTCCGCGCCTCAGTGGAAGTTTCCGTAGGAGCGGATCTTCTGGTAGCGGCGCTCCACGAGCTTGTCCACGGGAACCTTCGCGAGGTCCTTGAGCGCGGCGAGGACTGCCTTGCGGACCGCGTTCGCGGCGGCCTTGTGGTTCTTCTGCGCGCCGCCCGCGGGCTCCTTGACGACTTCGTCGACCGCGCCGAGCCTGAGGAGGTCCGGCGCCGTTATCTTGAGCGCCTCGGCCGCCTCGGGGGCCTTGGCCCCGTCGCGCCAGAGGATTCCCGCACAGCCTTCCGGAGAGATCACCGAGTAGACCGCGTTCTCCATCATGAGGATCCTGTCGCCGACGGCGATTGCGAGCGCGCCGCCGGACCCGCCCTCGCCTGTCACGACGACGACTACCGGAGTGCGCAAGCGCGAGAAGAACTCGAGCGACTTCGCGATCGCCTCGGCCTGTCCGCGCTCCTCGGCCTCCTTGCCGGGATACGCGCCGGGCGTGTCGACGAACGTGACGACGGGCAGGTGGAACTTCTCGGCGAGCTTCGCGAGGCGCATGGCCTTGCGGTATCCGTCGGGGTTCGCCATGCCGAAGTTGGCGGACATGTTCTCCTCGACCGTCGCGCCCTTGTTGTGCCCGAGGACGAGCACCTTGACGTCCTTATCCGAGGGACGCTCCCCCGCGCGGATCGTCCCGAACCCGCCTACGAGTCCGCGGTCGTCGTTGACGAGCCTGTCCCCGTGCAGCTCCTCGAAGTCGGAGCAGATAAGGGAAATGAAGTCCTTGAGGTGCGGACGCTTCGGGTCGCGCGCCAGCTTGACGCATTCCATCGCACTCTTTGCCATAAATCTCCTCTCCTAAATTACTAACTACTGACCCCTGACTACTAGCCACTGGCCCATGTCGACTCAGAACCCCCAGAACCACAGCATCTTCGCGATGAAGGCCTTGAGGTCCTTCCTCTCGACGATGCGGTCGATGAAGCCGTGCTTCTCGAGGTACTCGGCGGACTGGAAGTCGTCCGGCAGCTTCTGGTGGATCGTGTTCTCGATGACGCGCCGACCGGCGAAGCCGATGAGCGCCTTGGGCTCGGTCACGTTGATGTCGCCGAGCATGGCGTAGGACGCGCTGACGCCGCCGGTCGTCGGATCGGTGAGGACCGAGATGTACGGCAGGCCCGCCTCCTTCAGCTTTGCGATGGCCGCCGAGGTCTTCGCCATCTGCATGAGCGAGAGGATGCCCTCGTGCATGCGCGCGCCGCCCGAGGCGGAGAAGAGGACGAGCGGACGCCTCTCCGCGACCGCCTGCTCGCAGGCGCGTGCGATGCGCTCGCCGGTGCCGGTCCCGAGGGAGCCGCCCATGAACGAGAAGTCCATCACGCCGAGCATGGCCTTGTGCCCGCCGATCTCGCAGGTGCCCATCACGATCGATTCCTTCTCGCCCGTCTTTGCGATGGTCGCCTCGACCTTATCCTTGTACGGACCTGTCGCGTCGTGGAACTCCAGGTGGTCGGAATACGTCACCGCGCGGAAGACTTCGGAGAACGACCCCTCGTCCGCCACCTGCGCGATGCGCTCGCGCGCGGAAAGCCGCCCGTGGTAGTTGCACTTCGGGCATATCGCGTTGTTCTTCTTCCAGACCGACTTCTCGAAATGGCTCTTGCACTTAGGGCATATCGCCCACAGCGCCTTCGCCGGCGGTATCTTGGCCTTTTCTGCCTTTGCTTCGAACCAGCTCATCTCATTAGCCCCTGTTTTGCGTTAAAGTTATATAATTATACCAAAAATCGCCGTTCAGTGGGGCACCGCCTTAACCATGCCGCACCGCGCCTTCGCGATCAGAATCCGGGAAGGTTGAGCTGTCCCGAGACGCACACCTTGCGTCCCTTGGCAAGCGACCGGTCGGACGTGTCGTAGACGACGAACTTTATCCCCTCGAAGCGCTTCGAGAGCTCCGAGCGGATGTAGTCCGAAACGCATTTCACGTTGCCCTTGTCGTCGTCGGAGAACCCGATCGACACCGGACGGTTCCCAGTGCCGCTCCTGCGCACCATGTGGAAGACGTGCTCGACGAAGTCGCGTATGGCGAACTCCTTCGCGAGCTCCGGCTTCGCCGCGGTCGTGGCGACCGCAAGCTTCTCCTGGTATATGGGGTCGCGCTCCATGCGCTCCTTGAAGCCCTCGTACGTTACGGCGGAGTAGCGGCACATGGAGAGGTAGTAGTCGAGCTCCTCCGCGTCCGTCCCGAACTCGCCGTCGCCCACTCCGTCGATCCACTGGCGGTATCCGCGCAGGTTGGACATCATAATCTCGCGCTCCTCCTCGGTCAGCGCGTACTTGATGAACACCCTCACGGCCTTCTCTATCGTCTCGGGCGCGTGCCCGCGAGCCGTCACTATCGCGAAGATGCGACCCTCGACGAGGGTCTTCTTGAAGGTGTTGAAGCTCGGCGAGGGCTTCTCGCCGTGCTCGATCTTCTCCAGCGCGGCGATCGTGTCCTCGATGAAGTTGTCGCGCCCGGGAGCGTCCTCGAAGTTGCGGAACGCATCGGCCCATACGCCTCCGGGCGCGCGGTAGTGCTCCTCGTCGCCCCTCACGAGCGCAAAGGTAGCAGTCGACACCTCGACCGGCGTCCAGGGGGCGTCCGGCGAGTCGCGGTGCTCGAGCTGGATGCGCGTCGGCATGTGCAGGATGTTGTCGTCCCAGTCGAAGATGTAGTACTTGAGGTCGCGGCTCGCGACGTCTTCGTTTACGTATGGAATCGGACGCGGCATGGCTATCCCTGCACCTCCGCTACGAAGTCGAAGCCCTTAACCTTGAGAATCCTGACGTCGACGAACTCGCCGACATTCGCAGTTACCGGCTCCCCGCCGTCCACGAGATACGTCACGCCGTCTACGTCCGGAGCCTGCGACTCCATCCTCGCGACGCCCGGCGCGACGACGAGCGCGCGGAACGTATTCCCGACGAGCCGCTTCGCGCGGACCTTCCATATCGACTTCGCGAGGTCCATGACCTCCTTCTCGCGCCTCAGCGCGTCCGCGTGCGACGGACGCCCCGGAAGCTTTGCGCCCGCCGTGCCCTTCTCCGGCGAGTACGCGAACGCGCCGAGATGGTCGAACTGCATGCGCTTCAGGTCGGAGAGCATCATGCGGAACCTCGCCTCGGTCTCGCCCGGGAACCCCGTCATGATCGTCGTCCTAAGCGTCACGCCAGGCACGACGTCCCTCAGGAACTCGGCGGCCGCGAGCGAGTCCTCGATGGCGGCCTTGCGGTTCATCTTCGCGAGCACCTCGGGAACCGTGTGCTGCAGCGGGACGTCTATGTACCTCACGGCGTGGGGAGACGTGAGCATCCACACGAGGAATTCCTCGGATATCTCGCTCGGATACGAGTAAAGGACTCGCACCCAGAAGTCGCCGGGGATCCTGTCGATCGCCTTCAGCAGGTCCGGAAGCCGCCTGTCGCCCTCGCGCCAGAGCATCGGGTCCTGCGCGACTATGTCCAGCTCGCGGCATCCGCTCGCCACGAGCGCGCGGGCCTCGCGAAGTATCGACTTCATCGGACGCGAGCGGTACTTTCCGCGTATCATCGGTATCGCGCAGTACGCGCACCGGTGGGCGCACCCCTCCGCGATCTTGAGGTACGCGAACGCCTTGCCAGTGAACCTGAGGGCCGGAATCCCGGACTCCACCCACTCCTGCGGCACGCCGTTCCACTCGTCCACGCCGGGGAACGCGCCCTTCAGCTCGGGATAGCGCTGCGGGAAGCACCCGGCCACGACGACCTTGCCGTAGTTGCCGCGCCTCTTGAGCTCGATCGCCCTAAGTATCTCCGCCTTCGCCTCCTCGCGCGCCGACTCGATGAACGAGCACGTGTTCACGATGACCACGTCCGCACGGTCGGGGTCGGGGGAAAGCGACCAGCCCTTCTTCAGGAGGTTGCCGGCCATAACCTGTAGGTCGACCGCGTTCTTCGCGCAACCGAGCGACACAAGCGCTATAGTTTTGTTCGCCATTACTGCATATTATACCAAAAACGCCGCGTCAGGAAGCGCTGACGCGCGTGAAGGCGCGCTTGAAGAGACGGAGCATACCGAGAAGCACCGCCCCGACTACGAGGAGCGGCATGCAACGCTGCTCTTTCAGCGTAAGTACGATAAGCGCCGCAAGCTGAAGATAGACGATTCCTCCGACGAGCATTCCGACGCGTTGTTTCTTCTCCGGATCGTCCTCCTCGCCTTCGGAGTACTTCGTCACCGCCCAGATGTAGAGGAGCCAAATGGCGCACACCGCCGCGGCAGGTCCCAGCAACAACGCGGCATCCATGCTGTAGACCGTGTTCGCCGCGACGACTCCGCAGCCGAGGTTGAGCGCACGGCACACGCCCATCAGAAAACTCCACTTTGTGCGATTATAGAGGACGACGGCGACAAGGAGCGAGAACGCCATCGGCCACCACAGCCCCGGCAAGCCGAAGCCAAGCGCTACACCGATTGCTGCCGCAAGGCACAGAAACCGGACAAGACACGCAGCGCCAAGCGAGATTTCACCGTCGGGAATCGGCCGTCCCTTGTCTGTCTTCGCACCAATGATGTCATTGTCGACGAGTCCAAACAGATAGAGGAACACGTTCGCACCAACAAGGGCAGCCGTTCGACTCACGGACAATCCAAGGCCTGCAAAGCAGGGCCAAAGTGCCGCGCCGACAAGGACATCGCCCGGAACCGTCGGCAGATTGACGACGCGGAAGAGGCGCAACCACGCCATAAGGCGTGGGGTGCTTGGTGCTTGCGCGCCTTCGGCGCTGGTGCCTGGCGCTGGGTGCTTGGTGCTGCCATCGCCCAATATGGCCTTGACCTTTTCGAGCGCGCGACCGCGATGGGAGATCGCGTTCTTCTCGTCGGCGGAAAGCTCGGCGAACGACTTGTCGTATCCGTTGGGAATGAAAAGCGGATCATATCCGAAGCCCTCGACCCCCGCCGCCTTTTCGGCGATATGCCCGGGGCAGTGTCCGTGGACGACAAGTTCCTCGCCCGACGGATCGACCAGCGCGCAGCAGCAGGTGAAGCGCGCGCGACGGTCTTGGACGCCCTCGAGGTTCTTGAGGAGGAGCGCGTTGTTCGCGGGAGTGTTAGACGGCTCGCCAGCATAGCGCGCGCTGTGCACGCCCGGAGCGCCGCCGAGCGCCTTGACCTCGAGTCCAGAGTCGTCGGCCATGCACCACTCGCCCTTGTGCTTTTCAGCGATGGCATGGACCTTTATGAGCGCGTTGCCGGCGAAGTCGGGCGCGTTTTCCTCGACGCCCTCGGGGTCGTCCGGAACGATCTCGAAGCCAGGGAGAATCTGCGAGATCTCGCGGATCTTGTGCTGGTTGTGCGTCGCTACAAAAAGCTTCATCTCAGTCAATCCTCTCAAACACAAGCCCTGCGTCCTCAGGTGCGGCGGGTCCGATTGTGAACGCCTTGAGAAGATCGGCTGCCGCACGTTCGAGTCCGTCGGGCTCGCGCGAGCTCTCGAGCGTCGCGAGCGGCGCGCCGACGGCGACTCGGTCGCCGCGCTTGACGGCGAGGGTGATGCCGGCAAGCGGATCGATCTTGTCCGTCTTCTCGAGCCGCCCAGCGCCGAGCGCAAGCGCGACCCTCCCCACCCTCTCCGCGTCGATGGCGGTGACGAATCCAGACTTCATCGCCTGGATCTTGAACTTGAAGGTGGGCTTCTTCAAGAGGCGCCCGAAAGCGTCGAGGTCGCCGCCCTGCGCGGCGCACATCGCCTTGAACTTGGCGAGCGCCGAGCCGTCGGCGAGCTTCGCGCGGCACATCTGCCGCGCGTCGTCGAGAGAGATTTCCTTTGCAAGCGAGACCATCAGCGCGGCAAGCTCGACGCAGAGGGAGACAGGGTCATTTAGGGTCGAGTTAGAGTCACTCAGGGTCTGATTAGAGTCGACGCTATCAGACCCTACACCGACCCTGTCAGACCCTTCACCGACCCTACTCGACCCTACACCGACCCTATCAGACCCTACACCGACCCTATTCGACCCTAACCACTCAAGCGCCTCTGCGACCTCGTTTGCGTTGCCGACGGCGCGGCCGAGGGGCGCGGACATGTCGGTCACGAGCGCGGCGGCCTTTCGGCCCGCCGCCTTCGCGCCGTCGACGAGCGAGTGCGCAAGCGCCACCGCCTCCTCGCGCGTCTTCATAAACGCGCCAGCTCCGCACTTCACGTCGAAGACAAGCGTGCCCGCGCCCTCGGCGAGCTTCTTCGAGAGAATGGACCCCGTGATAAGCGGAATCGACGCGACCGTCCCCGTGACGTCGCGCAGCGCGTAGAGCTTCTTGTCGGCAGGCGTGATCTCGTCCGTCTGCACCGTCATCGAGACGCCGACCTCCTTCACGACCTTCTGGAAATCGTCGAGCGAAAGCGAGGCGTTATAGCCAGGGATCGTTTCGAGCTTGTCGGCCGTTCCGCCGGTGATGCCGAGGCCGCGTCCCGTGAGCGACGGAACGCACACGCCGCACGCGGCGGCAAGCGGCTGGACGACGAGCGAGAGCTTGTCGCCGACGCCGCCCGTCGAGTGCTTGTCGGCCGTCGTGACGTCCCATTCGAGGCAGCGTCCGGACCTCATCATCGCGTCCGTGAGATCGGCCGTCTCGCGCTCGTTCATTCCGCGGCAGCACACGGCCATAGCGAGCGCCGCCATCTGGTAGTCGGGTATCTCGCCACGCGTGAACCCCTCGACGAACTCCCTAATCTCCGCACTTCCGAGGGCATGTCCCTCGCGCTTCTTGTCCAGTATCAGTTTTGCAATCATGCGGATATTATACCAAATACCGCCATTAGCCGCCTGCTCACTCATGTTTTTGGTATAATACTGGGAAATGAACATCATCGACACAGACATCGAGGACGTCAAGATCGTCGAGCCGCAGGTCTTCGGCGACAGCCGCGGATGGTTCGCCGAACAGTACAACGCCGAGCGATACAAGGCCGCCGGCATCACCGCCGACTTCGTGCAGGACAACGAGTCGTTCTCGTCAAGGGGCGTGGTGCGCGGACTCCACTGGCAGGCGGCGCCGCACACGCAGGCAAAGCTCGTCAGGGTCGTGCGCGGCGCGGTATGGGACGTCGCGGTAGACATACGCAAGGGCTCCCCCACCTTCGGACGCCACGTCGCCGTTACGCTCTCTGCGGAAAACCACCGCCAGCTCTACATACCCCGCGGATTCGCCCACGGCTTCATCGTGCTCGAAGACGGCACGCTCTTCAGCTACAAGTGCGACAGGACGTACTGCCCCACCGCCGACCGCGGAATGCTCTTCAGCGACCCCGCTCTCGGCATCGAATGGCCCGACCTCGGCGTCGAGCTCAAGCTTTCGGACAAGGACATGCGGCATCCGCCGCTCAAGGACATAGTGCCCTGGGAGGAATGAAGATGGCAAGAAAGGGAATCATACTCGCCGGCGGCGCGGGAACGCGCCTCCATCCGCTGACCCGCGTGGTCTCGAAGCAGCTACTTCCGGTCTACGACAAGCCGATGGTCTTCTACCCGCTTTCGACGCTCATGCTCGCCGGCATACGCGAGGTGCTCGTCATCTCCACGCCGCAGGACCTGCCGAGCTTCGAGCGGCTCCTCGGCGACGGATCCGACCTCGGCATGAAGTTCTCCTACAAGGTGCAGGAAGTTCCCAACGGACTCGCCCAGGCGTTCGTCCTCGGCGCCGAATTCCTCGGCAATGACGACGCCTGCCTCGTGCTTGGCGACAACATCTTCTACGGCGCGGACCTCCCTCGCCTCCTAAAGGGCGCGGCCGCGCGCAGCGAGCCGACGGTGTTCGGATACCGCGTCTCCGATCCAGAGCGCTACGGCGTCGTCGAGTTCGGTCCAGACGGACGCGCTGTGTCGCTCGAGGAGAAGCCCGCGAAGCCGAAGTCAAACTACGCCGTCGTGGGACTCTACTTCTACCCGAACGACGTCGTCCAGAAGGCCGCAACGCTGAAGCCCTCAGCCCGCGGGGAGTACGAGATCACCGACATCAACCGCGCGTACCTCGAAGAGGGACGCCTCCGCGTCGAGACTATGGGACGCGGCTTCGCCTGGCTCGACACCGGCACGCACCAGTCCCTAGCCGACGCCACGAACTTCGTCCGCGCCCTGATAGAGCGCCAGGGCCTGCAGATATCGTGCATCGAGGAGATCGCGTGGTCCAGGGGCTGGATCGACGACGCGCAGCTGCGCAAGCTTGCCGACGGATACGGCAAGTCGACGTACGGGACATACCTCCGCAACCTCGCGCGCGACATCCCGGCGAACGCCTGAGACTCCCGCGCGCACCGTGCAGGTCAGTATGCGACTGCGCCCCTGTCGCGCACCTTCGCGAGGAATCGCGCGTGGAGAAGGAGCGGCGGTACGGTCGCAAGCTGGCAAAGGACGTCCGAGACCGGCATCGAAAGCCATATCGCGAACGCCTTGTCCTCCATGAAGTGCGGCAGCAGCCACACCATCGGCAGCAGCACCACGCCCTGGCGCAGCATCGAAAGCGCGATGGCGACACCGGGCCTCCCGATGGACTGGAAGTACGTCGTCGCCAGCACGTTCACCGATATCGTCCATATCATGCAGTTCGCGAGCGCGAGGTCGTGCGCGCAAAGCGCCACGAGCGCATCGCTCCCGGAGTGGGCGAAAAGCTTCGCGAGAAGCGTCGGGAACGGCGGCACGGCCTGCAGAACGAACGCCGAGACCGTGAGCGTCGACGTGACGAGGAACCCGGTCTTCAGCGTGGCGAGAACGCGGCGGAAGTTGCGCGCGCCCCAATTGTATCCGAATATCGGCTGGAGCCCCTGCTGGCATCCGAGTATCGGCATGAAGACGAGTATGAGCGCCGAGCTGTATACGCCGAGCGAGGCTATCTCGTCCGTTCTCGCGCCCTCGTCGGGCATCCACTTCGCAAACGCCAGCTGCAGCGAGGCGACTATGACAGCGCCCATAAACTGCTGGAGGAACGGCGCAAGGCCGATCGCAAGGGTCCTTCCGAGAAGCTTCGGGTATATCCACACGCGCCTGAAGCGCAGACGTATGACGGTCTTGCCAGTCCAGTAGTAGTAGAACGCGCAGAGGCAGGAAAGAAGCATCGACACGTCCGTCGCCCACGCCGCGCCTTCTATGCCCATTCCGAATCCGAAGATAAGCAGCGGGTCGAGGACCATGTTCGCACCGAAGCCTACGACCATGCACGTCATGGAGCGGATCGCGCCACCTTCCGCACGGTGAAGGGCCGAAAGTCCGAAGGCAAGGTGGGAAAAGAGGTGCGAGAAGAGTACGATCTGCAGATACGACTTCGCCGCGGCGCGCGCGCCGGACGTCACCTCGTCCGCACCGCAGATGCTGAGCAACGGGTCGATGAAGATGTAGAGGAGCGGAATGAGAAATGCGTAGAAGAGAAGCTTCAGGGCAACTGTTTCGCCGACGAGCTTCTCGCACGTCACGCGGTCGTTCTCCCCGAGCTTGATGGAAAGGACTGCCGCGTGCCCCACGCCGACGAGCGGCCCGAACGACGTAAGGAGCATCATGGCGGGCATCGCGATCTGCAATCCCGCCATGGAGTCGACTCCGCACCATCCGATGAACGCGCGGTCTACGACGGAGTAGAGCGCGTTGAGGGTCATCGCGACGAGCGCTGGCCACGAGTACCTAAGAAGAAGGCGTCCGATCTTGCCGGACGCCAGCTCTTTCATCTCAGAAGACGATCGCAACATCGGGGAGGGCCTTGCGTATTCGAGCCATCTCCTCCGCGGACATCTCAAGCTCGCCGAGCTGGAGGGCCTTCATGCCCTTCCACGCCGACAGGTCGGCCGGAAGCGCCTTGACGTGCGTCCTCGTCAGCGAAAGGAACTCGAGTCGCTTCTTGGCGAGCCATTCGGGCACTTCCGCGATCGGGTTGCCGCTGAGCTCGACGTCGGTGAGCGAGGGAAGGTCCTTGAGCGCCTCTGGCACCTCCGTGAACTTGTTGTCGCGCAGGTAGATGCGCCTGAGTGACGAAAGGGACGTGAGGTCGGGAAGCGACGAGAGCTTGTTCTCGTTGAGCCGAAGCCACTTGAGCCCGGTGAACGCGGCGACGCCGTCGAGGTTCGTCAGCGCGTTGCGGTCGAGGTTGATGTAGTCCACGACCTTGGGGTCGAGGCCCGCGGCCGCGGCCGCGAAGTCGGAGAACCCCTTTTCCTGCAGATACGCGCGAGCCTCGGCCGGCACCGTCTTGTATGCCGGCTCCGGCTCGTCGAAGCATCCCGCGAGCGCCGCAAGCGCGGCGCAGGCGAGAGCGTATGCGGCATGCTTACGCATTGGCAGCGGCCTGGACGATGCCGGCGAAATCGGCGGCCTTGAGGGCCGCGCCTCCGATGAGGCCGCCGTCGATGTCCTTCTTGGCGAGAAGCTCCGCGGCATTGCCGGGCTTCATCGAGCCGCCGTACTGGATGCGGATCGTCTCGGCGGTCTCGGCTCCGAAGAGCTTCGCGAGGGTGGCGCGGATGAACGCGTGGACGTCCTGCGCCTGCTCGGGGGTAGCGGTCTTGCCGGTGCCGATCGCCCACACGGGCTCGTACGCGATGACGAGCTTCGCCGCGTCGGCGGCGGTCACGTCCTTCAGACCGACCTTGAGCTGGCGTCCGACGACCTCCTCGACGAGATCGGCCTCGCGCTCGGCGAGCGTCTCGCCGACGCACATCATGACGGTGAGCCCGGCGGCGATCGCGGCGCGCGTGCGCTTGTTGACGGTCTCGTCCGTCTCGCCGAAGTACTGGCGGCGCTCGCTGTGTCCGGTGATGACGTACTTAGCGCCCGCGTCGACGATCATTCCCGTCGAGATCTCGCCCGTGAACGCGCCGTGATCCTCCCAGTGGCAGTTCTCGGTGCCGACGCCGACCTTCGTCCCGGCGGCCGCAGCGACTGCCGCAGGCACGTCGATCGCGGGCGTGCAGCACACGACCTCGACCTTGTCCGCGAAAGCGGCCGTTGCCTCGGCGACGGCCTTCACGAGCGCCTCGGTCTCCGAGGGCTTGACGTTCATCTTCCAGTTTCCAGCTATGATTTTCGTTCTCATTTGATTTGTGCTCCTTAGAAATCTCCGACAAACTTCCTGTGCTTTACGCCGGCCGCCTTGAACATCTCCTTGACCGTGTCGAGGAACGCATAGTCTCCGCCGTAGACGACCTCCTTGAGGCCCGCGTTGATTATCAGCTTCGCGCACGTGAGGCACGGCGAGATCGTCACGTATATCGTGCCGCCCGCGATGGAGTTGCCGTAGTACGCCGCCTGGCAGATCGCGTTCTGCTCGGCGTGGGTGCAGAGGCACTCCTCGAGATGCGTGCCGCTCTTGACCTTTCCGGCGCAGCGCGGGCACCCACCGGCGAAGCAGTTCTTCACGCCGCGCGGGGTGCCGTTGTAGCCAGTGGAGAGAATGTGGTTGTCCTTCATGATGACCGCGCCGACGTTGCGGCGAAGGCAGTTGCTGCGCTTCGCGACGACAGTCGCGATCTCCATGAAGTATTCGTCCCAGGTCGGACGCGGATCTTTGCCCTTTCTCGCCATTGGCTGTATATTATAGCATAAATTCAGGGCCTGCGTCCCGCGCTCAGAGCAGGTTGCGCTGGATCTTGCCGGAGATCGTCTTGGGGAGCGCCTCGCGGAAGACGACGATGCGCGGATACTTGTAGGGGGCGGTGTGCTCCTTCACGTAGCGCTGCACCTCCTCCTTGAGGGTGTCGGTGCCCTGCACGCCCTTCACGAGGACGATCGACGCCTTCACGACCTGTCCGCGCACCGGGTCGGGCGCGGCGGAAACGCCGCACTCGAGGACGTACGGAAGCTCCATGATGACGTTCTCGATCTCCGCGGGGCCGATGCGGTA
>Ga0265298_10004101_pt1 | contig 18820 bp, 14 predicted proteins | sample AusTroGonzalo_MG_3_FD_193486 | JGI IMG/M metagenome (GOLD analysis project Ga0265298, IMG submission 193486) | Bovine rumen microbial communities from tropical cattle in Woodstock, Queensland, Australia - Gonzalo_01 | ecosystem: Host-associated > Mammals > Digestive system > Stomach > Rumen ... | reverse complement strand
TGGTCGGAAGGGTGACATTTTTCTCTTTGTCGCCGTCAACGATGATAATATCTTTCTCCTGAATATGATTGACCTTCTGAAGGTGTGACTTGTCGGTCGAATCCAACTCCTTTTCATAACCGCATTTCGGACAGCGGAGCTTACCGTCATAAGACTTAAGCATACTCTTGCATTCTGGACAGAACATCATCGCTATATATATTGGTTTTCCTACTGATTAATCCTTATCTATTTATCCGCGTGAAAACGGATCAAATGAAAACGGATCTGATGAAAAAGGATCGGTGAAAACGGATCTCATGAATACGAATCTAATGATATATATCTGATTGAACAGATACGATATAAAGTAAAATGCTGAACAGTTTAGTATTCTTATCGGCAATAGCTTTCATTGCGTTTTTAATAATCCCGCAGGACAAAAAGAAATACTGCGCCGTCGCGGGCTGGATATTCATCGTTTTATCGCTCATTCTCGACCTGCCGTTCTACATATACGAGGAGAACAACTTCCTCTATCCGATGATGGCGGTGCTGAGCATCCCCTTCCTCATAATCACGGTAAGCGAACTGCTCAGGGACAATAACCTCACGATATACTTAAGCCGCGGCGCCGCAATCGCCTTTCTGATCTACTTCCCCTTCGGATACATCCCCGAACTGGGCAACTGGCTCATAGGAACCGTCGCTGCGCAGGTCGCCTGGATTGGCGCGGCAATCGGCTGCCACTACAGCATGGTCGACTGGAATCTCCTCCAATACAGCGTCTTCCGCGTCGAGATCATCCATGCCTGCACAGGCATTCAGAGCATTGCGATAATGCTGGGTCTCTCGTTCTGTCTGCCGACGACGCTGAAGCAGAAGATATACTCATTCCTCGTTGTGGTGCCGGTGATCTACATCCTCAACCTCTTCAGGAACGTCTTCGTTGTCGAGGCATACACGCAGCAGTGGTTCAATTTCCTCCCCGAGATTGCGTCAAACGGCGAATACGGCTATGAGAGCTTCTTCTGGGCGCACAATGTCCTTGCCGAGCTCGGCGCACTTGTCTTCCTCATATTGCTTGCGCTGGCAATCTTTAAGATAATCCCGGACCTCGGCGACTTTGCAAGAGACCTAATCAATCTCTATGCCGCGAGAGTAAGGGAGTGGACAGGCAAAAAATCCCCCAAAACGGACTGATTCAAATTAAAAGGCGAGTCAGTAACCGATCGGATAATCACAGAATAGGATAATCTCAGAATCAAATCATCACAGAATCAGTAATCGCAGAATCGTATAATCTCAGATAATTCAGACAAAAACACTCTTTAACACTCTTTTTTCGGTCAAAACGGATATCGGATTTCAAAATAGAATTTCGGATTATAATTTCGGATTAAATTTCAAAATAGAATTTCGGATTATAATTTCGGATTTAATTTCAAATAGAATTTCGGATTCTAATTTCGGATTAAATTTCAAAATAGAATTTAAAAATATATTTTCAAATTATTTCAGTCACTTTATTTCAGTCACTTCAGGTGCAGATAGAGATAGATTATCCTCTGGAATGCCGAGAGATTCGTGCAGACGGCGATGATGATAACCGCGGGTGCGATAAAACCGCTGAGTCCGCCGAGGATGAGGAGGAGAATCGTCTCCGGTCTTCCGAAGAAGCCGACACGCTCCAGCGGATCGTCTATCTTGCCGTCCTCTCTCTTCTCAAAGCCCACTTCCGCATAGGTAACGGGCTTGATGAAGGTATTCATGAGTGAGCCGATGATCGCGAGAGCGACGACGAAGAGATCCGCATAGACCTCCTGTCCGGGCGCCAGCGGCAGATAGGAACTTATAATCGCAATCCCCGACATGCCGACGCCGAGAAGCACAAGGCTGTCGACGTATTTGTCGACGATCCAGTCGAAGACGGCTCCGAACTTGCTCTCACGCCCCGTCTTTCTGGCAACCGTGCCGTCCACGAGATCGAGAATCGCCGATATCAGAAGCAGAACTGCGCCAAGTGCAAACTCGCGGCAGAAGAAGAGATACGCACATGCAAGACCGAATATGAGGGACGTACACGAGACCATATTCGGCGTAAAACGGAGTTTTATGAATATATCGGCGATAGGCTCGAGGCATCCGATGAACTTTGGTCTCAGCGCAGTAATATTCATGTGATTATAATATTGGAAGCGAAGACATATAGTTTTCACTTATTGTCATTTTCTTCATTGTCATTTTTCATCGTTATTTTCCCATTGGCATTTTGCCGGTGTCGTTTTGTCATTGTCATTATTGCCATCTTATTTTGCCGGTGTCATTTTGCCATCGTTGTTTTTGCAGATGCCCGTTTAAAAAGAAATGAAAACCGTCTGCCAAAAGGAATGACCAACTACTTAAATAATACGGTATCATAAATTCATATTGAGATACAGACATGGCGCAGGAATATATTAAACCGCATATCCTGATGATGTCAGAGATAACTGCCGACGGCAAACTGACCCTGAAAAAAGGAGCGTCCAGCAAGATCCTGATGAAATACATGGATAAGGCGACCGAGATACTCCTCCATAAGACAAGGGCGGAATACGATGCCATCATGGTCGGCTCCAACACCATAAAGATAGACAACTCGTTCCTGACCGTGCGCGGAGTCGAAGGCGAAAGCCCCATAAGAGTTATCCCGAACAGCAACGCGGATATTCCTCTCGAATCCAATGTGCTCGGCAGCGACGCAAAGACGATAATTGCGGTCAGCGCAGCGGCGCCGAAGGAGAAGGTTGACGCCATTCGCGCAAAAGGCGCCGATGTCGTGGTCTGCGGCGAGAGCAGAATAGACATCGTAAAACTCATGGATCTGCTCGTCCGCGATTACGGCATAAAATCGCTCATAGTCGAAGGCGGACCCACCCTGAACTACTACATGCTTCAGGAGAAGCTGGTCGACGAGATAAGGCTCATTCATCTGCCGTTCATAGTCGGCGGCTCGGATACTCCGTCCCTTGTCGGCGGCATGCACATAGACTCCGAGGACGAGATGTTCAGGCTGAATCTGAAGAATCAATACCTCTGCGGCACCAATCTCGTCACGGAATACGACGTATTATACTGAACGTAAATATCGAACGGAAGAATGGAACAATACAACAAAATAAATCCCTAAACGACAATAAAACTGAAACAACAGTAAATCCCGGCGACAGTAAATCCCAACGGCAATAAACAGAATCGACAATAAATCATACGACAACAACCCAAAAACCCGAAGTGCAGCAATTATGTCATGGCTTGAATCCGAGATCAAAAAAATAGAGAATACGAAGAGGGACAAAAAAAGAGCGGCGGCAATGTACTTCGCCGCGGGAATCGTCATTGCCCTTGTCGCATGCATTGTCTTTTCAATGCTCTGCTCCCCTGGCAATACCGGAGGCGTCAAGGTAATCAGAATCGAGGGCGAGATCAATGTCGGCAGTTCGCCTAACGGTGCCAACAGCGAATATATCGGCTCCCTTATAAGAAGTGCCGCGGACGACCCGCTCATCGAAGCCATTGTCCTGAGAATAAACAGTCCGGGCGGTACCTCGGCGGCGGGCGAAGAGATCATCGCCGATGTCGAATACGCAAAGACCAAAAAGCCGGTCATAACCTCCATGGGTGCACAGGCAACATCCGCGGCATACCACATAAGTGCACATACGGACAGGATATTTGCCAACCCGGATACGACTACCGCGGGAATAGGGACTATTATGCTGTTCTATGACAAGAGCAGGGCATACGAACGCGAAGGTGTAGTCGCCGAACCGATTAAGTCCGTGGAATCCAAGGATGCGGGCTCGGATTACCGTGCGCTGACGGCGTCGGAGAAGAAGTATCTTCAGTCGTATATTGACGCGGGCGGCGAATACTTCATAAACGACATCCTTGCGCAGAGACCGAATGTCAAACGCGAAGATATCGACGATGCAAGAATCATACGCGGCGAAGACGCCATTGAGAAGGGTCTTGTCGACGAGATAGGCAATCTCTATCAGGCAATAGAGTATGCGAAAAACTGCAGAAATATTCTCGGTAAAGAAGCCGCAAAGACAGCCGAAGCAACATCGGAAAACTGAGTATCAAACCAAACCGGCACGGGATATTCACGCCATGTATCCCGGGTCGGTCTTCATGAGTTCGCGGCATACCGTCGTCGCGTAGTGCCCGGGCGGAAGCCGGAACTCAAGCCGGATTGATCTCTCATCGCCGTCGCGGTTCACGGCACCCGCGATATCCGCGGTAAGGCACATTGCTCTGGAAGCCCCCGCAAATCGCGAGCCGACGAGTTTCGATACGTCGGCATAAGCCTCTTTTGTAACGCCGCATTCCGCCATGAGATCGGCGGTATACCGTTCGGTCTCGCTCTTAGGCTCGAAGTCCTCGCTGCCGGGCATGTAGATTGCCGTCCGGCACCTGCCGCGTTTTATGTGTATATTTGCGGCATTGATGTTCGCGGCGGTCACGATATCCTCGCGCCCGTCGGCAAAGAGGAGTCTGTCCCCGATCTGCGGCGAAAAGGGGTCGCCGTCCGTCTCCCTTATCCTCATGGAGAGCACCCTGTTGAAGATATAGGACTGAACCGCGCTCACGAACATTGAGAGCAGTTTCGGCGGAATCGTCCCGATAGCGCCTTTGTAGTCGCCGGGCTTCTCCACGAGATGATGAAGGATGGAACGCTCGTAGTGCATCCGAACCGGCATCAGTTCCAGTGCATCCGCGGCGTCGCCGGTTTTCTCAAAGACCTCCCTTGCCGCCTTTACCTCTTCAGCCTCGTCATCGAAGGGATAGCCCGCGTATTTCATGCAGGCATCTTTGAAGTCGCCCTTGAGCAGAGCAATGCCGACAATGTGCGATATCGGACGGATGGTGCCGAAACGCTGTATGCCGTAGTAGTTCGGAAGACCTGTTTTCGCCGCCGCAATACACTCCTCGAGCGCACCCTCGAGATCATCGCCGGTACAGTCGCTCACATTTATCCCGAAGCTGTTTCCCTTGAGGTCGCCGAGCGAGAGCTGGGTTCTCGCGTAGCCGAGCGCTCTCAGATTTATGTCCTTTATCATGACGCGGGCAAGATCTTCCTCTTTTATGCCGTAGATTGAGATAAGCTGCTTTGTCACGGCACGCTTGTCTTTGGTTCCGGCAAAGGAGATGCGCTGATAACTCACTCCGAGCGTCTTCGATATCTCCTTTAAGGCACGCATCAGGTCCCAGTTGGTCTTCTCGAGCTCGCAGATGAGGTGCGGACCGCTGGTGAGCTTGATATCGGAATAGACTTCTTCGACCACGAAATCCTCGGGCGTCTTCCTGAGGATTCCGCCTGTTCCCGCCGACTTCGTAAGATAATACTCCATTCCCAGAAGCTGTTCCGTTCCGTAAGGGCTTTTCATCGGTGTCATAGATTCATTGTGTAAGATGTGTCATTGTCTCAATCGTGGTGCACGGTGTCATTGTGCCATGATGTCATAATGCCATGTGCCATGATGTCACGGTGCATTTTTATCCGATAATGCCTCGTCTAAAGCAGCTGGAGCTTGCCGGTTATCTTATCAAGGTCCTCGGATTTCGCCGGACCGATTCCCAGCGCCGTCACGGTGCCGGGTTCGACCTCGGTATGTCCGGCATCGCATATCAGTGATGTGGAAAAACCCGCCATATCCGCGTTTGTCTTTATAAGATAGAGCGCCTGAAGCGAATCCACCTTAAGCACGACCTTCTTCATACCCTCGGCATACCAGAGCTTTTTCACGGTCTTATCGGCATGCTCGTAAGCGCCGACAGCCGCATGGGCAAGCTGTGCGCATTTCTTGCCGCAGCTCATCTTGACGTCATTTCGGATAATAAGGCACTGTTTGTACTTGTAATACTCATTATCTCTTGTCTCAACAGGCATACTACAGTATCATAGGCTCTTATTCAAGTTATTACTTCCCGAAGTCTGCCGGTTATTCTGCCAATTATTTAAATTCCGAGATGCAATCTATCAGTAATGTATGACGTAATTGTTGCCGGAGGCGGCCCCGTCGGCAGTTCCGCCGCGAAATTCTGTGCGGAACGCGGTCTTAAAACCCTCCTGCTCGAGGAGCATGCCGAATTCGGACGACCCGTGCAGTGTGCCGGACTCCTCAGCAACAATGCGTTTGCGCAGTGCCGCGTCGGCGAAAAGAGCATTCTTAACAAAGTCTCGGGCGCACGCATCATATCGGGGCTCGGAAACGGGCTCTCGTTCGACGCCGGAGTCACAAAGGCGTATATAGTCGACCGCTCACTTCTCGACGCCGAGATGGGCGGGAATGCCGCGAATGCCGGTGCGGAGATCAAAATGAAGACCTCGGTCACGGGATTTACTCCCGCGGCATCGTCGAATGCCGGCGACTTCTGCACGGTAACGACGACGGGAATCGACGGAGAGGAGAGTTTCGAAACGCGGATTGTCATCGCCGCCGACGGTCCCAGAAGTCTTTTTTCGCGGTTCTTAAACCTCGGACGTCCGCCGGTATATCTCTCGGGGATTCAGGCGGATATAGCGCTCAAACGCGATACCGGTCTCGTGGAACTTCACCCGTATGCCTCACCCGATTTCTTCGGCTGGGTAATCCCGATATCCGAAAACCTCTGCCGCGTCGGACTCTGCGGAGAAAAAGACGTCCCCGAACGTTTCAAAGCATTTCTGTGGAAGGTCTGCCAAGATTGCGATGCGGAACATTCGGATGCGGAATCCGGTCACGAATCATGCAATTCCGCAACATGCTCCTCCGCATCATGCACACCCGTATCATGCACCACCGTATCCTGCACCACCGTATCCTGCACCCATCTGGTCACGGGGACTATTCCGCTCGGAATCATGCCCAAAACCTGCGCAAATCGCGTGCTCTTCTGCGGCGATGCGGGCGGGTTTGCCAAACCGACCTCAGGCGGCGGCATATACACGGGTATAAGAACGGCGTATCATGCCGCGGAGACGGCAGCAATCTGCTGCGAAAAGAAGACTTTCCGGGACAGCGACCTGAAACAATACGAAAAACTCTGGAATAAGGATATAGGCAAAGAACTGCGATTCGGAATGAAGATGTATAATCTTCGCAAAAAAATAAGCGATGAGCAGATTGACAGGCTATGCCGCGATCTCGGTTCCGACGAAATTCGCAGGGATATCATGGAATACGGCGACATGGACAAGCCCTACAGGATAATTCGAAAACTCATGCTCAACCCGATTATCCTCAAAGACCTCGGAAGCATTGCCGGCTCGGAGATAAAGAGCCTTATCATGCCGCACGGCTTACGTTAAAACCCGGGCGCGTTGCACGGATTGCGGCCGAACGGATCGCGATTCGGCATTCGCACCCGCAGCCGCCGGTAATTAAAACTTTAAAAACTTTGACGACCATCTTCTATTATGCCAAGCCAGTTCGGAAAAGGATTCATTACAAATATCATGCTCATATCAAAGCATCTCGGATTAAACCCCGACCGTGCATGGAGCGGACTTGCCGACCACATGACCTCGATGACGCTTCCCAAATCGTTCAAGGGCACCGAGGTCGAGGAGATATTCGGCATTCTGCGTCAGAAGATAATGTGGCATCAGGCAGGCATGATGGATGCCGAAGACCTCGAAGACGTTAAGAAGACACTCAACCGGCTCGTAATCGCCGTCGACGGACAGCTCGGAATCGGCGACGCCGATGTCGGCAGATTCGAATGAAAGTGCCGCGGCACTTTCCTCATAATTACGCACATTTTTCCACGCATTTTCCGCACAATTCCGCACATTTTCCGCATAATTCCGCACATTTTTTCGCCGTCATTGCCGTGACCGGAATATGTGCGCGAATAAAGAATTTTTGAAGTTAATTTCCATTTTTGATATAGCTTTGCGGATTATTTGCGGTTACATTAAATAGCTTAAATCCCATATAATATATGTGTATTTTAGTCCGACACTCACAGCCGATTTTAGCGAAAATTTCTGAAGAAATTTCTCGAATATTTTCTCTGAACATTTTGAATCATCATGCCGAACCGAGAGTAACGATTCGACAGGCTGCGGACTATTAAACCGGGGGACAGAAATTGGCAGACAATAACTACGACGCATCCCACATCACAATCCTCGAAGGTCTCGAACCCGTAAGGGAAAGACCCGCGATGTATATCGGAAGCACCGACATACGCGGACTGCATCATCTGGTCTACGAGGTAGTCGACAATGCAATCGATGAAGCCCTTGCGGGTTACTGTAACCACATAAAGGTCACAATCAGAAAAGACGGCTCATGCAGCGTGCAGGACAACGGACGAGGCATCCCTGTCGACGCCATGGCGGACCAGGACGGAAAGAGCGCTCTCGAAGTCGTTCTTACCGTGCTCCACGCCGGCGGCAAGTTCGACAAGAACACCTATCAGGTCTCGGGCGGTCTCCACGGAGTAGGTGTCTCCGTTGTAAACGCTCTCTCCGAGACTCTTACCGCCGAGGTCTACCGCGACGGCAACATCTACGAGATGTCCTTTGCCAGAGGCGGCGTCACAAAGCCGCTTACGGCACGAAAGAACGCATCCCGCGACGGCTTCGACCGCGGAACAATCATCACCTTCAAGCCCGACGCGACCATCTTCGAGACCGTCACCTTCGACTACGACATCTTAAGCTACAGGATGCGCGAACTTGCGTTCCTCAACACCGGCATCAAGATTGAGATACACGACGAGAGAAACGACTTCAACGACGTCTTCCACTACGAAGGCGGCATTCGCGAGTTCGTAAAATACCTGATGGGCGGCAAAGAACCCGTCCACCCCGACGTCATTTACCTCAACACCAAGGATGAGGCAAACAAGGTCGAAGCCGAGGTCGCTCTCCAGTATTCGCTCACATACTCCGAGAACGTCATGACCTTCGTCAACAGCGTCAATACCCGCGAGGGCGGAACGCATCTCGAAGGCTTCAGGAGCGCTCTCACGCGAACCATCAACAAGTTCGGAAAGGAGAACAACCTCTTCAAGGGCAACTCGGACGTAACGCTCAAAGGCGAGGATGTCCGCGAAGGCTTGAATGCCGTCATAAGCATCAAGATTGCAAACCCGCAGTTCGAGGGTCAGACCAAGATGCGCCTCGGAAACAGCAATGTCAAGGGTATAGTCGATTCCCTTGTCTACCAGTCGCTCTCGGAGTATTTCGAGGAGAACCCGAAGGTCATAGCCGCAATCGTCGAGAAGGCACTGACGGCGGCGAGAGCCAGAGAAGCGGCAAGAAAGGCAAAGGAACTTGCAAGAAGGAAGGGCAACCTCGAAGGAAGCGGACTGCCCGGAAAACTTGCCGACTGCTCGGAACGCGACCCCGCAAAGAGCGAAATATACATCGTGGAGGGAGATTCCGCAGGCGGTTCCGCAAAACAGGGACGTTCGCGTCTCACGCAGGCTATCCTGCCGCTGCGCGGCAAAGTCCTCAACGTCGAGAAAGCCTCGCAGCACAAGATACTCAAAAATGCCGAGATTCAGACGCTTATATCGGCAATCGGATGCGGAATCGGCGAGAACTTCGACATCTCGAAGGCACGCTACCACCATATCATCATGATGGCGGATGCCGATGTCGACGGTGCCCACATCTGCACTCTGCTTCTGACATTCTTCTACCGCTATATGCCTCAGCTCATTGAGAGCGGTTTCGTCTATATCGCACAGCCGCCGCTCTACCGTGTCGCAAAGGGCAACAAAGAGGTCTACGCCTACAACGAAGACGAGATGCGCAGACTCCAGAACGAGTTCGGCGATAAGGGCGTCGCCGTCCAGAGATACAAGGGTCTGGGTGAGATGAACGCCGACCAGCTCTGGCACACGACAATGAACCCCGAGTCCAGAATACTCAAGCAGGTAAACATCATCGACGCAAGTTATGCCGATGAGATATTCTCCAAACTCATGGGCGACGACGTCGATTCGCGCCGCGAATTCATTTACCGTCACGGAAAGGAGGTGACCAACCTTGACATCTGAGCAGTTCACATTCGGCGAAAAGAGAATCATCAACGTAAATATCGAGGACGAGATGAAGATCTCGTACATCAACTACGCCATGTCGGTCATCATCGGACGTGCGCTGCCCGATGTGAGAGACGGATTGAAGCCGGTTCACAGGCGCATTCTCTATGCAATGGGGGAGATGGGCAATACCCACGACAAGCCGTACAAGAAGTGTGCCCGTATCGTCGGTGACGTAATGGGTAAGTATCACCCGCACGGCGATTCGTCCATCTACGATGCGCTCGTAAAGATGGCTCAGCCCTTCTCGTATCGTCACACCCTCGTCGAAGGTCAGGGTAACTTCGGTTCGATAGACGGCGATTCCGCTGCGGCAATGCGTTATACCGAGGCAAGACTCGATGCGGTCGCCGAGGAGATGCTTGCCGATATCGACAAGGAAACAGTCGATTTCGGACCCAACTTCGATGAATCCCTCAAAGAACCTCTGGTTCTGCCGTCAAAGATACCCAATATCCTCGTAAACGGCTCGGAAGGTATTGCCGTGGGTATGGCGACCAAGATGCCGCCGCACAATCTCCGCGAGGTCTGCAATGCCATCAATGCGACCATAGACAATCCCGACATCACCGTCGCCGAACTCATGGAGCATCTCCCGGGACCGGATTTCCCGACCGGCGGCAATATCCTCGGACGCGGCGGTATCGTCAACGCCTTCACCGAGGGTCGCGGCAGAATCCGCGTAAGAGGCGTTGCCGAGATAGAGGATGACGGCAAGAAAGCCCGTATCATCATCTCCGAGATTCCGTATCAGGTCAACAAGGCACGCATGATCGAGCAGATTGCCGAGCTTGTCAAGGACAAGAAGATAGACGGCATATCCGACCTCAGGGATGAGTCCGATAAGGACGGCATACGTGTCGTTGTCGAGCTGAAGAAGGGCACCGTGCCCCTCGTTGTCTTAAACCAGCTGTATAAGCATACGCCGCTTGAGACCACTTTCGGCGTCATAAACCTTGCAATCGTCAACAACCAGCCGAGATACCTGAATCTGAAGGACATAATCGGCGAATTCCTCAAGCACAGGAAGGATGTCGTCTACAGAAGGACGGTCTTCGACCTGAAGAAGGCAGAGGAAAGACTTCACATATTGAACGGTCTGCTGATTGCGCTGGACAACATCGACGAGGTAATTGCGACAATCAAATCCTCAAAGACCACCGAGGAAGCCGCACAGAAGCTCATCGCGAACTTCAGCCTCGACGAGGCGCAGGCGGACGCGATCCTAAAGATGCAGCTGCGCCGTCTCGCGGCTCTGGAGACGCAGAAGATCGTCGACGAGAAGAACGAGATTGCAAGGGAGATTGAGAGGTTAAAGCTCATCATCTCGGACGACGCCCACATTTTCGCGGAGATTAAGCGCGAGACCGCAGAAATCGGCGAGAAATACGGCAACGAGAGAAGGACAAAGATTGTTGCCGACGTCGACGACTTCGAGAAGGAAGACCTTATCGAGAACAAGCAGGTCCTGGTCTCCCTGACCTCCGACAACTACATCAAGTCGATGCCGCTGGACACATACAAGGGTCAGCACCGCGGCGGACGCGGCATTGTCGGCATGACGACAAAGGACGAGGATTTCGTCAAGAACATCTTTGTCGCCTCCACGCATGATTACCTCCTCTGCTTTACCTGCGAAGGCAGGGTCTACTGGCTCAAGGTCTACGACATACCCGAGGCGACGCGGCAGAGCAAGGGCAAGGCAATCGTCAACCTGCTCAACCTCAATAACGAGAAGATTACCGCGGTTATTCCGATATCCAGGTTCGATCACAGCAAGTTCCTCCTCTTCGCAACCCGTCAGGGTATGATTGTGAAGATACCCGAGGAAGAGTTCTCGAGAGTCCGCCAGACGGGTCTCAATGCGATTGTCCTCCGCGAAGGCGACAAGCTCGTCGACGTCAAGGAGATAGACGATAACGGCGAGATCGTGATTACCACACGTTTCGGACAGAGTCTGAGATTCGACTTAAAGACGGTTCCGCTCAGGCACAGGAATGCGCTCGGCGTCAAGGGTATCAAACTGCGCTATGAGGATGTCCTTCAGGACCTGACCGTGGTCGAGAAGGATCACCTCTTCACCCTCACCGAGAAAGGTTTCGGCAAGAGAACGGAGTTCGACGAGTTCCGCGGTCACGGCCGTGCGACCATGGGTGTCAAGAACATACAGGTCGACGTCAGCGGCGCCGTCGTCTCATCCAAGGCGGTTAACGACAGCGATGAGGTAATTCTGATGAGCAAGTCGGGTATTGTCATGAGGACCAAGGTGTCCGAGATCTCAATCCAGAAACGCGGCACCAGAGGTGTGCGTATCATGAAACTCGACAGCGGCGACAGCGTTGTCGGATTTACGATACTTGAGGCGGAGAACGATTCGTCCTCATCCTCAGGTTCATCCGCGAAGTCTCCAAAGGTCGATCCCGCCCAGAAGTCCCTCCTCGATTCCGATACGGACGGCAACAATTCGGACTATGACGACGATGCGTCGGATTCGGATTCGGACTACGAAAGCGAGCCTTACGATGATGCCGATGCCGAAGAAGACGAAGAATGAATAATAAAATGAACAATAACCCAAAACAACAACCTAAAACAATAACCTAAAACAATAACCCAAAACAACAACCCAAACATATCCCAAACAAAATCCGAAACAACAATCCCAACTTTTTTTTGTTTCTCTTTCGACAACTGTGCCGGTCCCAACAAGATTATTAATTATACTCTCCAATGAAAGAGCATGGAAACAGGAAAGATATTGACTGTGCTTATTGCAATAGCTCTCGTCGCCTGCATGGGATATATTATCTGGGATAATTATCTCATGAAGACGGGGGGAGGAAACGTGCAGTATATACCGCAGCAGACAACCGTTATACAGCAGCAGGCGCCCGCAGCGGAGACGCCGGCAGGCAACGGCGGAGAGACCGTGCCCGCAACATATATTCACTCGGGTGAGGTCTATGCGACGCCGTCGGAGATAAGGAGTATGGACCTCGATGTCGAAGCCGTTGACTGGGACGGTGTCGTCGGAAACGACGGTATTACGATTCATTTCAACTTCTATGACGCATACGGCAGAAAAGTTATATTCTCGGGATATACGATATCGTTGAACGTGGATATCTACAGCCCCGAATACGACACACTGAACCGCAAACTGAGTGTCAGAAATGTGCTCTACAAGGGCTATGCGACCGTTACCTCATCCGATCAGGGTGACGGCAGTACGCTTGCGGGAATCAGGGTGCCGTTCAGCGACATGAAATTCGGTCAGTACGACAAGGGAATAGGTCTTGTTAAGGTAACCGCATCCATGCCTTCCGGCGGTACGGTCATAGGCGAAGAAATAATGCAGTTTGCACGAAACACAATCTAATTAATTCTATTTTTTGATTGATTTACTGCTTATCTTCTTTTTTTTACTCTGATTAATGTCAAATACCGATGTCAAATACCGATGTCAATTACTTAATTCCGAATCAGTAAACGCCGGATTATCGGTATTTTTGGATTGTTTCTGAAAAAAGATTATATTTGTTGTATTCGGACGCGTTCAGTCAAGCGGCAGTGTCTCAAGCTGGGAAACAAGTTCCCAGATGCGTGTTCTCGCATGAACGGGCATATTCGGGTCGTTTGAGACCTCATCGACGAGCGACAACGCCGTGGCGGCACGCATTCCGAGTGCCTGCGAATCGTCGGATAAAACCTTGCGCGTCTCATCCGCTACTTTCCTGATATTTCTGGGTATTGTGGAATCATCTATGATTGCGGAAAGCATCTGGACGCAGTAATTTATTGTTTTTTGAGGGTCAGCCATAAAACATCACATCCTATTATTAATTTAGTCAACCGCCATATATAAGATGAACGAGAAAGAGTGATAATTTATGAGAGGTTCCGATGAGATAATGGCAGAGTACCTGCTTAAAGGCGCAAAGATGCTGGGTAAGACCTGCCCCGAATGCGGTTCGCCGTTGTTCACGGTCAACGGCGAGACATACTGTGTCGTCTGCCGCGAAAATAAAGCGCAGACCGGAAAAGCCGCAAACAATGCAAACAATGCAAACAATTCTGACAATACAAACGGCGCAAAAGGCACAAAAGCCGGCAGGAACACGAAGAAAACGGCACAGGCAGGCAGACACGGACACGCCGCGACTGAATCCGAATCGGATATGACCGCAGCGAAACTTCCGGCTGATGCCGCGGACGAAGAATGCACGGATTCGTGCGGCGAATGCGAATGCGGTTGCGGCTGCGAAGAACTGCGCAGCGGGATTGAAGCGGCGATGACAATCCTCTGCCGGCGCATAAAATCGGATACACGCCCCGAAGACTGCGTTGCGCTAATGCAGGCAGTGAGCATCGGCGCCGACATTCTCAAAAAACTGGAATAATACAAGAATAATACAAGAATAATACAATAGATATTTTTTCGGCAGCTGCGCTCAGAACTCCGTATAGCGCTCTCTTGCCGTCTCGTATATCTTTTTTGCCGAGACCTCGCCTATGCCGTTTACGGCACGCAGTTCCTCCTCGGAAGCGTTCACGATATTCTCTATGCTTCCGAAATGCCCGAGAAGAATCCTTGCGTTCTTAAGACCCGTTCCCGGGAATGCCGAGACGATATACTCAAGCTGCTCGCGCTTGGAGCGGTATGTCTTATGGAAATGCGGGGACTTGAGCCCGCCTTCGGTTGTGTTGTCCTCGCGCTTTGCCATGACACAGAGAAGGTCGGCGGTCTCCTCCGGCGTCTTCGTACGGAAAATGCTCACGCCCATGCCGATTGAGATTGCGCAGAGCGCACCCCTGACGGCGTTCGGGTTGATATTCCTCTGCGTATAGAGATCTTCGCCCTCGATGATTAGGACGGGCTTTATCGCCGCATCCGCCATGCGCTTTATCTGCCCGATTAAATCGCGTTCGACTAGTGTATCCGTGAAATCGCGGGCAGTCTTCCTCTCTACGAGTATCCTGTCGCCGATTGCGTAATCGCCGAACTCAAGCCGCTCAAAGCCCATCGAAATTCCCGACCTGTGAAGAGCCTCGACGACCTTTGAGGAGCCTTCCCTGTCGTCGGCGATGACAAGCGGCACGGGGTTATCCGCATGCGCGCCCGCGACTGACGCTGCGTTTTCAGTATTTCCGCCGGTAAACGCCGTTATCGATGACTGACCTTTATCCGCGGTGCCGTTGCCCGTGCCGAGACCCGACATCGGGGTTGTCACAATGAACCCTCCCGAAGCCGCGGTCGCCGAAAGACTGCGGATGCCCTTCGTCATGGCTTTTTCGCGGACGCGGCTCACGTGCGTGAACGTCTCGTCCGTCGTCCCCTTTGTGATGAGGACGTATATGGTGCCGCTTCCGTGCCTTCCCGTCCTGCCCTTCCTCTGAATGCTCCTGACCTCGGAGGGCACGGACTCATAGAAGATGACCATATCGGTCGAGGGCACGTCCAGTCCCTCCTCGCCGACCGAGGTTGCGATAAGCACCTTGAAAACTCCGTCCCTGAACTCGCCGAGGGTCTCAATCTGCTTCTTCTGCGTAAGACCCTTTACGCTGTCCTTAGATGCCTGACCGATAAATTTGCGGGCGTCTACCCCTCTCTTCACGAGATAATCGCAGAGAGCCGTGACGGTATCCCTGAAGTTTGCGAAGATGATGATGCGGCTCTCCGGATACTCCCCAAGCTGCGTGCTTACCAGCTCAAAGGTCTTTTCGAACTTGGGAAGCAGTTCGTATTCCCACGTATCGGTATCTTTGAGCAGCGAAACAAAGAGCTCGTCGCGGCATAGTCTCTGACTTGCCTTTGTGCCCGACGGCGACATGCCTTCGGCGCTCAGCTTATTGAGATAGGCTTTCAGGATCTCGCTGCCCTGCGACTCCGCAAGAGTCACGGCATGGCGGATCTTCATGATCTCGGCATGGACCGATGCCGCAAGAAACGCATCCGTGTTCCGCTCGGCAATCTTTCGCTGAATCTGGACATTTATGCTGTTGAGCGCCGCCATCGTAAGTTTATCGGCGCTCGGGACAATGTAACCGAGCTCTCCCAGTCCCTTGAGGCGCATATCCAGAAGTTTCTTCAGGACGATGACGGCATGCTCGAGTTCGGGGGGTAAGGTGATATCGACGTATTTTATCTCGCGTTCGTGGATATAGGGCTTTACGTCGGCATTCTCCTCGGTCCTTGTCTCGACGATCTTGACGGATAGCGCATAACAGACATCCATGAGTTTCTCTTCTTTGCTCCCCGGGGATGCCGTCATTGCAAGAATGAGCGGGTTTTTGCCGGTCTTCATGTATTCTTCGGCTATAAAGACATAGGCGTAGTTTCCGACGGCACGGTGGCATTCGTCGACTATGAGGAGGGATACGTCCTTAAGGCTGTATCTGCCGGCGATGATGTCGTTCTTTATCACCTGCGGCGTCGCAAAGATCACCCTTGAGGACTTCCACATCTCTTTTCTCTCGTCCGTGGGGGTTTCGCCGGTGAAGAGCGCAAAACCGCTGCCCATGGTTTCCCTGTCGCCGTCGGGCTCGATGAGCTTATCCGAGAACATCTTGAGATGCTGATCGACGAGCGGTTTTGTCGGCGCCATCATCAGAATCTTGCCCCCGCAGGCACGAAGGCGCATGGCGGTGACGAGGAGAGCAACGGCGGTCTTACCGAGTCCCGTGGGCAGAACGACGAGAGTATTGTCTTCGGTTGCGTGCACGGCAATGGCTATCTGATACTTTCTCTCTTCAAGACTCCCGGGTCTGATGAGCGGATGAGTTACGTATTTTACGCCGCTGTTACCGTCCCTGTTATCCGCCGTCTTTTCAGCCGTGTTTTCAGCCGTGTTATCAGCCGTGTTTTCCGCCGTCTTCTCCGCCATGTTGCCGCCGTCCCCGTTATGCCTGCTGTCCTGCATTGCCGCACTCACTGCCGCACTGCAATGATGCACTGTATTGCCGGCTCCGAATTGTTACCATAAAGTTGAACTTATTCTGATATGTTTGTTTGCAGAACGGGGCGGGGAAAAAGTGAAACCGCGATGAATGCAATGAAAAAAAGTATTGTGTTATGTGAGATTCTTACGATTTTACAGATTCTCGAAGGCGACTTTGCCGCGGATGAGCTGCCTTAAGGTCTCGGCAAGGTGATCCTTGGGGATACGAATCTGTTTCATGGAATCGCGTTCGCGGAGGGTGACGGTATTGTCCTCTTTCGTGTCGTAATCGACCGTAACCGCAAACGGCGTTCCAATCTCGTCCTGCCTTCTGTATCTGCGTCCGATTGCGCCGGAATCGTCATACTGGGCAATGAGACCTTCGTCCTGAATCTCCGCCATAAGCTCGAGAGCAATGGTGTCGAGACCGTCGCGGGACATGAGCGGCAGAACGGCGACCTGAACCGGCGCAATCTTCTTTGAGATACGCAGAACGGTTCTGGTCTCGCCGTCGACGTCCTCCTCGTCGAAGGCGTGCTCGAGGACGGAATAGAGAATCCTGTCGATACCGTAGGAAGGCTCGATGACATGCGGCCTTACCTCTTCGCCGCGGATGACCGTCTCCTGCTCGCGAACCTTGTAGAGTTCCGGCGGGATGAGGATCTTTTCGCCGTCGAGGACGATCTCGGCGCCGTTTTCGGTCGGCTTCGATGCCGCAAGAAGTTCGGCAACCGCCTTGGCTTTGCCCTTGAACTTAGGTCCGAGAGCGCCCATATCCGCGACAATCTTCATCTCGCGGACTTTCTTCTCCTCGTCATACGGGATGAATGCCGTAAAGGAATCGCCGCTCTGCGCCGCATGCGCCTTTAAGTCGTAATCCGTTCTGTCGGCGATGCCGACGACCTCGACCCAGCCGAATCTCGCGGACAAGACCTCCGCGTCCCAGCAGTCGGTCGCATAGTGCGCACGCTCGTCGGGAAGGTGCTGTCTGAACCTGATTCTCGCGGGGTCGGCGCCGCAGGCGATGAGGAAATCGTGGGTAAGCGCGATATAGTAGCCGACGTATTCGTTTGCGACGATGCCGCTCTTTACCGCCTCTCCAATCGTAATCGCGACCGGCTCTTCGTCGTTCTCCTGCTGCTTGATTCCGCGGAGAGGGACTACGCGGTCGGCGTAACGCCCGAAGTTCGGGTGCTCCTTATGCTGCGGGTGGACAAAAATCTCCGCCTCCGCCTGCGTAAACTCGCGAAGACGGATCATGCCCTGCCTCGGCGAGATCTCGTTTCTGTAGGACTTGCCTATCTGAACGGTGCCGAACGGCAGCTTGTCGCGATAGAATCTGAGAAGTCTGCCGAAATCGGTGAAGATACCCTGTGCGGTCTCCGGGCGCAGGTAACCCGTTCTCTGACTTCCGGGACCTATTGTGGTGTGGAACATGAGGTTGAAGTAGTGCGCCTCGGCGCCGTCGAAGGTCTTGCCGCAGGCGGGGCAGGGAAGGTTCCTTAAAATTTCGGTAAGCTCGCCGAGCGTTTTGGTCTCGGCATGCTCGATATTGTGTGCCTCGCAGACATGGTCGGCACGGTGGTATTCCTTACAGTGCGGGCACTGCACCATCTTGTCGGCAAAACCCTTTACATGCCCGGATGCTATGTAGATTGCCTCTTCTCCGACGGTAGGACACTCGATCTCGAAGTATCCTTCGCGGGCGACGTAGTAATCGCGCCAGAGGTTCTCTATCTTTCTCTTCATCATCGCGCCGAGCGGACCGTAATCAATAAGTCCCGCAACCGAGCCGTAGATCTCGGAAGAGG
>Ga0265298_10004100_pt1 | contig 18823 bp, 11 predicted proteins | sample AusTroGonzalo_MG_3_FD_193486 | JGI IMG/M metagenome (GOLD analysis project Ga0265298, IMG submission 193486) | Bovine rumen microbial communities from tropical cattle in Woodstock, Queensland, Australia - Gonzalo_01 | ecosystem: Host-associated > Mammals > Digestive system > Stomach > Rumen ... | reverse complement strand
GTTATCATAGCCAAGAGCTGCAGTTTGTTGCGATAAGTATCCCAGAATGAGGGGTCTGTATAGTAGCGGAAGTCGCCCTTGACCACCTGATTGCGGGCATCCAGATACTCGCCATTGACATCGCTCCTTAGCACAGGCCACAGGAAAGCGCGATAGAGGGTGCTATAGAGAAGTCCTTTCTGTCGCTCTGTGCCGCCTTCCACCTGTATGTGTGAGAAGATATTTTCCCACGTCTCGTCAGCCTTTTGGCGAACATCGGAAAAACTAAGGCAGGTCATCTCTGCTGCCAGATTCTCTTTGGCATTCTCGATGCTAACGAAGCTGAAACCAATCTTCAGTTCCAAAGGTTCGGCACCCTTGTTGTTCTCGAAATCCACCACGGCGATAGTCTGCTTCTTTTCACTCTCTAACTTGACACTTTTTACGGGCAAGTTAGCGGTGGCATAGAAGTACATTCTGCCGTGGCCGTCCTGAAAGCCTTGAAAGGCATTGGCATCCGTGGCCTTCTCTATACGCCAATGACGAGGCTGGGCGTTGTTCTTGGTGATATCTACCAAAAGACGCTTTTCGTCCTGCGGGCGGAAGGTGTAGCGGTGATAGGCACAACGGAGGGTGGTGGTGAGTTCGGCTTTTACATTATAGCGCTGCAAGAACACACTGTAATACCCAGGGTGAGCCTCCTCCTCTGTGTGACTGAACCACGAGCAGTAGTTATAGGGATAAAACCGACCCGTTACGGGCAGCATGGGAATATGTAACTGGTCCCAATGTCCTTTGGCGGAGTGGGCGAAGCCATAAATCTGATGGTCCTCGTACTGATAGCCGCTGCCACTATGGTACATGGTGACGGGTGTACACTGCACCATAGCATTGGGTACGGAAGCACCAGGGAAAGTCTCTGCCCCCCAAGCGCGCTTCACTTCAGTACGAGTATAACCGAGGTCATCGGGAGTCCACAAAGTGGCGGTACCGAGGAGGGGGTTACAATATCTGGTGAGCTTTTCCGCTTGAATGTTAACGACTAAAGATAGAAGGAATAAAAAAAGAAATCTTTTCATCATGCAGTTAATTTGTAATGGTACATAAACTGGCGCAAAGGTAAGCATTTTATTCCTTCTATGCAATGCTTTCTTGTTTCATGCGTACGGAAAAGAAGGGAAATAAAAGGTTTTCTTCGGCTCTTCTCTCGTTTGTTTGTACTTTTTTTGTAACTTTGCGCCAAAATCATATACAATTAATACTTTATGAAAACAAATAGAACGTTTATTTGGGGATTGTTGTCGTGCCTCTGTATGAGCAGTTGGGCACAGGTGAATATCAATGTGGATGTAGCCCAGAAGGGCATAGAAATCAGTCCGACACTTTACGGAATCTTCTATGAGGATATCAACTTTGCCAGCGACGGCGGACTGTATGCTGAGTTGATCAGGAACCGCTCGTTCGAGTACAATGCCGGACAACCTGAGTTCTGGAAGGCGGAAGGTGCTGAGATTTGTCTGGTGGAGGATAATTCGAAGTTCGAGGGTCAGGAGTCTGCAACCCCTTGGGCTGAGAAGTGGACGGACCATGCGCTGAAGGTTGAGACTGCGGCTCTTGGCGGCAAAATTATCAACGAGGGCTATTGGGGCATCAATGCTGTAGCGGGAACGCAGTATAAGCTTTCCTTCTGGATTAAGCCTGAGAAGGGAAATCCTGGTAAGATGAAAGCTTCTCTTGCCGACAGGAACGGAAAAACGTTGGGCGAAACCATCATAGAGCGGAAGCTAAAGAAGGGCTGGCAAAAGGTGGAAACGACTATCGTAGCCGAAGCCTCGGACCCACAGGCTGTTTTCCATCTGCAGTTTGAGAAGCCTGGCACCTTCCTGCTGGATGTGGTAAGTCTCTTCCCGCCTACTTACAAGGGTAGGGAGAACGGTTGCCGCATCGACTTGGCGGAGAAGCTGGAGGCGCTGCATCCTGCCTTTATGCGCTTTCCCGGCGGTTGTTATGTGGAAGGTAACTACAAACCTGAGAATGCTTACCATTGGGAGCGTACAGTAGGTCCTGTTGAACGCCGCCCCGGGCACATGAATGCCAACTGGGGTTATCCTACCACAGACGGACTGGGCTTTCATGAGTTCCTCCAGCTCAGTGAGGACTTGGGAGCCAAGCCCCTTTACGTGGTGAACATCGGTATCTGGCACGGTGGGTGTACGCCGCTGAATGAGTTGCAGCCCTGGATAGACGAATGTCTGAATGCTTTGGAGTATGCTAACGGTCCCGTGACCAGTCGTTATGGTAAGATGCGTGCCGAGAACGGGCATCCGGAGCCCTTCAATATTGCTTACATAGAGATAGGCAATGAGAACTACAACTATCACATGGAGAACAATTCGGATCAGAGCGACCATTACCCTGAGCGCTACCGTATGTTCTACGATGCTATCAAGGCTCGTTTCCCTGAGGTGCAATGCATTGGCAATGTGGAGTCTTGGGGTACGGATTATCCTAAGTGGAGAAACAGTCATCCCGTAGATATTCTGGATGAGCATTACTACAGAACACCCCAGTGGTTCGCGGACCAGTATAATAGGTTTGACAACTATGACCGCCAGGGGCCCGTCATTTATCCGGGTGAATATGCTGTGACCAACGGTTACGGTACAACGGGCAATATGAATGCTGCTATGGGTGAGGCTGTCTTCATGATGGGTATGGAAAACAATGCGGATATTGTACGTATGAGCAGCTATGCGCCTATCTTTGTAAACGAGAACCAGATACAGTGGCGTCCCGATATGATTCGTTTCAATAGCGGTCAGTCGTTCGGTACGCCCAGCTACTGGGTACAGCAACTGTTCCCCACCCACGTGGGTAACAGGCTGGTGAAGAGCGATTTGCAGTGGAATATACCTCTGCAGGAGGAACGGGAGAACGCGGTGCCAGTAGGTGTAGGTGTCGCTACATGGAAGACACAGGCGAGCTACAGGAATGCGCAACTTATCGTAGAGGGAGCGGACATCCTGCTCTCTGGTATGAAGGACTGGAAGAGCGGCAACTCAAAGCCCTCATATCAGGGGACGTGGAGTACAGATGCAGACGGGATCTTGCGCCAGACTTCCGATGCTGAGGAGAGTATGCGTGTTTCTCCTGAAACAACTGCCTCTAAGCGTTATACCTATAAGCTTCAGGCGCGTAAGGACAGTGGCGATGAGGGCTTTATGATAGTCTTCAACTATGTGGACGAGAAGAATTTCGATTGGCTCAACCTGGGTGGATGGGGCAACACCAAGACGTCTGTGGAGACAACCTATAACGGTGGTCGCAACAATCTGGGGGGCGACCGCAAGGATCACTATGAGGCAGGCAAGTGGTATGATATCCAGTTGGACGTTGACGGCGAGAACATCACCGGAATGGTGGACGGGAAGGTCGTTTATCAGGGCAAGAAGAAGAGCGGCAAGATGCATGGCGTATTTGCCAACAGCACGTTGGATGAAAAGACGAACACTCTCTACACCAAGGTCGTAAACCTCTGCGGCACAGGCACCAAGGGTACTGTGCAACTGGCGGGCGGCTCAGCAGAAAAGGCAGAGATGGTAAGGCTGTACGGCTTGAGCGGCGAGGATGAGAATACCATGCAATACCCCGACAATATCGTGCCTCGTCCTGCCAAGGTTCAGACCACAGGCGACGGCAGGACGCTTACCTTCGACGTAGCGCCCAACAGCGTAAATATTATCACCACAAAACTGAAATAGGAAACTGCTACACGTGGGAAAAATATCTGCCGCGTGAGGAAACAAAATATTTTCAGTAATAATTTTTGGAGGAAATACATCTTTTTTCATAAATTTGCGGGCAATATGAAGTACATAACATTGCCCGAGACACTGGAGGGAGATACCCACCTTTCGTTCTACCTGGCCATGGAGGAATATGTGGCGAAAAACATAGATGAGCCCGATTGCTTCTTCATGTGGCAGGTAGGACCAACTGTTATCTTCGGCAGGAATCAGGTGATGCAGAACGAGGTGAATACCGAGTACTGTAGGCAGCATGGTATAGAGATGTTCAGACGCAAGAGCGGTGGCGGCTGTGTGTATGCCGACAGGGACAATATCATGCTTTCCTTTATCACCAAGGGCGACAATGTGCCTTTTACCTTCAACCGCTTTATGACGATGCTGATATTCGTGCTTCGGAAACTGGGCGTCGAGGCGGCGGGGACTACGCACAACGATGTGATGATAGGCGACCGCAAGGTATGCGGGACAGCCTTTTACCAGTTGCCAGGGCACAGCATTGTACACAGCACGATGCTCTATGATACTAACATGGAGCATATGCTGAATGCCATCACGCCATCAACCGAGAAGCTGCAGAAGAACGGAGTGGAGAGTGTAAGGCAGCGCATCACGTTCCTGAAGGAACACATCAGTCTGAACATAGAGGAGTTGAAGGCGTTTATCCGTGAAACGCTTTGCGACGGCGAGTTACTGCTTACAGATGCCGATGTGGAGGGCATCCGGAGGATAGAGCAGGAATACATGGACCGTGAGTTCATTCAGAGGATGTAAAAACGGGAACGGAAAAAAGAAAAACAGAGTTAACAAAAATTGATATTATGAAACAAACTTGCCTTTATGACAAACACGTGGCATTAGGTGCGCTGATGTCACCCTTTGCGGGCTTCGATATGCCCATTCAGTACACAAACATAACAGACGAACATCAGGCTGTACGTACGGCTTGCGGCGTCTTCGACGTCAGCCACATGGGCGAAGTGACCGTACGTGGCGTAGATGCAGAGCGCTACGTTCAGCATATCTTTACCAATGACGTGAAGGGAGCTCCCAAGGGTAAAATCTTCTACGGCATGATGTGCTACGAGAATGGCGGAACAGTTGACGACCTGCTGGTCTATAAGATGGGAGAGGGCGACTTCTTCCTCGTTATCAATGCCGCTAATATAGATAAGGACTGGGCTTGGATGCAGGAGCAGGCTAAGGGTTTCAACATCGACCTGCAGAACCGCTCGGACAGTTATGGTCAGTTGGCAGTCCAAGGACCAGAGGCTGAGCAGGTGGTAGAGCAAGTGCTGGGACTGGGATGCAAGGAGCTGGAGTTCTACACAGTAAAGACCATCGGCGATGTGATAGTCAGTCGCACCGGCTACACAGGCGAGGACGGATTCGAGATTTATGCTGGCCCCGACTATATTAACGAGTGCTGGGACAAACTTATCAAGAGCGGTCGCTGCAAGCCCTGCGGACTGGGTTGCCGTGATACTTTACGCTTTGAGGTCGGTTTGCCTCTTTATGGCGATGAACTGAGCGAGGACATTTCGCCCATCATGGCAGGCCTCGGCATTTTCGTCAAGTTGGACAAGGAGGAGTTTGTAGGTAAGGAAGCGCTCCTGAAGCAGAAGACCGAAGGCGTGGCCAAGAAGTTGGTGGGCATAGAGCTGGCCGACAAGGCTATTCCCCGTCATGGCTATCCCATACTCAATGCAGAAGGCGAGACCATTGGCGAGGTGACAACTGGCTATCACACCATTTCTTCGGACAAGAGTGTATGTCTGGCACTGGTTGACAGCAACTTTGCTAAGCTGGGAACCCCGCTGCAAGTTCAGATCAGAAAGAAGGTATTCCCAGGCGAAGTGGTAAAGAAGCGTTTCTACGACAAACATTATAAGAAATAAACCAAATAAGAAATAAACCAACAAAACTAACAATCTATATATTATGGCAACAGTAAAAGAAGGACTCTATTACAGCGAGTCACACGAGTATGTGAAGGTAGAAGGTAACATTGGTTACATAGGTATTACAGATTACGCTCAGCATGCATTGGGCAACGTGGTTTACGTGGATCTGCCCGATGTAGACGATGAGGTAACGGCAGGCGAGGAATTTGGCGCCGTAGAGAGCGTTAAGGCTGCCAGCGATATCATCTCTCCCGTCAGCGGAACTATCATCGAGGTGAACGAGGCGCTGGACGATGAGCCCGAACTGCTGAACAAGGACGCCTTCGGAAACTGGATTATCAAGGTTGAGCTCAGCGACAAGAGCGAGCTGGACGGCCTGATGGATGCTAAGGCATACGAAGCGTTTTGTGAGAATGCATAATGCTCCATGTTCCATGAACTACAAGTATTTTCCCCATACTGATGCCGACCTTCAGGCTATGTTCCAGAAGGTGGGCATCAAGAGTCTTGACGATCTCTATGCCGAGGTTCCCGAGCAGATTCGCTTCCGTGGCGAATATCAGTTGCCCGAGGAAATGAGCGAGATAGAGGTTCGTCAGCTCTTCGATAAGCTGGGCGCCCAAAACAAGCCATTGACTTGCTTTGCCGGTGCCGGCGTCTATGACCATTATACACCCAGTGCTATCCCCCAGTTGCTCAGCCGTTCTGAATTCCTGACCAGCTATACGCCGTATCAGGCAGAAATCTCACAGGGAACGCTGCATTACATCTTCGAGTATCAGAGCATGATGGCCGAGCTGACTGGCATGGACATCAGCAATGCTTCCATGTACGACGGAACTACCGCAACGGCCGAGGCCGTGATGATGGCTGTGGCTGCGGGTAAGAAGCAGAACAAGGTGTTGGTGAGTGAGACCATCGATCCCAAGACACTGGCTGTCGTTAAGACATATGCCCACTTCCATGGCATAGAGATAGAGATGATTCCTGCCAAGGATGGTGTGACCTCAAGGCAGAACCTTGAGGCACAGTTAGCTGGTGGTGACGTAGCCGGTGTACTGGTACAGCAGCCTAATTTCTATGGTATTGTAGAGGATTACGAGGGCTTCGCCGATGTTTGTCACAATCAGAAGGCACTCTTTATCATGAACAGCATAGCTGCAGATTTAGCTGTATTGAAGACACCTGGCGAATGGGGTGCCGACATAGCTGTGGGCGATGGTCAGAGTCTGGGCATCCCCATGCAGTGGGGCGGTCCATATGTGGGCTATATGTGCTGTACAGAAAAGCTGATTCGCAAGATGCCGGGTCGTATCGTCGGTATGACACAGGACAATCGCGGACAGCGTGCCTTTGTGCTGACGCTGCAGGCTCGTGAGCAGCATATCCGTCGTCAGAAGGCCACCAGTAACATTTGCTCTAACCAGAGTCTGATGGCACTTTGGGCAACAGTCTATATGTCACTGATGGGTAAGCAGGGTCTGAAGGAAGCTGCAGAGCTTTCATACGCCGGAGCACATTACCTGTGTGACGAACTGCTGAAGACGGGCAAGTTCAGCCTTGTCTATAATCAGCCTTTCTTTAATGAGTTTGTGGTTCGCTACAACGGCGATGTGGATGCCTTGCAGAAGCGTTTGACGGAAAACGGTATCTTTGGCGGTGTTAAATTGGATGCAGACCAGTTGATGTTTGCCGTTACAGAAAAGCGTACCAAGGAAGAAATTGATAACCTTGTAAAATTGGCTGCCTTATGAATAACAGATTATACGGAAATTTGATTTTCGAATTATCGCAGGAGGGCCGTTCCGGCTATTCTCTGCCCAAGAATCGTTTTGGCAGCTACGAGATTCCCGCCTCAATGCGCAGAAAGGAAGATGCTGCACTGCCAGAGTGTGATGAGATGACGGTGGTTCGTCACTATACCAACCTGAGTGCCAATAACTTTGGTGTGGACAACGGTTTCTATCCCTTGGGTTCCTGCACCATGAAGTATAACCCCAAGATTAATGAAGAGGTAGCTGCGCTGCCTCAGTTTGCTGGCCTTCATCCCTTGCAGCCTGCAGAGACTGTACAGGGTGCCGAGGAAGTTTGCAAGCAACTCTGTAAGTCGCTCTGCGAACTGACAGGTTTGTACGCTTTCACCTTGAAGCCTTTTGCCGGTGCTCATGGTGAGTTGACAGGTCTGATGGTTATCAAGAAGTATCATGAGAGCAGGGGCGATGAGGCTCGTCGTTTGGTTATTGTTCCCGACTCAGCTCATGGCACCAATCCCGCCAGCGCTGCTGTCTGTGGATTGGATATCGTAGAGGTGAAGTCGCTGAGCGATGGTACCGTAGACGTGGAAGCCCTGAAGGAACTGTTGGCTCGGCATGGCTCTGAGATTGCCGCTATGATGATGACCAACCCCAATACATTGGGACTCTTCGAGAAGCAGATTCCTGAGATAGAGAAACTGGTGCACGCCGCAGGCGGTCTGATGTACTATGACGGTGCCAACCTGAACCCTATGCTGGGTGCTGCCCGCCCCGGTGATATGGGATTTGATGTGATGCACATCAATCTGCATAAGACTTTCTCTACCCCTCATGGCGGTGGCGGTCCAGGTGCTGGTCCCGTAGGTGTAAGAAAGGGACTGGAGCCTTTCTTCCCCGAGGTTTCTCCCTATCATGGCAACTTTGCGGTAGCTATGCGCGCCTTGGCGTACATACTTTCTCTGGGTCGTGAGAACATCAAATTGGTTGGTCCATTGGCAACACTGAACGCCAACTATATCAAGGAAAGCCTGAAGGATGTTTATGAACTGCCCATCGACGGATTGTGCAAGCATGAGTTCGTCTTTGACGGTCTGAAGGATAAGAGTACAGGTGTTACCACAATGGATGTGGCCAAGCGCTTGCTGGATTACGGCTATCATGCACCAACCATCTACTTCCCTCTGTTGTTCCATGAAAGCTTGATGATAGAGCCAACGGAGAACGAGAGTAAGGAGACGATAGATGGCTTTATTGATGTGATGCGCAAGATTGCCGAGGAAGCAAAGACGAATCCAGATGAGGTGAAGTCTGCTCCGCATCTTACGCCTATTGGCAGAGTAGATGACGTGCTGGCTGCTAAGCATCCGATAGTAACTTACAAACAGTTGCAAAATGACACAAACTGATTTAATCATCATCGGCGCGGGGCCTGGCGGTTACCGCGCCGCTGAATATGCCGCCAAGCAGGGCCTGAAGGTGGTCATCTTTGAAGGTGCCGAGGTGGGAGGTACCTGCCTGAATGTAGGGTGTATTCCCACTAAAACGTATGTTCATTCTGCTTCTTTTGATGAGGCTCGTGAGCGGCTGGGACAAGTGGTTCCACAACTTCGTCAAGGTGTTGAGGGCATTCTCTCCAACCCCAATATTACGTTGGTTCGTGAAAAAGCCCAATTTGTAGATGCAAACACAGTAGAAGCCTCCACCTCGGGAGAGGTTTGGAAAGGAGCGAATATTATTATCGCTACAGGCTCCGAGACTAAGATGATTCCTGTTCAGGGATTGGACGATCCACGATTGGTGGATTCTACAGGACTTCTCTCGTTGGAGACATTGCCTAAGCGCCTTTGCATCATAGGTGCTGGCGTAATAGGTATGGAGTTTGCTTCAGCATTCCAGCGCTTCGGCTCGGAAGTAACAGTCATCGAGTTTCTAAAGGAATGTCTGCCTGCTCTGGATAGCGACATAGCTAAGCGCCTGCGCAAGACGTTGGAGAAGAAAGGTATCACCTTTAAAATGAAGACAGCCGTTCAGAACTTGGCTGATATAGATGCAGATGTCATCCTGATGGCTACGGGTCGCAAGCCCCGTGTACAAGCTGATTTTACAAAGGCAGGCTTTGGGTATGATGAGCGCAAGGGCGTTAGCGTAAATGAGAATTTTGAGACAACAGTAAAAGGTATATATGCTATTGGTGACGTAAATGGAAAACAGATGCTGGCTCATGCTGCAGAGATGCAAGCTATACACGCTGTGAACCACATACTCGGCAAGAGCGATAACATCCGCTTTGACATTATGCCTGCGGCTATTTTCACGACGCCAGAGGCTGCCTGTGTGGGTGCTTCTGAAGATCAATTGAAGGAACTGGGTGTGGCTTATGAATGTCACAAGGCGTTCTATCGTGCCAACGGAAAGGCGCTGGCCATGAACGAGTCAGAAGGCCTGTTGAAATTATTCAGTGAACCTGATGCCGGCAAGATTTTGGGTTGCCACGTCTTTGGTGCTCACAGTGCCGACCTCGCACAGGAGGCCAGCGTGCTGATGTGTCTTGATACGACCGTAGAACAACTACGTGACATGGTACATATTCATCCTACCCTCAGCGAACTCCTTTTTGCCGCTGCTGAGGCTTAAACCAAATTATAATATGATAAGAAAATCTTCTATTGCTTTATTCCTTTGCTCAGTCATGACGACTTGGGCTTCTGCTCAAGACATTTTGGATAATGTAAATCTGTACATTGGAACTGCAAATGACTATGGGCAGATGACTCCTGGTGCTTGTATGCCTTATAGTCAGATTCAAGTTTGTCCTGATAGTAAGCCTCGTCAGCATCCTGGCTACGACTACGAAGTTACTCAGATTTCCGGTTTCTCTGTAAACCGTCTTTCTGGTGTAGGAGGCAGTGGTTGTGGCGGAAATGTTTCCCTGATGCCTGACGAGACGGGTGCAGATGTTCATCTGATAAAGAGTACAGAGCAGGCTTCTCCTGGCTATTACAGCGTGAAGTTGAGCAATGGCGTGTGGTTTACTGCAACAGCCAACAGACGCATGGCAGTGGAACGTTTCTCATTTCCCTCTGCCAAAAATGCCGTGTTGCTGTTAAATCCGAGAACAGCTTTTGATAAGGTTTATAAGTCGTCTTTCGAGAAGAAAGGCGAAAATGTTGGTCAGGGTTACATCGATTGTGCCAATACTTGTCGTCGTGGTAATTATCACCTGCATTATAGGCTTTACACATCTGCTCCCTTTGAGATGCAGGAGTTAGAGGGCGGGAAGAAGAAACTGACGTTCCCCAATCTTTCTGCTCGTTATGTGGAAGTTCGTATCGTGCTTTCTACCGGTCTGGAGAAGGAGTTGGATGCCATGAAGGAGGCTGATGTTTGGCGTCCCGATTTCCTAACAATGGTAGAGCAGGCACAGCAACAGTGGCGTCAGTTGCTTTCTACTGTAAAGGTTGAGGGTGGTACGGCTGATCAGCGTACTATCTTCTACACTTCGTTGTATCGTACATTCCATAGTCCTTTTGTGGTCACAGATCGTAACTTGAAGCATTATCTAGGTACGGACGGAAAAGAGTATGAGGCTAAGGATTTTACCTATTATAGTTCTTGGTCGTTGTGGGATACCTATCGAACTAAGTTCCCTCTGATAACATTATTAGACCCTCGCAGTTCCAGTGATATCATGCAGTCACTATCAACCTTATATATTACAGGCAAGAAAGATTGGAGTACCCAATACGAGTGTGTACCTACCGTACGTACCGAACATGCCATAGCTACCTTGCTGGATGCATACCGTCAGGGTATCAGTATTCCCAATTTGCGTAGTGCTTACCCAGGTATGATAGAAGAGGTGAAACGTCTTTCTCTGAAGAGTCCTGACCAATGTTTGGAGGCTGCCGGTGATTTCTGGGCTTTAGGGCAGTTGGCAGGTGAATTGGGTATGCAGGAAGATGCAAAGAAGTGGACTGCTCGTGGTGAGGAAATCTTTGATAGCATCTGGCCTCGTGAGTTCCAGAAGATTGACGATTCGTTTGTGAAAATGCGTGGAAATGGCTTGTATCAAGGTACTCGCTGGCAATACAGATGGGGCGCCCCCATGTTTCTCGATCGTATGATTAGTATGGTGGGCAAGAAAGAGTTGGGACAGGAACTTGTCACTTTCTTCGAGAAGGAACTCTATAATCAAGGAAACGAACCGGATATTCACGTTCCCTTCCTCTTTGCCCGTTTGGGAATGCCTGCAAAGACGGGTCTTACCGTTCGTCCTTTGGCTACCGAGGTGGTAACACACCGTTATGGTGGTAATGATGCTTACCCGACACCTTGGGTGGGATGCGCCTTTACCAATGCGCCTCGCGGCTATGCTCCAGAGATGGACGAGGATGATGGTGCTATGAGTGCTTGGTATGTTTTCGCCAGCATCGGTCTTTATCCTCTGGTTGTAGGCGAAGCGCAGTACGAGGTTTTCTCTCCTCTCTTCGATAAGGTAACAATGCGCATTGCTGACAAAGAAGTTGTTATAAGTACCAAAGGAAGAACCAATAAGAACCAGCCTCTGAAATATGCTACCTGGAATGGTAAAAAGTTACAGAATTGGCGTATTGCCGTTTCGGAGTTAAAGAAGGGTGGTGAATTAGTGTTCGTGTATTAACGTGCAAGTTTTTCCAGGTACGTGTAGAAAAACTATTTTCCACGTGTGGCAGTAAATTTTCTCACGTGTACAAAAAAAGAAGTGCCGATTCAATAAAGAACTGGCACTTCTTTTTGGGTTGGGCTACCCGGGTTCGAACCAGGACTAAGACGACCAAAATGTCTTGTGCTACCATTACACCATAGCCCAATCCTATCCCAATCTTTTTCAGATTGCGGGTGCAAATGTACAACAAAAAGTGAAAAGTAAAAAGTGAAAAATGAAAAATTATTCCTTTCTTCTCACTTTTTTATTTTGCAATCAGCAAAAAGTACTTTTTCTTGCCTTGCTGAGCCAAAATGTATTTGTTATCAAGGAGGTCTGCGGTGGTGATAGCCTTGTTAGGATCATCCAGTTTCTCTTTGTTTATAGAAACGCCGCCACCCTGAGTAAGTTTGCGCATTTCGCCTTTTGAAGCAAAGCAAGCTGTGTGCTCTGCCAAGAGATCAATAGCCTTTACGCCTTCGCCTTCCAACAGAGAACGACTTATCTCAAACTGTGGAACACCAGAGAAGACATCCAACAGGGTCTGCTCGTCTAATTTGGTAAGGTTTTCCTTGGTGGCCTTTCCAAAGAGGATATTGCTGGCCTCCAATGCCAGTTCGTAATCCTCGCGACTGTGTACAAGAACGGTGACTTCCTCGGCCAAACGTTTCTGAAGAACACGACGACCAGGATCCTGACGATGCTCCTCAATAAGAGCGTCAATGGTAGCCTTATTCAACGACGTGAATATCTTTATGTAGCGCTCTGCATCCTCATCGGCAACGTTTAGCCAGAACTGATAGAAGGTGTAGGGGCTGGTACGGTTACGATCGAGCCAGATATTGCCCTTCTCGGTCTTGCCAAACTTCTTTCCGTCGGCTTTTGTAATCAGAGGGCAGGTGAGGGCAAAAGCTTCCTTGTCAGCACCCAATTTACGGCGTATCAATTCTGTACCGGTGGTGATATTACCCCACTGGTCACTACCGCCCATCTGAAGTTTGCAGTTCTTGGTTTCATAGAGGTGCAAGAAATCATAGCCTTGTAGGAGCTGGTAGGTAAATTCTGTAAAGGACATACCATCCTGAGCCTCACCGTTAAGGCGACGCTTGACACTGTCTTTTGCCATCATGTAGTTAACGGTGATGCATTTACCTATTTCGCGAGCAAATTCCAAGAATGTGAAATCCTTCATCCAGTCATAGTTGTTAACCAATTCGGCGGCATTAGGTGCGTCGCTGTTGAAGTCTAGAAAACGGCTCAACTGAGCCTTGATACATTCTACGTTGTGGCGCAGGGTTTCCTCGTTCAAAAGGTTGCGCTCTTGGCTTTTTCCGCTGGGATCGCCGATCATACCAGTGGCACCACCTACAAGAGCCAAAGGCTTATGTCCAGCCTGCTGCAGATGACGCAACATCATTACACCACAAAGGTGACCAATATGCAAGCTGTCTGCGGTAGGGTCAATACCTACGTATGCAGTAACGGTTTCTTTCTCGAAAAGTTCTTCTGTTCCGGGCATCATTTGGTGAATCATGCCCCTCCATTTAAGTTCCTCTACAAAATTCATATAAATTATTATTTTTTGCGCGGCAAAATTACACTTTATCTTTTGAACAACCAAATTTTTACAGATGAAAACGCTCAAAACTGTTAAATTATCTTAAACGGAAGAGGAAACTTACCCTTTTTTCGCAATATAGTTATATTTTTGCTCTCGGATTGTCTCCTTAAATGGGCGAAGTGTGCAAAAACGTTAATAAACACTAAACAATATATCGATATAAACTGTTATGAAAAGAAAACTGTTTCAAATTCTCCTGATGGGGGCCGTAACGGTCTCTTTAGGAATGTTTGTATCTTGTAAGGATACAAGTGGAGATTGGTACAACGAGTTAAATAGCAAGTTTGCTGACAATGCTACTCTCCAGGAGGTTGTTAATAAGCACAATCAAGACATCAACTATCTGAAAGGCCTGATTGAAGACCTGCAGGGTCAGGTTGGTAAGTGCGAGTGTGACAAAAACTTGATGGCACAGCTTAAGCAGCTCATGAACGATATGAATTCTGCAAATATTGGTGCAGAAGATTTGAAGAACATGAAGGAGCTTCTGAATCTGATTACCAACAATTACACTACTATCAACGAGTTTATTACTAATATTGGCGTTAGCAAGGAACAGTTAAATGCTGCTTTGGATTCTTTGAAGAAGGCTATGGTGACTGAGTACGACCTTGACAGTGTTAAGGTTATGGAGGAAAGACTTATTTCTGCCCTCAACTTGGCTCAGGATGCTGGCAAGCGTTTGGATAAGATTGAGCCTGTAGTAAACGAAGTCAAGAAGATTGCTGGTGACGCAGACTCTCTGTCTAAGGACAACAAGGAGCGTATCGCAGAAATAAACAAGAAGATTTCCGACATGAGTGATCGTCTGCAGTTGATGAGCGACTCTCTGTTGCATGCTTACAAGACAGCTGACAGCCTTTGCGTTATAACAGCAGCTAACGAGTTGGCTATCGAGAAGCTGGATTCTACTGTTAAGGATCACAAGGCATCTCTTGACAAACTGAAGGAGCAGGTACCTGAGTTGTATAATAAGGTTGATAGCTTAGGTAATGAAATAGAGAACTTAAAGCCTGAAATTACCAAGCTTTATACTTATGCTGATGCAAACTTGGAGAAGGCAAAGGCTTACACAGATTTGGAGATTGCCCTCTTGCGTGCTGATCTTAATGGTGTAAACGTTGATATTGATGCACTTCGTAAGGAACTCGGCGACAGCATCTTCAACCTTCGCGAGGATTTGAACAATGCTATTGCTAATTTGAGTGAGCGTATCAATGAGAATACTCTTAAGATTGGTGAGGTTGACAAGAAGTTGGACAGCATTGCAAATGACTTCAAGGATTCACTCGCAGCCCTGAGAGCAGACCTTTCTGATCTCGCTGATCGCGTAAAGAAGAACGAGGAGGATATCGCCGAGTTGTTTGGTGAGTTGGATCTCCTGAAGGAAAATCTGAAGAGACAGGTAACTGGTATTATTGTAGAGGGAACATATAATCCTGCATTTGGTTCTATTCGCCTTCCTGCAAACATTCAGTCTAATGTTCTTATTGCATACTATGGCAATGCTTATAACGAGGTTTATTTCCCCACACACCGCACAGCTAACTATGTGGACGATTCTAAGGCCTTGACAGCAAAGGACTTTGAAATGATTGGTGGCGAAGATGCACTTCACTTTAACGCAGGTGATGTCATCATGCAGAATGAAGACCATAACGCAGGAACGCTGTATTTGCGCGTTAACCCCAATACTGTTGATTTCTCAAACCTTGAGTTCAGTATTGTAAACACTTTGGATGATCCCTCTTACATTAAGTTGAGTGGCTTGCAGCACAGCAATAGAGTTTTGCAGTTTGGTGTTACCCGTGCTGCTAATTCTGACAATGGCTTCTATGAGGCATTTGCTACCTTGGACAAGAATGACATTGACAAGGTACAGAAGATCAACTTCAATACGGCAAGCATGAAGGATGCCATTACTGAAATCATGAAGAAGGGAACTTCTGCTGATCCTAAGAAAATTGCAACAGATTTGGCAGAGGTAGTAAAGGGGCTCAGAATTGACGCTAATGCTGTTAAGTGTGAGTGGCAGGATTCTGTTAAGGAAGGTGAGACAGCAGAGAAGCATGCAGTTTATTCAGAGTCAAACTTGGCTGCTACTGCACTTAAGCCATTCTCACTGCAGACATTGAAGGGTATGGAGCCCATTAAGAATGCTCCTGGCTATACCAAAATAATGAAGTTCATTGATAAGACTACCAATAAGATCAAGAATGAAATCCATGCAGTTGTTAAGAATGCTAAGGGCCAGCCTGTAGTAGCAAAGATCTCTGGTCTGACAATTAAGAAGATTAACGATCTGAATGGAACATTCCTTATTGATAAGAATATTACCATTTCTGGTTTGTCATATCAGTTGGATCTTGATGAGAATGTAGAAGTTCCTATTAATTTCACAGAGACAATTGATTTTGGTACTATATCTGCTGAGGTTCCCAGTTTGACTATTACAGGTTCTAATACTGCAGCAATTACAGTTCCCGTTATGGATGGCGGTTCTCAAGTAGGTTCCGTTACTATTCCTATAGGTGATGTGAAAATTTCAGCTACTTCTCAACCAAATGTGGTTAATGTTACCATTGGCGAAAAGACAATTACTGTAAATAAGAATGTACAAACAAATATTAAGTTGAGTAAACTCATCACTCTGGAAGACAAGACTATTCCTGTTAGCATCGATATCACCGATACAATTAATGAGATTTGGGGCGATGTTCAGAGTACTGTTAACCCAACTCTTGATCAGGTAGAGGACATTGTTAAGGATTTCAATACCTTGATTAATAAATTGGATGAATATGAGACAAGCCTTAACAACAAGGTCCAGGATTACATGGATGAGGTTTCTTCTTATATAACAAAGATTAATAAGAAGTTTGTAAGCTTCGTCAATAACTTCAACGAACGTTTGCAGCCAGTTCTGATTGCAAGCGATGGTCAGGGTGCTAAGTTGCTTAGTGAGGCAGAGAGTCGTCCTACAGTATTGGGTGGCGACATTAGCTTCGTTCCTACAACATGGACACTGGAGTTGGCTGTTCCTCTGGCAAAGAAGCATATCGCCGTAACAAACGTTATTAACGGTGAGAAGTCTGCAAAGGGTGGCGATGCTACTTGTAAGTCTGAGTTGGACCGTGTTAATGGTTCTCCCACTCTGAATACTATCCTTGATGGTGACATTCGTCGTGCATATGCTACAGGTTTGAAGTCTGGTTATGTATATGAGGTTGCATACTCTGCTCTTGACTTCCATGGTAAGATTGCTGCCAGAAAGTATTACATCAAGATTAAGTAAGTGAATTTCCGTAGGACTCTAAAATTTGATTAGAAATGAAGTTCAAGAAATTATTATATACCGTATTGTTGTCTGCCGGATGCTTAACAGCATCTGCGCAGGCACCAGAAACGGTGACCGTTGATGCGTTCAACCCTCATTGGTTTGTTCAGGCTCAGGCAGGTGCTCAGTACACCTTAGGTGAGATTTGTTTTGGTGATTTGATCAGTCCCAATGTTCAGGTTGCTGGTGGCTATCAGTTTACTCCCGTATGGGGTTTGCGTCTGGCCGTTAATGCATGGCAGAGCAAGGGTGGCGTAACATTGCTTGAGACTGGTAATACATACAAGTGGAAGTGGAACTACGTAGCTCCTTCTGTAGATGTAACTTGCGATTTGGTAAACCTGATTGCTGGTTACAAGGCAGACAGAGTCTTTAATTGCGGTGTTTTAGCTGGCGTTGGTGCGAACATCTTCTTCAGCAATGGGGAGGCAATCGATGCTAATGCACAGATTGGCAAGGGCTTGTTCCTGAAAAACCTTTGGGACGGTACCGTTCCTCGTTTTATGGGACGCTTTGGTGCTTATGCAGACTTCCGTATTTCAAGACGAGTTTCATTGGGCTTGGAAGTTAATGCAAATACCACCAGTGATTTGTATAACTCTAAGGATGCTTCTAATCTGGATTGGTACTTTAATGCTTTGGCTGGTGTAAAGGTAAGACTGGGTCAGCCTACAAAGAAGGTTGAGAAGAAGCGTTGCTGTCATGAGAAGGTGGTTGAGAAGGTAGTTGAGAAGATTGTTGAGAAACCCGTAGAAAAGATAGTATATCGTGATAGAGAGGTCGTAAAGCGTGAGCCTTTGCGCAAAGACATTTTCTTTACTATCAGCAACACTAACGTTTCTCGTGCAGAGTTGCCCAAGGTTGAGGATATTGCTGCATACTTGAACAAGTATCCTGAATCTAAGGTTGTTATTACTGGTTATGCTGACAAGGGTACAGGTAATACTAAGATAAATGAGAAGCTTGCAAAGAAGCGTTCTGAGATTGTTGCAGATCTGCTTACAAGCAAATTTGGTATTGCGTCAAGTCGTATCACTATTGATTCTAAGGGTGATACAGTTCAGCCATTTGAGCAGAACGATTTGAACCGTGTTAGTATTTGTATTGCCGAGTAATCGGATTATAATCAGCTAAATGATAAGCCGTCCTTGTTCTTGGTGACATACCAGGGACAAGGATGCTTACCTTTATATATATGAGAAGATTAGTTTTCTTGTTCGGCCTTTTAACTGTGATATTTTCTAATGTAATGGCACAGTTTAATGGTGATGGCTTTTATCGTGTTCAGAATTATGGAACTCAACGGTATTTATACATTACAGAATATACGGGTTCTTATGATATGAAACGCGATATTGGCGACTTTGGCGCGTTACAGTTGTCAATCGGACAAGAAAAAACCATCTCTGACCCCTCCTGTATCCTGTATATTAAACAATACGGCTCGCAGATTGATATTCAAGGGCAAGGTGTGGGTATTTACCAATTTGTAAGCCGATATGTAGATTTACATAGTGTTACAAGCGGAGCTTTTAAAGGTACCTATACTGTAAGCGCGACAGAGTCTGGAGTAACCAAGTATTTGGACGACGAGGAGACAAGTCGTGACATACCAGACGGTGTTGTTGGAACCAACAGAAGTTCGCCATATAGAAATTGGCTCATTCACCCAGTAAATAGTAACGATAGCAAGAATTATTTCGGTATTACCCCACTGCTCTCCGCTAATGGGAAATAC
>Ga0265298_10004099_pt1 | contig 18834 bp, 19 predicted proteins | sample AusTroGonzalo_MG_3_FD_193486 | JGI IMG/M metagenome (GOLD analysis project Ga0265298, IMG submission 193486) | Bovine rumen microbial communities from tropical cattle in Woodstock, Queensland, Australia - Gonzalo_01 | ecosystem: Host-associated > Mammals > Digestive system > Stomach > Rumen ... | reverse complement strand
GGGTAGGTAGTGCTGTCAGTGTTCTGACAAAATGTTGCTTTTGCTGATTGGCTGTTCTTCTTGTCGAACGTCGAAGCGTCGATTGTCGCCCGCGCGTCGCATGTCTCTCGTCGCTCGTCGCGCCAGCAACCACATCGCATGTCGAAGCGTCGATTGTCGCACATCGCCAGTTTGTCAAAACCGCTTTGCGAATCAATTACCTACCCTCTTGGGGAATACAGCGAAAGCAAAAATTTCTCTCGCCTATGCTTGCAAGCAAGTCTTTGCTTTACCTATATCCAGAAATGCGAAAACATCCTTCCCAAGCATATATCACCAATGAAAGACAAGAATGATGTAATGGGGGGCACTCCATAAGGAAGACAGAGGGAACACAATGAAATCTCCCATCCAGTACCCGCAGTTCCACCCACAAAATGCAGTTTGCGTCCGTAGGTGACAAATTGCTGGTACTGGAGCTAACCTTATATATTTGAGGGTGTTAACGGCGATGGAGAGAAAATAGCCAGTACCCGAGAGTGTTCAAAGTTGAAAAAAGTTGTTTTCAGGCAAAAAAAGAGTCCCGAAGGTTGGAACCGACGGGGCTTGCAGGGCGGATTGACGCTGCGGAGGCGGCGTTTCACGCCCATGGTTCAGAGATAATGGAGGATTTACCGGCAATAACCGGCATTAAAGCGGGAATGGCACTGGATAATCATTTGTCTGGAGCTTAATTATGCCTCAGAGAGGACAGAGAACCTTAGAAACAATCCAACAAGGGAAATCGACAAATGAACATTCTGCCAAACAGCGATCCAATGTTCTCCTACCCGCAGAACATCCAGGACTTAATCTACCTGCTTGTGGGGATTATAGAGGAAAAGCGCAGAGAGGGAACGGGGGGGCCAATGCGGCGACCTTTGGACGAAAAATGGTTGACCAGCCCTGGACGCCAGGGAAAAAGAACGCAGAAGCACCGATTAACAGATGAGACCTGGTGGCGATGGAGGGCATTACCTGTGACATCTTCACTATGGACCTGAAGCAATCATAAATAAAAATCAACTTTTTTAGTAGTCTATATTTGTAAAGCAGGAATTTTGGTATATAGTATGTTTGTTTTCTGATTAAATGCTACTTAATTGGTAGTGTAATTGCAAACAAAAAGGCCTCGAAGACTTGATTTCAAGAAGAGCATCCAAACAAGGGAAGAACAACGATGAAAAAGGGATTGACCATAGCAGGCTCGGATTGCAGCGGCGGAGCTGGCATCCAGGCCGACCTCAAGACGTTTCAGGAGCGCGACATCTATGGGATGAGCGTTCTGACCTGCCTGGTGGCGATGACACCAGAAGATTGGAGGCATATCGTCAGGCCAGTGGAATTGGAGATGATCCGCCATCAGTTCCGCACGGCTTATCCTGGCGTGAACGGCATAGACGCCGTCAAGACAGGAATGTTGCCCACTGTCGAAATCATCGAGACAGTGGGGGAATTGCTGGCGGAGGTGCGTCCCGCTCATCTTGTAATCGACCCCGTGATGGTATGCAAGGGAACAAAGGAGCCGCTTTTCCCCGAGAACACACAGGCGATGATCCGCAGCCTGCTGCCGTTGGCGGAAGTGGTCACACCAAATACCTTCGAGGCGCTTCAGCTGTCGGGACTGCCCGATTTCCAAGGCGAGGACGACCTTCTGGAGGCAGCAAGGCGCATCTGCGCCCTTGGTCCGAAATACACGGTCATCAAGGCGGCGCGCATCTTCGACGGGAGGAGCGTCGATTTGCTCTACGATGGTCGAGAACCATTCTGGATTCGAGAAGAAAAAATCACTACGGCATGGACACACGGTGCAGGCTGCTCCTTCTCCGCCTGCCTGACTGCGGAACTGGCCAAAGACGCGCCTGTGCGTGAGGCATTTTTGACGGCCCATGCCTTTGTCCACCAGGGGTTGCTTCATTCCTTCCCGTTGAACGATCATGTCGGGCCGATCTACCACAAGGCATACGCCAAATATGGAGCATGACGACTGAACGGGAATGATTTGCCGATAAACAAGACAAAGGATTGAAAAGCGAATGAAGAAAGCGCAGACATTATTCGACACGGTGGGGAATACGCCCCTGCTGCGACTGCCGTCCATTGAAGGCGAGCTGAACGCCGTGGAGCTCTATGCCAAGGCGGAGTACTTCAATCCGACGGGGTCGGTGAAGGACCGCGCGGCGAAGGCGATGATCCTGGACGGCATAGAGCGTGGCGCACTGACGCACGACAAGACCATCATCGACGCAACGAGCGGAAACACGGGAATTGCATATGCGGCGCTGGGGGCGGCGCTTGGCTACAAGGTGACATTGTGCCTACCCGCAAACGCAACTGAGGAGCGCAAGAAGCTGATGCGGCTCTACGGCGCCGAGATCATTGAGACGGATCCGCTGGAGAGTTCGGACGGAGCGTACAACGAGTGCCGTCGGCTGGTCGCGGAACACCCCGAGCGGTATTTCTATCCCGACCAGTACAACAACGACGCGAACTGGAAGGCGCATTTCAACGGGACTGCGGTGGAGATATGGGAGCAGACGGGGCATCGCGTGACGCATTTCGTGGCGGGTACGGGCACGTCGGGAACCTTCATGGGGACGAGCCGTGGGCTGAAACATCTGAACCCGCAGGTGAAGTCGGTCCTGATGCAGCCAGATTCGCCTTTCCATGGTCTGGAGGGGATGAAGCACATGGCCTCGACCATCCATCCTGGGTTCTTCGATGATTCGATTGCGGACGTGAAGTTGGAGGTATCGACGGAGGAGGCGCTGGCGATGACGCGCAGGCTTGTCCGCGAGGAGGCGATTCTGGCGGGGATCAGTTCGGGCGCAAACGTCGCGGCGGCATTGAAACTGGCGAAGACGCTGCCAGCCGGCTCGGTCGTGGTGACAATTCTTTGTGACAACGGAAACCGCTATCTTTCCTCTGATTTCTGGGAGGCGCAGTGATGATTAGACTGACTAGACAACTCGATGCGGAAATCCGGGCGGCTGGAGCGAAGGCGTATCCGAACGAATGCTGCGGCATCATGTTCGGTAGCGAAGAGGACGATATCCATATCGTGAAGGCGTTGCGTCCGATAGAGAATGCGCGTGAAGGCGGCGAGCAGTACCACCGTTTCCTGATCACGGCGGAGGACATGATGCAGGCGGAACTGGAGGCGCGCAGACTGAGGCTGGAAATCATCGGCTTCTACCATTCGCATCCGGACCATCCGTCCAGACCGTCAGACTACGACAGGGAACACGCTCTGCCGTTCTACTCGTACATCATCCTTCGCGTGGCGGAAGGCAGGCCGGAGCTGATGACCAGCTGGCGGCTGCGTCCAAGCCGCGAGGCGTTTGACAGCGAACCGATTGAAATCGAACCATAAACAAGGAGCACCATCATGAGCGTTACGATTCTAGTACCAACTGCGTTGAGATCCTTTGTGGACCGCAAGTCCGAGGTTGAAGTTGACGGCGGCACCGTCAGGGAGGCTCTTTCCAATCTTGCAGCCGAATACCCCGACCTGAAACACCAGATTTATGAAGACGGCGTGAAACTGCGCGGCTTCGTGAACGTCTTCGTAGATGGGACGAACATCAAGAAACTGAACGGGCTTGAGACACAGGTCGCGCCTGGCGCGACCGTGATGCTTGTTCCCGCAATTGCAGGAGGATGCTGAAACATGAGCGAAGCCATACCAAGCATCATACCCGATGAGCGGCTGGGGGAGCTGACGCACGACGAGCTCTCGCGCTACAGCCGCCAGCTTCTTCTGTCAGAAATCGGCATCGAGGGGCAAAAGAAACTGAAGGCCGCGAAGGTCCTGCTCGTCGGGACGGGCGGCCTTGGTGCGCCTCTTGCGCTCTATCTGGCAGCCTCAGGGGTGGGCACGCTCGGCCTCGTGGATTTCGACTGCGTCGACGCCTCGAACCTCCACCGCCAGATCATCCACGACACACGGGACGTGGGGCGTCCGAAAGTCGCCTCCGCGCGGGACCGAATCCGAGCCCTGAACCCTCTGGTGAATGTCGTCACCTACAACGAGCCGCTGAAAAGCGAGAACGCCTTGGACATCATCCGCGAGTACGACGTGGTGGCGGACGGGACGGACAACTATCCGACGCGTTACCTTGTCAACGACGCCTGCGTGCTTCTCGGCAAGCCGAACGTCTACGGCTCGGTATTCCAGTTCGAAGGGCAGGCAAGCGTTTTCTACGCCAAGCACGGGCCGTGCTACCGCTGCCTCTACCGCGAGCCGCCGCCGCCCGGCCTGGTCCCATCCTGCGCGGAGGGCGGCGTACTCGGCGTCCTGCCCGGCGTCATCGGGATGATTCAAGCCAACGAGGTCATCAAACTCATTGTGGGCGGCGGCGAAACGCTTGCTGGCCGTCTCCTTCTCTACGACGCGTGGAGGATGAAATTCCGCGAATTGAAGTTGGAGAGCGATCCCGACTGCCCGATCTGCGGGAAGCATCCGAGCATCACGAAGCTCATCGACTACGAGCAGTTCTGCGGAATGAGACGCCAGCAGGACGAGACGCCCGTGGAATCCATCTCCGCAACCGAGCTGAAGCGGCGCTTCGACGCGGGCGAGCCGGTCCAGGTCATCGACCTGCGTGAGCCGCACGAGCGCGCCTATTTCAAGTTTCCGAATGCAAAGGCGGTTCCGCTCGGCCAGGTCGTCCGCCGCCAGGAGGAACTTGACCCTGCCGTGGACACTGTCTTTGTCTGCAAAATCGGCCAGCGGAGCATCCTGGCCATCCGCAATCTGCGCGAGGCGGGCTACCAGGGGCGGATGATGAACCTCCAGGACGGTGTGCAGGGGTGGATCAACGAGGTTGACCCGACCGCAAGACAACTCTGATTTTTCCGTGAATTGAAATAGAAAACCATAACCAGCAAGGAAACAAGAACATGTCCGACGAAATCAAAATCAACGCATTGGGAAAAGCCGCGGCCTATCAGCTGGCGGACGTCACGAAGACTAGGCCGCAATTCGGGATGCTTACCCCGAAATGGCTCTCCAGATTTCTGGAGTTCAAGGGTCTGGACGCCGGTATCTACCGCGTCAACAGGGTGAAAGAAGGCGCGACGCCGCTGGAAGTGCTCTGCAGCTCCAAGCCGAAGAGCGACACCATCCCGCAGGGCTTTGTCGATTACGTGCAAAAGCCCCGCGAATACATTCTCAACTCCATCTCCACCATCATCAACGTCAACACCCAGGTACAGGACGTGTTTAGCTCGCCCTATGACCAGGCCAAGGAACAGCTTGCGCTGGCGGTGGAGAGCCTCCGCGAACGCCAGGAAAGCCAGCTCATCAACAATGACGACTACGGGCTTTTGAAGAACGTGGCCGACTCGCAGCGCATCCAGCCGCACAACAGCGTCGGCGCACCCACGCCCGATGACCTGGACGAACTCATCTCCAAGGTCTGGAAAGAGCCGTCCTTCTTCTTGGCCCATCCCCGTGCCATCGCGGCGTTCGAGCGCGAATGCACGCGCCGCGGCGTGCCCCCTGTGACCGCGAACATCAACGGCGGGACCTTCATCCTCTGGCGTGGCATCCCCCTGATTCCGTCGGACAAGATGCTTGTGGACGGGCTGAAGAACCCGAAGTCCCAGAGCGGCAAGACGAACATCCTGCTGATCCGCACGGGCGAGACGAAGCGCGGCGTCATCGGACTGTACCAGAGCGGTCTGCAGGGCGAGCATTCGCGCGGCCTTTCCATCCGTTTCCGCGGCATAGACGACAAGGGGGTCGCATCCTACCTGCTGTCGCTCTACTGCTCGGCGGCGATTCTCGCGGACGACGCCATCGCGGTGCTTGAAGACGTGGAGGTAGGTGAATACTATGACTACAGCAGGGACTAATCTTAATCCAGCCGCAGCTGGGCTGCCTAGCGAAGGGCAACTTTTGGCCTGGGCCGCTGAACTGGAAGGCGTTCAGCAGCCTGTGCCTGCGGTCTCCGCTGGGACGGACTGGGCGCAAATCGCCTCCGATGTCCTGCACGATGCGTCATCTGAGCCAACCGAGACATACTCGCCGACGCTGGTGTCCGCCACGAATGCGGCAGACGTTCCGACGGTGGCGAATGACAGGGCAAAGCCCCTGCCGCGCTCATCCGCGACGGTGGGTTCAGTCCTCGTGGACAAACTTCGCGCGGATTTTCCAATCCTTCAGGAGCCGCTCAGCTCTGGCAAACGGCTGGTATGGTTTGACAACGGGGCGACGACGCAGCGTCCCCAGCAGGTCATCGACCGCATCTCCTACTACTACTCGCACGAGAATTCCAATGTCCATCGCGGAGCGCACGAACTTGCCGCGCGCTCTACCGACGCATACGAGAACGCCCGTTCGACCGTGGCGAAATTCCTTGGCGCGGGCAATGCGAAGGACATCGTGTTTGTCCGTGGCACGACCGAGGGCGTCAATCTGGTCGCGCAGAGCTATGTGCGACCGCTGCTCCGCCCAGGCGACGAAATCATCCTCTCCATTCTGGAGCACCATGCGAACATCGTGCCGTGGCAGATGATTGCGGCGGCGACGGGCGCGAAGATCCGCGTCATACCCGTGGACAAGGATGGTCAGCTCATCCTTTCCGAATACTCGAGGCTCTTCAACGAGCATACGAGATTCGTCTCCGTCACGCACGTCTCCAACGTGCTCGGCACAATTACCCCCGTGGAGGAACTTGTCGCTATCGCCCATGCGCACGGCGTGCGCATCCTAATCGACGGTGCACAGTCCGTTGCGCACATCCCCGTCAACGTGACCGCTCTGGACCCTGACTTCTACGTGTTCTCGGGCCACAAGATTTTCGGGCCGAATGGAATCGGTGCGGTCTATGGCAGGACGGACGCGCTTGAGGAGGCGCAGCCATACCAGGGCGGCGGCAACATGATAGCGGACGTCACCTTCGAGCGCACCATCTACCAGGCCGCCCCGAACAAGTTCGAGGCTGGCACGGGCAGCATCGCGGACGCGGTCGGACTAGGCGCGGCGCTGGAATACATGATGCGGCTCGGCATGGCGAATGTCGCCGCATACGAGCACGAACTGACCCAATACGGCATGTCGCGCCTGGCGGCAGTGCCCGGTCTGCACCTGATTGGCACGGCGAGGAACAAATCAGGCGTGCTGTCCTTCGTGCTGGACAACCACGACATCGTGTCTGTCGGAAAGTATCTGGACGGACAGGGCATCGCTGTCCGCGCAGGACATCATTGCGCACAGCCCATCCTGCGACACTACGGGCTGGAGGGCACGGTGCGCCCCGTTCTGGCGTTCTACAACACGCCCGAAGAAATCGACCTGCTGGCCGAGGCACTGACACGTCTGGTGAGATAAAAGCGGAGGAACTGCATGACCCACAAGATAGACGATTTATTGGAGGCGGTGCTGGAGAGCTATGCACGGCATCCACATATCCGAAAGATCGGGGAGACGCAGTTCCCGAAGCGCGAGCGTATTCTGGAGGCTCTGAGAAAATTGCAGTACGTCGTCTTTCCAGGCTTCTTTGACCAGAAGGAACTGCGGGGCGACAACATCCGTTTCTACACGGGGCAGTTGCTAGAGGAAATCCGCGAGACGCTGCTGGAGCAGGTCGCCAAGACGCTTCGCATGTTCAAGGAGGAATACAGGCAGGCTCCTGAGGAGGAGCTCCAGGAGCGGAGCGCGGAGATTGTGGATGCGTTCCTGAGCGCGATACCAAAGATTCGCGAATACCTCGCCACGGACATAGAGGCCGCCTACGAGGGCGACCCTGCGGCGTTCAGCCGCGACGAGGTGATTTCCTCGTATCCAGGCATCTATGCAACGATGGTGAACAGGATTGCCCACGAGCTGTATGAGCTTGGCGTTCCGCTGATTCCGCGCGTCATGACGGAACATGCCCACAGTGTCACGGGAATCGACATCCATCCAGGCGCGAAACTTGGGAAGTATTTCTTCATCGACCACGGGACGGGCATCGTAATCGGTGAGACGGCGGAGATTGGCGAGCACGCGAAAATCTACCAAGGCGTCACGCTGGGGGCGCTTTCGACACGTGGCGGCCAGCAGCTGAAGGGCAGGAAGCGGCATCCGACCGTCGAGGACGATGTGACCATCTATTCGGGTGCTTCCATCCTCGGTGGCGAGACGGTGATTGGCGGCGGCGTTGTGATTGGCGGCAATGCGTTCGTGACAAAGTCCGTCCCCGAACAGACGCGCGTCAGCGCCAAGATGCCTGAACTCCAATTCAAGCGCAACGAGAACGTCGAATTCCAGAACGGCGAATTTCTGACATACGAGATTTGATTCTAATGGTGAACTCAATGTACGAGAAAGAGACGATATGCGTTCATCCAGCACGATGTTCCGAAACGGCCTATGGTGCGATTGCGACACCGATTTACCAGTCGGCGACCTTTGTGCATGAGGGGCTGGACGAGGAGTCCGAATACAGTTATTCCCGCCTTCAGAATCCGACGCGAGCCGCCTTGGAAGCAAGAGTTGCGGAATTGGAAGGGGGCGTGGATGCCATCGCTTTCGCAAGCGGTATGGCTGCTGAGACGGCGCTGATGAATCTCTTTGAATCTCATGGACATGTCATCGCAGGTGACGACCTCTATGGCGGCACGCTGCGGCTGTTCAGGCAGGTGTCAACGCCCGCTGGAATACGGTTTGATTTTACGGACACGACAGTTTCTGAAAATGTCCGGAAGTGTCTTCAGCCAGACACAAAGGCTATCTATGTGGAAACTCCCAGCAACCCGACCATGCAAGTCACGGACATCGCCGCCGTGGCGAAGATCGCACATGCGGTCGGCGCCCTGTTGATTGTCGATAACACCTTCCTTTCGCCGCTATTCCAACGTCCGTTGGAGTTGGGGGCGGACATCGTCGTGCATAGTGGCACGAAATATCTTGGCGGACACAATGACACGCTGGCTGGCTTTCTGGTAGTGAAGAAGCAGGAAATCGCTGAAAAACTGCGGTACTATGCCAAGACGATTGGGGCAGGGCTGGCACCGTTTGACTGCTTTTTATTGGAAAGGGGCATCAAGACGCTGGCTGTGCGCCTTGAAAAGCAAGCTGTAAACGCGGAGAAAATCGCCCATTGGCTGCGTCAACGCCGCGAGGTCAGGAAAGTCTATTACATCGGCTTCACCGACCATCCTGGCTATGCGGTAACGAAGCGTCAGTGCAGTGGATACGGCGGTATGCTTTCCCTGGAAGTAGATTCTCCCGATACAGCGCGAAAACTGCTGCGCGAGGTCAAACTCTTCCAGTATGCAGAGAGTCTTGGGGGTGTCGATAGCCTCATTACCTATCCGATGTGCCAAACACATGCCGATGTTCCTGAAACTGAACGCCTCAAACGCGGCATCAATGACCGCTTTCTCCGTATTTCCGTCGGCATCGAAAACGCTAATGACCTCATCTCTGACCTCAAGCAGGCTTTGGAAGCCTAGTGGTATTTGGTTGTGGACGAGGGCTATGGGCAACTCCCCTAGCCCCTAATCTCTACTAATCACCAGTCAAAAAGCTTCTTCGAGTTGCAGAAGTGCCTGGCGCAGAATAGAGCGTGGCACGGCAATGTTGAATCGCTGGAAGCCTGCGCCGCTTTTACCGAAGACAGTCCCGCCATCCAGCCAGAGTTTTGCTTTCTCGACGATGAAGCGCTCCAGTTCAGGAACGCTTAGACCGAGGCTTGAGAAATCCACCCATGGAAGATAGGTGCCCTCTGGCTCAATGAGCCGTACCTGCGGCATTTTCAAACGGAAGGTTTCACGCATGAGGGCAATGTTGCCGTAGAGGTATTCGATGAGCTGGTCAAGCCATTCAGAGCCGTATTGGTATGCCGCCTGGCAGGCGACTAGTCCCATGATGTTGGATTGGCTGAAGCCTTCCGCGTTCAGTTCAAGCTGAAAGGCCTTCCGCACCTGTTGGTTTGCGATGAAGATATTGGCATTATGCAAGGCGGCAAGATTGAAGGTCTTGCTTGGCGCAGTACAGACGGCGCAGGTCTCCGCGACCTCGCTGGAGAGTGTGGCAAAGACTGTGTGTCTGTGGCCTGGATACACGAAGTCCTCGTGGATTTCGTCTGCAACTACAAAAACGCCGTGTCGCAGGCAGATATCCGCTAGCTGCCCGAGTTCATCTTGTGTCCACACGCGTCCAACGGGGTTGTGGGGACTGCAGAGTATGAACAGCTTCACGTTGTTCTCAATAATCTTGCGCTCAAAGTCCTCGAAATCAATATGGTATTGATGTCCGTCGAAGCGTAGTTCGTTGATGATGGCCTTGCGTCCGTTGTCAACGATACTTGCCTTGAAGCAGTAATAGACGGGTTCCTGAATCAGGACCGCATCGCCAGGTTTTGTGAGACAGCGGATGAATGTGCATATCGCAAAGACGACGCCTGGCGTGCGTACCGATGTTGTCGGATCGACAGCCCAGTTATGCCGCGTTTCAAACCATTTCGCGAGAACATCGAAATAGGTATTGTCAGGATCGGAATAGCCGAAGATACCGTGTGCAACCTTGTCTGCAAGTGCTTCTCTGACGGCGGGAGGTGTCTGGAAATCCATGTCAGCCACCCACATGGGCAGTAGGCCCTCTGGCCTTCCACGTTCCTTTGCAAAGTCGTATTTGAGGCTGTTGGTGTGATTGCGGGGAATAACTTGGTCGAAATCGTAGTGCACTTTTTGTCTCCTTAAATTGATTGCCCAGCAGTTGCGGCATCATTGCCACGATTTTTTCGCAATTAAGTACTCGTCTTGAGTATACTGCTGATGACTCCGCCGCCCAGCACTTCGTCTCCTTCGTAGAGCACGGCGGACTGGCCGCAGGCCGCCGCACTCACGCCGTCGGTGAAAACGAGTTCACCGTCCGCAAAGTGTGCAGGAGCAGGCCGTGTGGTCGAACGGATTTTCGCAAGGACTTTTCCCTTTGGAGGCGTTCCTGAAATCCAATGGCAGTCAGTAAGCAGAAGACGCTTGGTCAGCAGTTTCTCCACGGTTCCCAGCACAACTTCGTTGCGGCAGGCGTTGATATCAATGACATACAGAGGGCGCGTAGATGAAACGCCAAGGCCCCTGCGCTGGCCTATCGTGTAATTCCAATGCCCCTGATGCGTACCAAGCACGCGTCCTGTTTCATCCACGATGTTCCCCTGGCGTGGCGGCGTCTGCATCAACTCGGCTTTGTCACCGCTGTAGAAGTCCTGGCTTTCAGGTTTGTCCTTGACGGCGAGGCCAAAACGGGAGGCGAGTCTGCGGACGTCCGCCTTGCGAAACTCACCCAGCGGGAAAAGGATGCCTGACAGTTGCTCCTGCGTCAGGCGGTAGAGGAAATATGACTGGTCCTTTGCCTCGTCCACGCCACGTAGGAGATGCCATCTGCTATTGCAGTGAACCACTCTGGCGTAATGCCCTGTGGCAAAGGCGTCGAAATCCAGTCCTGATTCTCTGGCAAGATGCGGCAGCAAACCGAATTTCATGGAGGAATTGCAGCGGACGCAGGGATTTGGCGTCCGCCCTGCAAGGTACTCCTCGCGGAAATAGTCAAGCACCGTCTTCTCATAGGCGTCCGAACAGTCGAATACGTGGTATGGAATGCCCAACTGAACGCAAAGTTCGCGGGCAGAGGCGATGTCCTCTGCCTCGTGCGGCCCGAAACAGGCGTCTCCGCAGCCGCCCTGATATCTCCCCTCACGCCAGATGCTCATGGTGGTGCCGACGACTTCGTGTCCCTGCTCCTTCAGTAGAGCGGCGACGACGGAGGAGTCCACGCCGCCCGACAATCCGACGGCTATTCTCATCAGCGCACCTCCAGCATCTTGTCAATCGGCGCACGAGCACGGCGGAGAACCTCTTCATCCAGTTCCACGGCTGGCTGCATTTCGCGGAGGCTGTTCAGCACATCCTCCAGCGTGATGCGCTTCATGTTCGGGCAGAGGACAGCGGGTTCCAGGGGATAAAACGTCTTTTCGGGATTCTCCTTCCGCATCCGGTGCAGAATGCCGCACTCCGTGCCTATGATGAACTCCTTCCGAGTTGATTCATGGACGAAGCGCAGCATACCACCCGTGGAGAGGGCATGGTCCGCCAATGCCACCACGGCGGGAAGACACTCGGGATGGACCAGCACGGTGGCGTCAGGATGGCGCTGCCTTGCCTCAGTGATGTGTTCGGGAAGTATCTTGTTGTGTGTCGGGCAGCGGCCTGGCCAGAGTTCGATCCTCCGCCCCAGCTTGTCGGCGATGTTCGCACCGAGGTTGGCGTCGGGAAGGAAAAGCAGAGGCTTGTCCTGCGGCAGGGAGGCGACTAGTTTTTCCGCATTGCCGCTGGTGCAGCAGATGTCCACCTCCGTTTTGGTAGCCGCCGTGGTGTTGACGTATGCGACGACCAGCGTGTCGGGGTGCTTTGCGCGGTAGGCTCGTATTTCCTCGGGTGAGGCCATGTCCGCCATCGGGCAGCCAGACAACGGATTTGGGTGGAGCACTATGGACTCTGGCGAGAGCAACTTGGCGGTCTCTGCCATGAAGCGCACGCCGCAGAAGACGATTACGGGCGCATGGCATTCCGCCGCCTTGCGGGAGAGTTCAAGAGAATCCCCCACGAAGTCCGCGATGTCCTGTATTTCGGGGCGTGTGTAGTTGTGCGCAAGGATCAGCGCGTTCCGCCTGATCTTCCATTCGAGTATTTCTTTGACTATTTCCATGTTTCCCTGAGTTCCGTCGCCATGATGGCATGAATACTTGAGCAAATTAGTAATGTATATAATATAGCACGATTACACGAATGGACAAATCAACCATTTGCAAATATACTATTAAATAAGTAGTTTTGATTTGAAAAGTAGGTTTTGTGCAGTATAATAAGATGGTGTTTTGATGTAAATTCTACTCAAGTGGTAATGTGCGAAAACCGTGGAGGCGGCATCGCGCCCCCTGAAAAGACAATAAGCCATGAACAGTCATTCCTGATGAACTCCGTTTCCCGAAATAATACGGCAGAAGAGACACTCCTTGCAAAGTCGATGGAGAGTCCAGGATGCCTCGCGCATGATGAGCTGCGCACACTCCTTGCACTTGAAAATACGGATGCGCTGTTCGAGGCGGCCTATCGATTGAAATGCAGACTTCTTGGGAAGAAAGTGGCCTTGCGCGGCATCGTGGAGATGGGGAATGTCTGCGCCAAGGACTGCTACTATTGCGGCATTCGGCGTGGCAACCCCAATGTCCGGCGATACCAGTTGTCGGAGGATGATGTGGTGCGCATGGCCAGATGGTGCTATGACATGGAATATGGCTCCGTTGTCCTCCAGTCGGGGGAAATCGAATCGGATGCCCATACTGAGTTCATCGAGCGCATCATCAGGCGAATACATGATTTTGGAGGCGATTCTTTCGGCATCACCCTTTCCCTGGGCGAACAGTCCGAGGCGGTTTACCAACGCTGGCTAGAAGCGGGGGCGCACCGATATCTGCTTCGCATCGAGACCTCCAATCCTGCGTTGTATGCCAAACTCCATCCCGCCGACCATTCGCACAGCAGGAGAATGGAGTGCCTCCGGGTTCTTAAGCGTCTTGGCTATCAGACGGGAAGTGGCGTTATGATCGGGCTTCCTGGACAGACGCTGGACGTCCTGGCGGATGACATCGTCTTCTTCCGCAACATGGATCTTGACATGATCTGGATGGGACCGTACCTGCCGCATCGAGACACGCCTTTGGGCAGGGATATTGAACTGACTCCTGAGTATGCGGAAAAACAGCTGAAGCTTGGTCTGAAGATGATTGCGGCGACGCGTCTGTATCTCCATGATGTGAACATCGCGGCCACAACGGCGCTCCAGGCACTTGATGAAAGGGGGCGCGAGCAGGGGCTTCTTGCGGGCGCGAATGTCATGATGCCAAATGCGACGGACACCGAGTACCGCCGAAACTACCAGCTCTACGAGAACAAGCCGTGCCTTGACGAGAACTCGCGGAAATGCCGCAATTGTCTGAACTGGCGGGTCATCGCCATTGGCGAGAGAATCGCCTGGGGTGTCCGCGGCGATTCCCCGCATTTCCTGAAAGGAAAAACAGAAGGAGACAGATGAATATCTCGCATGCAATTGAAGTCGCCTACAAGGTGCTTGATGGAGGAATGCTCTCATTCGACGAGGCTATGGCTCTCACCGAAGTGGAGGGGAACGACATTCTCGATCTGGTTTCATTGGCGAACAAGGTTCGTGACAAGTTCGCGCCTGCCATTGTGCCGTGTTCCATTCTCAACGCAAAGTCAGGCGTCTGTTCGCAGAACTGCAAGTTCTGTGCGCAGTCAGGGCATCATCATACGGGGATTGACAGCTATCCATTACTGGATGAAGTGAAAGTTGTTGAGGCTGCTCGAACCGTGTATTCACAGGGGGTGCGTTCTTTCGGCATCGTGACAAGCGGTTATGGGTATCTTGATACGCATTCACCTGAGTTCCAGAAGATTCTGTCCGCTATGGACAGTTTGAAGAAGGAGTTTCCCGATCTGAATATCTGCCTCTCACTCGGCATACTGAGCGAAGAGACGGCAAAGGCTCTTGCCGAGCACGGTGCGTATCGCTACAATATGAACCTTCAGACCAATCCCGAAAGATATGCGGAACTCATCAGTGACATGCATGGTATAAAGGAGAAAGTGCAGACCATCAAACATCTGCAAAAGTATGGTGTCTCCATCTGCTGTGGCGGTATATTGGGTCTTGGGGAAAACTGGATTGACCGTGTGAAGATGGCGTTTGCCTGCCGAGAACTGGACGTGGACGGCATTCCGCTGAATGTGCTGATCCCCATACCTGGCACGCCATTGGAAAGCAGGCCTCCCATGGAGCCTGCCGAGGTAGCCAAGGCATTTGCCATCTTCCGTCTGGTTAATCCCACGAAGACAATCAAGTTCGCCGCTGGCCGTGAAACCGCCATGAAGGATTTCCAAGGACTGCTGATGCTGGCGGGAATGAACTCCCTCATCACAGGAGGCTACCTGACCACCAGAGGACGCTCCATTGAGGATGACAGGCGGTTCCTGTGCAATTTGCAAGGCTTTACCTGTGGTGGGAAAGGGGGGCATAACACAAAACAAGGAGATAACTGATATGATACGCGAAGAAGCCTGGAATCTTCTGACGGAATACAACAAAGAGCCGTTCCACCTGCATCATGCCGAAGTGGTCGAGGGACTGATGCGATATTTTGCAGTTCTGGAAGGCTTTGCCGACGAGGCGGACTTCTGGGGTGTGGTTGGACTGCTCCATGATTTGGACTTCGAGCAGTATCCACAGGAGCACTGCGCGAAGGAGCAACAGCTCATGCAGGAACGGGGGATTGATCCCCGCATCATCCACGCCGTTGCCAGCCACGGCTATGCAATCGTGAACGACATCTTTCCAGAACACCGCATGGAGAAAATCCTCTATGCGGTCGATGAACTTTCTGGGCTAGTCGGCGCGACTGCGCTGATGCTGCCGTCGAAAAGCGTGGCAGACCTCCAAATCAAAACCCTGCGCAAAAAATACCGCCAGTCCTCCTTCGCGGCGGGATGCTCGCGAGAGGTCATTGCCAGAGGGGCCGAACTCCTCGGCTGGACGCTGGACGAACTGCTCGAAAAGACGCTGGATGCAATGAAAGCTCTTGGCCCGCTCGCAAATGCAAAGTAAGGCAACACAATGGACGATTCGAAATTCAAAAACGTAGGCATTCTTTCCGATGAACTCAAGCAGAAATATGCGCGGCTTCAAGGCATCCTGCGTGATTATGGTTCGGTGGCTGTTGCGTTTTCGGGTGGCGTTGATTCCACGCTTCTGCTTGCAGTGGCCCATCAAGTGCTTGGCGACAATGCCATTGCCGTGACGGCGGTTGACGCATCCGTCCCTGAACGCGAACTTCGCGAGGCAAGGGATTTCTGTTCGTCCCGCAATATCAGGCATTTCATTTGCAAGGTCAACCCCTTTCAGGAGGAAGGCTACCGCCATAACAGCCCCGAGCGCTGCTATTACTGCAAGAAAGGCATTTTCACGGCGCTCAAGGAAGTGGCTTCTGCCAATTGCATGAAATATCTTGCAGAAGGCTCCAATCAAGATGACCTTGGCGACTACCGTCCTGGAATGAGGGCCGCAATGGAGATGTCTGTGAAAAGCCCCTTGCGCGAGGCGGTGCTTTCCAAGGCCGGCATTCGCTCAATTTCCCGTACACTTGGACTTCCGACCTGGAACAAGCCAGCCTACGCCTGTCTGGCTTCGAGATTTGCCTATGGCGAGGAAATTACTCCTGAGGGGCTTCGAAGAATCGAGAATGCCGAGCAGTTTCTGATAGAGCTTGGATTCGCCGAGGAGCGTGTGAGAGTACATGGCAATCTTGCCAGAATTGAAGTCCCGCAGGAAGACATCCCCAAACTGGCTTCCCCCGATATTCGGGAAGCCGTTTTGACCGCGTTCAAGCGACTTGGCTTTCAGTTCGTCGCTTTGGATATGCAAGGGTACCGACGCGGAAGCATGAACGCAACTCTGCCGAAATAAGACGTGGAATCAGGTTTTTCTTTGGCTATCATTTGAAACATGACAGGTTGGTAGGCGGTTATGACGAAAAGGCCTGGAATCGGTTCAATGACAATTATCTCATTGATGGAATGACTAACAATGGAGTCGTGTCATCCGCCTTGCACGCAATGCACGATTTCCACACTGTCGCCATCCTTCATTACGGTCTCACCATGCTTGCTCTTGGGGACGACTGTATCATTGAGGGCCACTGCGATGCCGGTTTTGGGATAGCCCTTTTCAGTCAGGTATTCGGCGATTGTCCGCCCTGCGGCGGAGACCTGCTCTCCATTGATGGTAACCATTGGTTCTCCTGTTTTATCCTGCAAATTGAACATATATTAATATAATCACGGACAAATAATACACAACCATCGTAATAGTGATTTTAACAAATACCATGCTAAATGATGGCTGTTTTTTCGGCAAATCGTGCAAGAAAACCCCTATTATCAGAGACCATTTTGAAAAACAACCAATATAGTTATATATTATGGAACAATCCTTTTGATGACGTGTCTAAAGCCAATGATTGGAGTGATGCTCCTCCAGTTCTCAGTCAATCCTCAACAACTAAATCCAAGGAAGAACCATGAAGAAACTAATGTTTGTGTTTGCCATTGCCGTGCTTATGGCAGGAATTACTCTTTTCGCCGCAGGATGCGTATCCACGGGAAGCTGCTGCAAATCCTGCAAGAGTTGTTGTGAAACGAAAACAGCCTGTTGTTGCAAGCCAGCCTGCTGCAAGGACGGAGCCGCCTGCTGCAAAGAAGGAGCAGATTGCTGTGTCAAGGCTGCCTGCTGCAAGGACGGAGCCGCCTGCGGCAAGGACGGTGCGGATTGCTGTGTCAAGGCCGCCTGCTGCAAGGACGGAGCCGCCTGCTGCAAGTAATGTTACTTCAAGCCTGGCAAGATCGCCCTAGATATAGGGACAATAATCTTTTTTGGGATAATCCTCCCCTGCCTGATAGGCACTGGCAAGACTTTGCCCCAAGGGTAGGATTCTCTTTTAATTCCAGCCAGTCGGCGACGGGCGTCCAGCCGCCGCCGTCGGAGCAGAACCACTCGCCGTCCATGAAGAGATAGCAGTAGTTCGCCCAGAAGCGGTCGAACGCCTCGCGGGCAAGAACCCGGCGGTCGCTCCAGTGCGTCGGCGTGTGGAGTTCCTCGCCCCTGTCGCGGCAGTACGCCTCGCATTCCGCGAGGGAACAGCCGAGGGCGGAGAAATGCCCCGGTTTAGGCTCCCGCGCCAGGCTGCGCAAGGTGGCCAAACACGAGGCAGGCCACCTTCTGCTGAACTGGTTTCTCGGCAACCGTCCTTGTGGCGCAATACTGTTGCCCAATGGCGAGGCGTGCACGTTGGCGGAGCGTACAGACGATGGCCTTTTCGCCCTTGGGTTGGTGAAAGTCGCCGGTTTTGTCGCCGCTGGAGAAAAGCGACACCTGCGTTCAATACGTGCTAATTGGAACAAACCACATAAATTTGCCGTTGAGAACGACTGCTTCTGGGTTACGACAGTGGCGCAGCATGCCCTGGATGATTTAGCTCCCAACCTCGGATGGCTGTTCATTGAGGCATTGATTCGCACGGTTGAAGAAGTCTGCCAGACTTATGGAAAAGAGTTGGAAGAGCTTGCCACCATTCTTGAGCATGTCGGCTATATCAAGTATGCAGAGTCCGAAATGCTTTTCAAGGCTATGGACAAAAAGTATATGGTCAAGTGCCCTGACTGGATTCTGGACAGATGCTTGAACTATGTGCAGATTGTGTACAAAGTTCACCAAGAACAGTTCAATGATTGAACTCGCCTTTACAACACGGATTCCCCTGGCGGTGATGATCGCGATGGGGATAAAGCAGTGGGAGAACCGCACGGCGATGCCAGTGCCGGCGTCGGGACGCTGCGCGATGACCTGCTCGAAGTCCTCGGACGCACGGGAGTACGCCAACTTCCTTGCCTGGGCGGAGCACGTGTTCAAGCCGGAGGCGTTTGCCGTTCTCCCCACATGGGCGCAGATAGAAGGCTGGTGCGGGAAGCTGGTCGCCGTCTGCGACTACGAGGCGTTGCTCACCGCGCCGAATCCGCCAATCTGGGACGAGGGCTATCCTGTCTGGTGGCACTTGACCAACGTGCGTCTGCTTGACGAGCCGATTCCCTGCCGCGGCAATGTGGGGATGTGGCGTCTGCCGGAGGAACTGCAAAAGCATGTCAACAACCTTTATTCCCAAGGAGACGAAGCAAATGAGAATACTCGTGCTGAACGGA
>Ga0265298_10004098_pt1 | contig 18834 bp, 18 predicted proteins | sample AusTroGonzalo_MG_3_FD_193486 | JGI IMG/M metagenome (GOLD analysis project Ga0265298, IMG submission 193486) | Bovine rumen microbial communities from tropical cattle in Woodstock, Queensland, Australia - Gonzalo_01 | ecosystem: Host-associated > Mammals > Digestive system > Stomach > Rumen ... | reverse complement strand
TTGTCTCGCCTCAGCGAGATTAGTACAAAGACCGATGTCCCTCAAGCTCGACAATTAGTCACCTGCAATCTTCCTTCCTCTCCGCGCCTACTAACACCTAACCGCTGACACCTCGCACCCTTCCACCCCTCGCTTATGCTACATAATATAGGCGGGAGGAGGGAGGAATGTGTACCAAATGAGTAACCTACAAGGCGCGAGGCGGGGCGGAGTGCGCGAAGTGAGGAAGCGATGGGTTGCAGGCGTAAGAGAGTCGTTGTATGAAACCAACGATCTTGTCCAGGCATGGCAGGCTGAATAAACTTGCTTGCCTAGGCGCGAAAGCCGTAGCAAGCCCGGAGCGGACGAGAGCGTAGCGCAGCTCCAACCCAACGAGCGCCCTACAGCTGCCGGACGCCCAAGCCGGCCACGCTTGCGAACGAGCGGAGGTTGCCCCGCATCCGGCCGCACATGACTAGGCATTAAATGCAAAAATCAGAAAGGAGGAAATGTGGAAAAGTTCAAGATGATTATGGAGGTCATTAACGCCTGCTTGCAGGCCATCTGGAACGCACTGTTCAAGTAACGACCTCCACCGGGGGCGGGGCTAATCCCCCGCCCCCTTATTCAGCGCAAAGTAAATGCAACACCTAGAGTTTTGGGGGGTGTATTTACCCTGTCAACCGACACAAACTCCAAAACTCCGAGACTCCCCGTTGCGAAATGTCCTCTACGGCCTTGGGCGCTGGCGGTTCGACAATGCCGAAGGCGTCCGGTACCAGCCGCGTGGCCTTCTCCACGATACGCACCACCTCAATGATCAGGGGGGCGAGTTACGCGAGGAAGTCCGACGCCCGGGTGAGAAGCCCGGCAGCATCGGCTTCGATATGAAGCGTGGCGGGGATGGAGCGCTTGAACACGGCGCCGTACGATTTGGTGGCGATCCGGGGATCGGTGATCACCACCACGCCCCGGTCCTCGCGGGTACGGACGAGCCGGCCGAACCCCTGGCGGAACTGGATCACGGCCTCGGGCAGGAGATACTCGCGGAAAGAACTGCCGCCCGCCAAGTCGATGCGCTCTGCTCGAGCCTCCACGATCGGATCGCCCACCTGGGCGAAGGGAAGTCGCGTCAGCACCACGCAGGAGAGCGCCGGCCCCGTCACGTCCACGCCCTCCCAGAAACTCCGCGCACCGAAAAGGACCGTGGGATGCCGCGCCTCCTTGAGCCTGCGCGTCATCGCTTCGCGGGAAAGCCCTTCGCCCTGCACCAAGAGCGAAATGCCCGCCCCGTCGAAATCGTCCCGCACGAGCGAAGCCAAAAGGAACATCATCTCGTAGCTGGTGAAGAGTACGAGCATCCGCCCTTCCGTAGTCCGCGCGAGCGAAAGGAGGAAGCGTCCCAGCGCGGCCGCATACTCGCGCGGCTTGATGGAGGGATCGGGCAGGAAGTCGCCCGCCATCGTCAGACACTGACGGAAATAGTCGAAGGGACTCTGCGCATGGACCATCCGGAAACGTTCGTCGCAACCGAGCCGCCGCGCCATATACTTGAAGTCGGTGCCCACCCGGAGCGTGGCCGAGCACAGCACCACCGAATCGCGAGCCCGGTAAAGAAGCTCTGCCAGTTGGGGGCCCACGTCCAGCGGCGCACGCACGAGCCGCACGTAGGACGGACGCTTCTTCTCGGCGGGGATCTTCTCGACCCAGTAGACATGGGTGTCCTTGTCGGCCTTGATGGCGGCCCAGGTGGACGTCATGAAGTCGCGCAGCGAGGCCGAGACGCCGCTCAGTTGCGCGAAAAGTTCGCTCTCGGGTCCCAGCATTTCCGCCATCCCGGACAGCTTGAGCTGCAGGGCGGCCCACGACTGCTCGAAGCGGTCGTAGGCTTTCAGCATGGCCGCTTCGTCCCAATCGCCTGCTTCGTAATCCTTGAACACGCCCTTCACCGAAAAGCCGCGCCGTCCGTTCTTGACGCGATGGCGGAGGATGCCCTCGCCTTTGACGGGCCGCAGGAGCAAGGCGAAAATCTCCGCGAGGCCCTCGGCCTCGTAGACGAGCCTTCCGCAGAGCTGCTTGCATCCGTCCGCCAGCTCCATCAGCGAGGCGGCGTCGCAGTCGGGCGGGAGCCGTCCGGAATTGACGAAATAGTCCACCTTGGCGAGCACACCGCTCTGCCGCGCGTGGCGACCTTTGCCGGTGCGGACGAGTCGCGAAAGGATGCGCGTCAATTCCGGCACGGAAAACTCGGTGCTGAAATATTCGGTGGCCACCTGCTCGAGATTGTGCGCTTCGTCGAGGACGATCCGGCCGTAGGGCGGGAGCGTGTCGGACATGACGAGCGCATGGTTCACCACAAGGAGATGCGCCTCGGCCGCCCGTTCCCGCGCCCGGTAGACGAAACATTTGCGGTAGTAGGGACAGCGCCTTCCGCTGCAATCTTCGCCGGGACAGCCGAGGAGCGAACGGTCGTAGCCCTCGTACTGGTCGAGATCTCCGTCGGGCGTGGTCTCGAGCCATTCGATGAAGTGCGGCAGTTCCTCCTGCTCCTCCTTGTCCATCGTCCAGTAGCCGGAGGCGAAGAAGTCGCCGATCGCGCGGAGGCAGGCATAGTTGGCGCGGCCCTTCAGGATGGCCACCTTGAAGCGCGACTTGTCGCGCAGCGTTTCGAGGGCGCGCGGGATATCGTGGTTCAGCAGCTGGCTTTGGAGATTGCGCGTAACCGTAGACACGACGACCGTAGTGTCGTTGCGCTCGGCCCACTGCACGGCCGGCAGGAGATACGCGAGACTCTTCCCCACGCCGGTGCCCGCCTCCACCATCAGGTGTTCGCGTTCGTTGAAGGCGCCGGCCACGGCCTTCAGCATGGCGAGCTGGCCGGGACGCTCCTCGTAGCCATCCATCCGTCCAAGCGTGCCGCCCTTCATGAGGTGGGCGGCGCAGGTCTCGAGGTCGAGTCCTTCGCAATCTTCGTGCGCGGGCACGATATGGCACCGGACGCCGTCCTTGAGGTCGGGCAGGAACCGGAACCAGTCGGGATTGTCGATGAACTCCGCCGGACTCACTGGAATCTCAGCCGGGCGGCGAGCGCGTCCAGTTCGGCCATGTCGCCGGGATGCGGGGTGAAGTCCAGCGCGCCTCCGTTATAGCGGGGGATGATATGGAAATGGAGATGCTTCACCGTCTGGCCGGCCGCCTCGCCGTTGTTCTGGAGGATATTGAAGCCGTCGCAGGGGAGCGCCGTCTTGAGATGCGCAGCAATCTTCCTGACCGCCGCAATGACGACCGAGAGCGTGTCCGCGCCGGTATCGAGGAGACACGACGAGTGCGCTTTGGGGATGACGAGCGTGTGGCCGGGGGCGAACGGGTTGATGTCGAGATACGCGAGGACGTCATCGTCCTCGTAGAGCGTGAAAGAAGGAATTTCGCCGGCGGCGATTTTGCAGAAGATACAGTCGTTCATTTCTTTCCCATCCCGAAGAGTTTGAGGGTTTGGCGGAAATCGGACGGCAAAGGCGAATGCACCTTCACCGGGTTTTTGGCGTCGAGCGGATTGGGGAGCTGCAGCGTGGAGGCGTGCAACATCTGGCGCGGCACCTCCATGAGCCGCAGATCGCGCGCGTTCTTGAGCCCGAACACCCGGTCGCCCACGATCGGAAAGCGCACGGACGCGAGGTGGCGCCGGATCTGGTTGGTGCGGCCGGTATCGATGCGGATGCGCAGAAAGCTGGCGTCCCGCCCCGCGCTCTCGCGAGAAACGTGGCTCGTGGCGGGCTGGTTGTCGAGCGGGGTGTCGATCTTTAGGTGGGCGAATCTGAATTCCCCCGCCACGATCGCATGGTAGGTTTTCTGGACCTTGTGCGTCTTGAAAAGCTCGATGGCGGCCTGCAGCGCGGCGTGGTTCTTGGCGAACATGAGACAGCCGGTGGTGTCGCGGTCGAGCCGGTGCACGGCCTCCAGATTGGGCAGGTTCTCCTGTTCGCGCAGGATCGTCTCGACCGACTTCACGTCATCGCAGGAGACGAGCCCGGCCGGCTTGTCGCACACCAGATACGCCTCGTCCTGCCAAAGTACGCGCACGTGGCGCTTCTGCGGGGCGGGAGCCGGCTCGCCGCTCTTGCCCGTCCGCGCGCTCTGGGCCTTGGCGCCAGCCACCGTCTGCGAGGGAATGGCCACCAGGTCGCCCGTATTGAGGGCGTAACGCGCCATCCACACGCACTTGCGGTTCACCCACACGTTCCGTCCGTCGACCATGGCCTTGGCGGTGCGGCGCGAGAGACCGAACCGCGCGGCAAGGAAGTCTTGGAGCACTTTCGCGTCCGGCTTGCCGACGGCGAGTTCCACGATGCCGGCGGCGTGCTTGGGGGCTTTGCGCGTTGCCATCCCTACTTCACCTTCTGGATGGACCCCACGACGCCTTTGATCTTGCGGCCCTGCTTGTTGGGGGCGAGGATCACCTCCAGCTCCTCCGTGACGCCATCATCGTTTTCCGCCACGATGCCGGTGACGCTCTTTTCGCCCTCCTTGGCCTTGGCGATCTGCAGTGGGAGCGGGTCGTCGTAGAGGTATTCGGAAACGTTGTGCTTGCGCGCTTCTTCTTCGTTCGAGATGTCCATCATCTCCAGAAACGCCTGATTGCATTCGGTTAGCTTGCCTTCGAGGTCGCATGCGAAGAGCGCGATCGGACAGATGGAGAAGGCCGACTCCTTGGCGCGGAGCATGTCGTTCACCTGGCGGCGCCGCTCCACGTTGCGGATGGTGAATACGAGGTCGTCCGGGTCCATGAGATCGATGTCGGAAATCGTCACCTCGCTTTGGAACTTGTTTCCGAGCTTGGCCTTGCAGTTGGCGTCGATGACGATATGACGTTGCTCGGCGAGACCTTGACGGATGCGCTGCACGAGCTCGGAGCTGAGGCCGGGGATGAGATTGCCGATCGGCTTGTCTATCACCTCGTCGATGATGTAGCCGAAGTACTCTTCCGCGCGCGGGTTGATCTCCAGAATGTAGCCGTTGGGGTCGGTAATGACTACGGCATCATACATGCCCGTCAGAAACTGACGGAACAGCGATTTGCGGTCTTTAGGGATGAAAAGTGCCATAACTGGAGTATATTATACCATATTTCGGGGCGGTTTGGCAAGCGAATTTTTCACGTCCGCGAGCACAAGCTGGGCGAGTTTTAGTCCGAACGCGGCAGTTACCGTCATTACGGAGCCGCGTCCGGACTGTTCGCCCACGAGCGGAGCTTCGGCCGAATACACGCAGACAAACGGCTTTTCCGGCAACCCGCCCGACTGGCGGAAGCGACCCCGAAGCGCCTTGGCGAGGCCGTCGCCCGAGACCTTGCGGAATTCGTCCGCCCGGACGAGCGCCGGGTCCAGCCGCAGGGCCGCGCCCATCGAGGAAAAGAGCGTCACGCCCGGGCAGGCCGTCGCGCCCCGGATGAGCGCCGCTTTCGATTCCACGCTGTCGATGGCGTCGATCACGTAGTCGAAGGCGTCGAGATCAAAGCGCGGGAGGTTCTCCGGCAGGAGCTTTTCGGGGATGGTCTCGATGGATGCGTCGGGGGCGATGTCGAGGAGGCGACGCTTCAGTGCGTCCACCTTGAGTTCGCCCAACGTGGAAGAAAGCGCCATCGCCTGACGATTGCAGTTGGAAGCGGCCACACGGTCGAAATCGACGATCGTCAAGCGCTTTAGCCCCGTCCGCACGAGCGCTTCGGCACACCAGCCGCCTACGCCGCCCACGCCAAAGATCATGACGCGAACTTGCGCAAGCCGGTCCATTGCGGCCTCGCCCAGCACTAGCGCCGATCTCGAAAGTTTTTCGTCCATCATGTGGTTGGCAGGATTGAATCGCTTGAAGCGGAAATGCGGAGACGGAGTAAGCCGGATTCTGTTCTAACCGGTCATTCATCTGCGCAATCAACCCGGAGTCTGAAGCCGGGACCTTGCGGCCCCGACGCCGGACGGGCAGCCCGTCGACCCCCTATTTGATCTTGCTCCGAGGTGGGTTTGCCTGGTTGCGAACCGCCCTCGCGGGCGATCCCGGTGGGCTCTTACCCCACCCATTTCACCTATCGCCTGCCCTTGCGGACCGGCTGTCTGGTCTCTGTGGCACTTTCCATCGGCCGGGTTTGCCCCGACCCCCGAGGCCATTGCAGCCTCGCCCTCTGCCCTGTGGAGTCCGGACTTTCCTCAGCCTTGCGGCCGCGATCGGTCCCGCCCCCGCATTTCCGCTTCAAAATCCGCTTTAATCGCGATACAGGATGCGGCCGCACATCGTGCACGCCACCATGTCGGTATTGCGATCGACCATCTGCGCCACATGGGGCGGCTGCACCAGATGGCACCCGCCGCACACGCCCTCGCCGGTAAGCGGCACCACCACCGGCCAGCGCTTGGTCTTGATGCGTTCGTAGTAGAGACGCATCTTGGAAAACTCAGGCCCCTGCAGCTCGCGAACCTTCTCCGCGCGCTCCGCCTGGGCTTCTTTCAGCATGCCGTCCACCAAGGCGATGCGATCGACTATCACCTGGCAGGAGGCATCCACGCCCGTCTTTTCCGCATCGTACTTTTCCTGCGCAGTCTTGATGTTGCTGTCGGCGGTGGGGATATCGTCCATCACCGCCAGCGTCCGATTCTCGGTGGCCTCCAGCTCGTGCGTGACGAGGTCGATCTGCATGGAGTACTGAGCGTATTCCTTGTTGGACTTGAGCCCTGCCTGGGTGGTCCTCAATCCCGCGATCTTGTCCTTGAGCGCCTGGGCCTCCGCTTCGAGGTTGGAGATCTGGTTCTGCACGTATTCCCGAGATGCCTTGGCGGCCTTGAGATCAGCCTCCAGGCCTTTCAGCCGCGCTTCTTCCAGGGCCTTGCGCCGGGGAAGGTCCTTGAGCTCCAACTCGAGCTCGCGGATACGTCCGTCTATTTCCTGCAATTCGATCAGCGGCTGTACTTTAGTCACGTTTTCAACTCCTTTTCAAATACACCGAACATGGGGCAGGAGACGGGACTCGAACCCGCAACCCACAGAATCACAATCTGTTGATCTAACCAATTGATCTACTCCCGCCATCTGGAGCCAGGTAAGGGACTCGAACCCCCGACCTGCTCATTACGAATGAGCCGCACTACCAACTGTGCTAACCTGGCCTGTGTGATTGAGCGTATATTATATCATATTTCGCCCACAAAAGTCAAGAGGGTAAATGGAAAATGTTTAGACGACCGGTCATTCCCACTCGATGGTGGCCGGGGGTTTGGACGAAATGTCGTACACCACGCGGTTGATGCCGCGTACCTCGTTGATGATGCGGTTGGACATCGTGGCCAGGGTGTCGTAGGGGATGCGCGTCCAATCCGCCGTCATCGCGTCCACCGAATTCACGGAGCGGATCGCGCACGTGTACTCGTAGGTGCGCTGATCGCCCATCACGCCTACGGACCGCACGGGCAGCAGCACGGCGAACGTCTGCCAGATTGTGCGGTAGTCGGGCAGCTTGCGGATTTCCTCCTGAACGCGCAAATCGGCCTGCTGCAGGAGCTTCACCTTCTCTTCCGTAACTTCGCCGAGAATCCTCACGCCAAGCCCGGGTCCGGGGAACGGCTGACGGTCCAGGAGTTCGCGGTCCATCCCCAGCACGCGTCCTACGGCGCGAACCTCGTCCTTGAAGAGATCGCGCAGCGGTTCGACCAGTTCGAATTTGAGGTCTTCGGGGAGGCCGCCCACGTTGTGGTGGCTCTTGATCGTCTGGGATGGCCCGTTCTTCTTGGAGGACGATTCAATCACGTCGGGGTAGATCGTGCCTTGGCCGAGGAACTTGCAGTCTTTGAACCGGCGCGCCTCCTCGGCGAACACGTTGATGAACTCGCGGCCGATGATCTTGCGCTTCCGCTCGGGATCCGAGACTCCCGCGAGCGCATCGTAGAAGCGCTGCGCGGCATGCGCCACATGGAGGTCGAGTCCGAGTTTGGCCTTGAACATCTCCTCCACCTGCACGTCCTCGTTATGGCGCAAGAGTCCGTTGTCCACGAAGATGCAATGGAGCCGCGTGCCGATGGCCTTGTGCAGGAGGACCGCCGCCACCGACGAATCCACGCCGCCGGAAAGTCCCAACACCACCTCTTCGTCGCCGATCTGCTCCTTGAGTTTCCCGACGGTTTCGTCGATCCAGTTCTCGAGTTTCCAGTCGCCCTTGCAGCCGCAAATCTTGAAGAGGAAGTTGCCGATGATCTGGCTTCCGTGCTGGGTATGGACGACTTCGGGATGGAATTGGATCGCATAGAAGCGGCGCGCTTCGTCGCGGATGGCCGCATAGGGGCAGTTGCCGGACTCGGCTGAAACGCGGAAGCCTTCCGGAATCCTGGCGACGCGGTCGCCATGGCTCATCCACACGATGAACTTTTCCGGGAGACCGGTGAAGAGATCGTTGCCGGGGATGGTGGTCATTTCCGTCTTGCCGTATTCGCGTTCGGTGCCGGGCTCGACCGCGCCGCCGAGATGCTGGCTCATAAGCTGCATCCCGTAGCAGATGCCGAGCACCGGAACGCCAAGCTTGAAGATTTCGGGGTCGATGCCCGGTGCGCCCTGCTCGAACACGCTGTTCGGTCCGCCGGAAAGAATTATCCCCTGCGGCAGGTCCTCGCGCAACTTGGCGGCCGTGATGTCGAACGGGACGATTTCGGAAAAGACCTGCAACTCGCGAATCCGGCGCGCGATGAGTTGCGTATACTGGGAACCGTAGTCGAGAATTGCGATGCGTTGCACTTTCATTTTCGTTACTCCTTATGGTCAAGTGGCATTATGCCGGGGGTGGAGCTTGTGGACTTCGGCAAAACGGGCCGCGTCCACATGGGTGTAGATCTGGGTGGTGCCGATGTCGGAATGGCCCAACAGCTCCTGGATGGCGCGGATATCCGCACCGCGCGAAAGCATGTGCGAAGCGAAGCAGTGGCGCAGGACGTGCGGCGATATCCGATCCGCCGCGATCCCTGCCGCCATCGCCCGCTCCTTGACGATCTTGAGCACTCCGCGACGCGTGAAACGGTCTTGCCGACGGGTCACAAAGACGTAAGGGATGGAGAAATCGCCCTTGGTGAAAACAATCCGGGCCGACCCAAGATAGACGGCCAACGCCCGGCCCGCAGCCCCGCCGATGGGCACCACACGTTCTTTGGAACCCTTGCCGAAAATACGCAAGAGCTCGCCGTCGCCCACAATGTCCTCGAGCCGGAGATCGCACAATTCGCTCACTCTAAGGCCGCAACCATAAAGTATTTCGAGCATGGCCCGGTCGCGCAGTTCGCGAGGTTCCCTTCCGTCGACGGAGTCGATCAGCCGGAACGTCTCTTCTTCCGTGAGCACCCGGGGAAGCGTCTTGTCCAGCTTCGGAGAATCGAGCAGTTCCGCCGGATCGTGCGCGATCATGCGATGCGATTTCAAAAACCGCATGAAACTCCGGATGGCGGCCGAACGCCGGGCGCGGGTGGACGACTTGCGTCCGTCTTCGCGTTCGTCTTTCAGGAATTCGCCGATATCATCCGCCGTAACCTGCCCCGACTCTGTCTTTCCGCGCTTGGCCAGAAAGACGGAGAACAGCTTGAGATCGCCCAAATACGCCTGGCGCGTATTCTCCGACTGCCCCGCCTCCAGCAGGATGGAGTCGACAAAAGCGTCGATATCAGAGTCGAGCGACAAATCCATCGATTAGACTGCGCATTCTCGGTTTGGCGCATTCGGCCGCGTCAATCACTTCCTGATGGCTCAAGGGCGCATGGCCGATCCCGGCGGCAAGATTGCTCACCAGCGAAACCGCCGCCACTTTAATGCCGCACGCATGGGCGAACACCGCCTCCGGCACGGTAGACATGCCCACCACGTCGGCCCCCTGCTGTTTGTAGGCGCGCACCTCCGCCGGGGTTTCGTAGCAAGGTCCGGCGGTGAAGGCGTAGACGCCGTCCATCATCCTGAGATCGAGCCGGTTGGCGCAGGCGTGAAGCTTCTCGATCAAAGGACGGCTGTAGACTTCGGTCATGTCGGGGAAGCGCGAGCCCCATTCCGCATGATGGGCCCCGATGAGCGGATTGAGTCCGACTATATTGATATGGTCTTTGACCGCCACAAAGTCGCCAGCTTTGAGGGCAGAATTGATTCCGCCCGCCGCATTGGTCACGAGAAGCTTCTCCGCGCCCATCCGGCGCAGGATCTCGACGGGCAACACCACACTCTCCCAACCCGCGCCTTCGTACCAGTGGCGTCGGCCGCACCAGGCGACGATCCGCTTGCCTTCTCGCACATACACTATAAGCTCGCCTGCATGGCCAGGCACCGTGGCCCGGCCGAGCATGGGAATGTCGGCATACGGCACCCTGACGAGACATTCGTCCATCGCCAGCGCATCGCCCCAGCCGGAGCCCAGCATGATGCCAAGATCCGGCGGTATCCGGAAACACTCGTCCGGCAAACATCCTGCGGCTTGATCGAAATCGGATGGGGCCATACTTCCTCCTTTCAAGGTTGCCGGCGGATCACGCCGCCGGCCAGAACTTTGGTGTCCGAGTAGAAAACCGCGCTTTGTCCGGGGGCGATCCCGGCAATGCCTTCGGGGAACCTGGCACGGATCGTCCGCCCGTCCTCCAAAAGCGAAAACGAAGCAGGACCTTTGGGCGCGCCGGCGCTCCGCACCTTGAGCGTGCAGGGGATCTCCATCCCAGGTTCCGGCGGAGCCATGCCCACCCAGTTGAGATCGGTGCATTCGAGCGAAGTCTTGACGGCGTCCTGTTCAAACCCCACCACCACTTCGTTGCGGCAAGCCTCGAGCGAAACCACGTAATAAGGCGTGCCTCCACCTATGCCGAGACCCTTGCGCTGCCCTACCGTGTAATGCCAGAAGCCGCGATGGCGCCCGAGCACCTTGCCGTCCAGATCTACAATATCGCCGGCCCGGTCTTCCGCCCCCAGTAGTTCGGATACGTCGCCGGAGTAGAAATCCTGGCTGTCGGGCTTGTCGGCCATGGGGAGGTCGTGTTGACGGGCGATCGAGCGCACCTCGGACTTGGTCATGCCGCCCATCGGGAAAAGCTGGCGCCCAAGTTGTTCCTGCGTAAGCCGATAAAGAAAATACGACTGGTCCTTGCCCTCGTCGAGCGCGCGATGGAGTTCATAGCGTCCGGTCTCGGCATTGTGGACTACTCTGGCGTAGTGGCCGGTGGCGAATTTGTCGAATTCGAGTCCCGACTTCCTCGCCAGCTCCGGCAGCAGCCCGAACTTCATGAGCCGGTTGCAGAAGACGCAGGGATTGGGGGTGAAGCCCGAAAGGTAAGTATCGCGGAAATAGGCGACGATGGACCGGTCGTATTCCGCGCAGCAATCGTAGACGTGGTACGGAATCCCCAGACGATCGGCAAAACGGGCGGCGGTCTCGATATCTTCCGCCTCGCCCTTGCCGAAGCACGCATCCCTGGTGCCACCTCGGTACTTGCCGTTCCAGAGTTTCATGGTGATGCCCACCACCTCATGCCCCTGCGCCTTGAGCAAGAGGGCCGAAACCGCCGAATCCACCCCGCCGGAAAGTCCCACCGCCACTTTCATTTGAGAATCCCCAGATACCACGCCACGATTTCCTGCCCGAAGAAGATGTGGATTAGGTTGGCAAGACAGATATAGGGACCGTATGGAATTTCGAAGTGGCGGGCGCATTTGCGCGAAATCAGCATGGCGACCACCCCGCCGATCGACCCCAGAAACGACGATACGATTAGCGCGAAGAGGACGCCGTCCCAGCCGGAAACGGATCCCACCGCCCCCATGAGCAGCACGTCGCCCATGCCCATCGCCTCTCGCTTGAACGCCAACGTGCCGAGCGTCCGGATAAGCCACATTACGCCCAGACCCGACAACGCTCCGACAACGCTCCAGAGCAAACTGGTCCAAGGAGCCTGACCGAACACGAGCGGAATCGCAAGCGACAGGAAAAGACCGTAGATCATACCGCCGACAGTGACGAAATCAGGCAGGAGCTTGTGGTCGAAATCGATGGCGCTCCCGACGATCATGAGGGCGATCCATACCCAAATGAACGGCGCGTCCAGACCGAACCGGAGCCATGCAAACATGAAGAGAAATCCCCCGAGCGTTTCGATCGCGATATATCTGGGCGATATTTTCCCTCGGCAATCGGCACATTTGCCGCCCAACGCCAGCCAAGAGAAGATAGGGATATTCTGGTACCACTTGATGCACGCTCCACACCGGGGACAATGCGAAGGCGGCCGGACGATGCTCTCGCCCCGGGGAACGCGCCAGATCACCACGTTCAGGAAGCTCGCGATGACCGATCCGAAGAAGAAACTCCAGACGGCGATGAGGCTATTCAGACTTGAGCTCACGCGTCATCATCTTTCCAAGCGCCGACTTGACGTCGAAACTGCCGTAGCAGGCCTCATAGACCATTTCGGATATCGGCATGTCGACTCCGAGTTTCTGCGCGAGCTCGTGCACCACCTTGGAATTCCATACGCCCTCGGCCACCATCTGCATGGAGGCGAGAATGTCGCGTATATGCTCGCCCTTGCCCAGCCGCTCGCCCACCGAATGGTTGCGGCTGTGCTTGGAGGTGCAAGTGACTATGAGATCGCCCACGCCGGCCAGCCCGTTCAGGGTTTCTGGCTTGCCGCCATAGGCGAGAACGAAGCGGCGCATCTCGGCGAGCCCCCGGGTAATCAGCGCCGCCCGCGTATTGTCGCCGAAACCCATGCCGTCCGAACAACCTACCGCGATCGCCAAGACGTTCTTCACGCAACCGCCAATCTCCACGCCGGCGGGATCCTGCGAGGTGTAGACGCGGAATGCGGGACCGCTCCAGGCCGCCTGAACCCTTTTTGCCTTGTCGAGATCGGCGCAGGCCGCCACGATGGCGGTTGGGATGCCGCGCGACACTTCCTCCGCATGGGTGGGTCCGGCCAACGCCACCACGTCATCGATGCCCAGAATCTCCTCCGCGAGCTCGGTCATGCGCCGGTTAGTCTTTTCGCAAAGTCCCTTCGTGAGCGAGACCACCAGCTGCTTCGAACCCACCACCCCGCGGAAACCTTCCAGCACGGAAGCGAAGAACTTGCTGGGCGGAGCGAGCACCACGATATCCGCATCCGCCGCCTGCTGCCGGTCGTTGGTGAGCCGGAGACTGTCCGGCAACGCCACGCCTTTCAAGAACTTGAAGTTTTCCTTCCGCTCGCGCATCTCTTGCGTATAGTCCGGAAACGCGCCCCACAGCCACACCTCGTGACCGTAGCCATTCAAGAGCAAGGCGTTCGCCGTACCCCAGCCGCCATCGCCAACCACGAATATTTTCATATGAGGTGTCCCATTTTTTCTTTTTTGGTCAAAAGATACTTGCGATCATGTTCATTGGCTGGAATGATCACCGGTACGCGCTCGACGATCTTGATGCCGTAGCCGTCCAGCCCCGCCACCTTGCAAGGATTGTTGGTCATCAGCCGCACTTCCCGGAGACCCAGATCCGCGAGAATCTGCGCACCTTCGCCATAATCCCTGAGATCGGGGGCGAATCCGAGCGCCACATTGGCCTCGACGGTGTCCATGCCTTCTTCCTGCTTCTTGTAGGCATGTAGCTTCTGTTCAAGCCCGATCCCGCGACCTTCCTGCCGCATGTAGACCACGGCTCCGCGACCTTCCCGTTCGATCATCTCGAGCGCCTGGTGCAGTTGCGGTCCGCAGTCGCACCGTTCGCTCCCGAGGACGTCACCGGTGAAGCATTCGCTATGCACCCGGACGAGCGCCGGTCCTCCGTTGCGGAGATCTCCCTTCACGATGGCAAGATGCTCGAGCCCCGTCACGCGCGACTTGTACATCTTGAGCCGGAAATGCCCGTAGGCTGTGGGCAAATCCACCTCCTCCACCGCATCCACCAACCGGTCTTTCTGCCGGCGATAGGCGATGAGATCGGCGATGGTCGTCACCTTCAAGCCGTGCTTCCGGGCAAACTCCATCACGTCGGGCAGCCGCGCCATCGTGCCGTCGTCTTTCATGATCTCGCAGCAGAGCCCAGCCTCTTCCAGCCCAGCCAGCCGGCATAGATCGACAGTAGCTTCCGTGTGCCCAGCGCGCTTCAGCACCCCGCCTTCGCGCGCCTCGAGCGGAAACATGTGCCCCGGACGGCGAAAATCGGACGGTTTCGCATCCGGCTTCACGCAAGCAAGCGCCGTCATGCTCCGCTCCGCCGCCGAAATGCCGGTCGTCGTGCCGATGCCGTCGATTGACACGGTGAAGGCCGTCTGGTGGTTGTCGGTGTTCTCGGCCACCATCTGACGCAAATCCAGCTTTGCGCACAGCTTGCGCGACATCGGCATGCAGATCAGCCCCTTCGCGTAGGTGGCCATGAAATTCACGTTGTCGGTGGTGGCGAACCGCGCGGCGCAGATGCAGTCGCCTTCGTTTTCGCGGTCGGCATCGTCCGTCACCAGGATGATCCCGCCCTGCCGGAGGCTCGCCAGACACTCATCGACCGTATCGAACTTGGCTTCCATCTGCCGCCTCTCACGAACCCGGATGCACCGGATGCGACCCCGCCTTGCACATCGGGCAGTCCTTGGCCTCCCATGTTTCCGGCGTCATCTGCATGAGCGAGAACATCGGGGTGCGTCCAAACTTCACCTTGCCGCCCGACCGGTCCACCAGCAGAATCACCCCCGCCACCGTAGCGCCGGCCGCCTTTACAAGATCGATCGTCTCCTGCACGCGGCCGCCCTTGGTAACCACATCCTCCGCCACCACATAGCGCTCGCCCTTCTTCAGCTTGAAGCGACGCATCGCGAGTACCGTATTCGGCTTGCCGGTGGCATCCACGCCTTCGCCCTGAACCTTCTCCGCGAAAACACACTTGACCCCGAGTTCGCGAGCCACCTCGTGGCCTACCAGAATGCCCCCCACCGCCGGCGAGATCACACCGTCGATCCGCTTGCCCAGTTTGCCGCTTTTCAGCGCCTCGCGCGTAACGGCCCGGCACAACTTCTCCGCCACCCGGGGATATCTCAACACGTTGGCGCACTGGAAATAGCGGTTGGAATGAAGCTTGCTCCTGAGCTCGAAGTGTCCTTCCAGCAGGGCACCAGTTTCTTTGAATGCATCCAGCACCTGTTTTTGCGTCATTGTCTTGTCCTCCTTAGTCTATTTTAAGCAGTTCCTCCCGCGGGAAGGCGGCCGGTTGCGGTTGCGATTCCGGCACCGGCGGCAATTTGCGCGGCGCGCCCGCCCCCCTCGTGGCCGGCAACAGATCCGGCATGAAGCGGCTTGCCGGCTTTTCGCCAACCCGGAAACTGCACTCCAGCAATTCTCCCAGTTCCGGCTCCGGCAACTCGCTCCCCATCAGCTCCAGCCGGATCCTCCGAAGATCCCCGGCGTCAGTCGACCAGGCCGACCTTGCCGCGTTAAGCGCCCCCGCCTCCTCCTCCGCGGTAAGTTCCACAAACCGGCAATGGCCCGGCCTGCCCGATCGTGGCGTCGGCTCCGCCTTGAATCCGACCGCACGGTAGGGAAACACGAGCATCAGCGCCGTCGGCACGCTGGCCACCATCAGGAACCGGGAAACTTCCGTAACCAGTTTCACTCCGGCTTCTCCTGTCTGCGCTTGGCGAAAAGGATCTTTTCGAGCCCGCTCGTCCTTGCGATGGCGGCAAGCCTCATGAGGTCCCCCATCTGCACCCGCTTGTCGGCCAGCACCAGCAGCGTCTTGAGGCTGGTCTTGCCCGCGCGCTCCGAGAGCTGTTCGCCCAACTGGGCGCATTGGGCGCTGTCGCCCATGACGTAGCGGGCATCGTCGAAGAACGCAAACGTGTCGTGCCCGTGCGGCATCATGAGCACCACCAGATCGGTGGATTCGCCTTCGCCAAGCCCCGTTTCCGGCAGATCGAACACCACTCCCTCGTTGCGTGTCAATGTTCCGCTCAGCATGTACATCATGAGCGTCAGCAGACAAACCGTTATCCAGGGAAGATATTTCACTTCTGCACCGCCTTGGTGGAAATGTATCCGATTATCCTCGAGGCCGCAGCATCGATCTCGACCGTGAGCCGGTCTATGCGCGTCTTGAGCATCCCGTGCATCACCGTCACCGGAATGGCCACCATCAGCCCCAGCGCCGCCGCCACCAGCGACTCCATAGTGGCGTTGATGAGGTCCGCCCGCATCACCAACTCCTGGGCGTTCACCGCCATCACCACGTGGATGAATCCGAAAATAGCACCCAAGAGACCCATGGCCGGCGCGATGTCGCCGATGATCTTGAGCGCCGCCAGCCTGCGCGCCAGCCGCGACTTCTCCCCCCGCGAGGCGGACTCCACCGCGTCGCGCAGCACGCGCGACGAGCTGGACCGGTGCCGAACCGCCGCCGCCACCACCGCCGCCACCGGCACTGCAGTGTCCTCGCAGATCGACAGCGCCTCGTCCACGTTGCCCTGCTCCAGCACGTTGATCACGCCCTTCACGAAATCTTCCGGATCTATGCGCGCGCGCCGGAGCTCGACCAGCCGCTCGAAGAAGACGACCAGGGCCGCAACCGCCATCACGATCAGAATCCAGAACACCGGACCGCCTGTCAATGTCATAGGAATTTGTCCTTTCTGCGGCTACGCTCGATACGCTGCGCGGCCTCGGCCGCCGCCGGAACGTCGCTCGCCACCACCAAACGAAGAATCTGCCGGCTCTGTTTGCCGAGCCCCCTCGACTCGTATTCGTCCGCCAGCCTGAAAGCCGCCCGCGCAAACACGGCCTGCGCCGACTCGTCCAGCGCCACCTGCTGCTCGCGCAACTGCCGGTAACCAAGCACCACCTGCGTGTAGTATTGGTCCAGCGCCTCCTCGATCTTCTTCTGCTTCTCCAGCGTCCGCCCGATCTTGTACGCAAGATCCAACTTGACCGACGGAGTAAGGTCTTCTCCCAGCCGGATGGACCGGTACGCCTCCAGCGCCTGGTCGTATCGGACGGGATTGTCGGCCCCCATCGCAAAGAGCGAGTCGGCTTTCATGATGAGCGCCTTGCGCCGGTCGGCAGGCTGGATGTCGCCCATCAGCGCCACCCGCTCCAACACCAGCACTGCTTCGTCGAACCGCGCAAGTTCGATAAGCGCCTGCCCCTGCACCAGCAGACCTTCCGCCTTGAGATGCGAATCCGGATTCATCGCCAGCATCTTCGTAACGGTGGAAACCGCCTGCGCGAACTCATTTTCCGCCAGCGCCGCCCGCGCCGACCACAACATAGCCTCCGGGAAATCCAGTTCCGCGAACAACTGGCGAGCCTCGCGCCATTTGCCGGCATTGTAGTAGAACTTGGCCAGCCACAACCGCGAAGCGGAAGTATCCAATTTGATCGCGGCAGCTTCCGCCTCGTCGTCACGGCCCTGTCCGTACAGGCAAAGCACGTTGTAGAAATCCATCTGCGCCTTGCGCGACGGATCCTCCGACCCGATTTCCCGGAAAATCTCCTGCGCCTCCGCGAACTTGTACTCCCGGTAAAGCTCCCGGCCGCGATCTTCGCGCTCCCGCAGCGCCACCACCTTCTTGATGCGTTCTGCGGCCGGCGTGTCGGCATAGCCGCCCAACACCCGCCGGTAGGTGGCCATCGCTTCCTCGCCTTTCCCCGTCTGGGCCAGACAATCCCCGACTTTGACGAGCGCCAACGCCTTGTCGTTGCGGTCTTCGAACAGCGTCTCCGCCTTGGCGAACGACTCCTGCGCCGTTTCGTACCGGCCCAATTTCATGTTCGCCCAACCCTTGCCCTCGTGCACCTTCGGATTTTTGGACGCCTCCGGCCATACTTCCAGCATCTCCGAAAACACTTTGGCCGCCTGTTCCGCCTTGCCCTCCGACAGATATTCCTCCCCTAGCGCCAGAAAGGTAGCCTCCGCCCCTTCAGTATCCGGCGCGTCATGGACGATCGTAACAATCATCGCCACGCCCTCGTCCCGGCTGAACTCTTCCCGCACGAGTTCGCGCCCCAACCGCAGTCCCAGCCGCCGCTTGAGTCCCACATCGGTAGCGTCCCGGTATGCGGCCCGAAGCGGCTCCTTCTCGCCCAGATTCATCGCCGCGTACGGATTGGGCAAAAGTTCACGCCAGATTTTCTCGGCCTCTTTCCGCTCACCCTGCCTCGCCAGCGTCTCCGCCAGCACCAGCCGGTCGTCGGTCTTCGGCTCCTTGATCTTCCGCAACTGCTCAAGCGCCTCGCCATCGTTCCCTTCCTTGATGGCTATCTCCGCCCGCAACAGGAGCGACAAGTCGTCGGTCGCATCTTTGAGCGCGCTTTTGGCCGCCCCCAGATGGCCCAGATGGTAAAGCGCGGCCGCATGCCAGTAGCCTTCGCGGGTAAGATTCATGACCATCTCCCACTTCCCCTCGCGCGCATACGCCTCCACCGCGATTTCCCGCGCCTCGTCCGTCTGCACCCTCAGCGCATGGCGCCGGGCTATATCGTAAAGCCCGTCCCGCAACGCCTCGCGCGCCATATCCAGCTCGCTCATCGCCGTAACGCCAAGGACGACCGCTATCGTGCACAAAACGCTCATATCTCCGCCCCCAAATAGCCCATTTCCGCCAAGAGCCGTTTATTCTCCATCCATCCGCGCTCCACCCGCACCCACAGCTCCAGCTTGACTTTTATGCCGAAAATCTCCTTGAGTTCGCGCTCGGCCGCCTGCCGCACGCCTTTGATCACCGAAGCCCCCCGGCCGATCACTATCGGCTTCTGCGACTCGCGGTTCACTACCACTTCCGCCTTGATGTCCCACTTGCCTTCGCTCTCCCGGATCGTCTTGACCACAACCCCAAACTCGTGCGGCAACTC
>Ga0265298_10004097_pt1 | contig 18835 bp, 9 predicted proteins | sample AusTroGonzalo_MG_3_FD_193486 | JGI IMG/M metagenome (GOLD analysis project Ga0265298, IMG submission 193486) | Bovine rumen microbial communities from tropical cattle in Woodstock, Queensland, Australia - Gonzalo_01 | ecosystem: Host-associated > Mammals > Digestive system > Stomach > Rumen ... | reverse complement strand
TCTCGACCACGTGCTGGCTTCCGGCGAGAACGTGAACGTGCTCGTCCTCGACACCGAGGTGTACTCCAACACGGGCGGCCAGTCGTCGAAGTCGACGCCGGCCGGCGCCGTGGCGAAGTTCGCCACCAGCGGCAAGAAGATCCGCAAGAAAGACCTCGGCATGATGGCCATCAGTTATGGCTACGTGTATGTGGCCCAGGTGGCCATGGGTGCTTCCCAGGCCCAGTTCCTCAATGCCATCAAAGAGGCTGAGGCTTACGACGGCCCGTCGCTGATCATTGCCTACGCTCCTTGTATCAACCATGGTCTGAAGGCCGGCATGGGCCACAGCCAGATGGAGGAGAAACGTGCCGTCGAGTGCGGTTACTGGCATCTGTACCGCTACAACCCGGCGCTCGAAGCTGCTGGCAAGAACCCGTTCACGCTCGACAGCAAGGCCGATCCCGACTGGAGCAAGTTCCAGGATTTCCTCAAGGGTGAGGTCCGTTACGCTTCGCTGATGAAGTCCTTCCCCGAGAACGCCGCCGAACTCTTCGGCAAGACCGAAGAATTCGCCAAGTGGCGTCTGTCGACCTACAAACGTCTCGCCGGCGTAGAGTAGGTTTCGTCGAAGGAATCCACCGTTTCGTCTAAATCCCGGACAGGCATTGCTTGCCCGGGATAATTTTGTACCCGAGAAAAACAAAGAAAGATGAAAACGCGTGTGATGATCCTTGTGTCGGTCCTGCTGCTGGGCAGCATGCCGGCTTTTGCACAGAAAACCATCGTTACCGGCCGTGTGCTGGATTCCCTGACCCGCGAAGGCGAGCCGGGTGCCGTCCTGCAGTTCTTCCAGGCACAGGACCTGGAAAAGCCGGTGGCTTATACGACGGCCGATGAAGAAGGCCGTTTCTGGCAGCGCCTGGACGGCAGCGGCAACTATGAGTTGCTGTTCAGCGGGGTGGGCCGTTTTTCGGAGCGGCGCAGTTTCGTCATCCCGGGGCAGACCGATACGCTCGACCTGGGCGAGATCCTGATCCGCGACGATGTGGAGATGCTCTCGGCCGGCGTGGTCGTAGCCCAGCGTCCGCTTGTGAAGATGGAGGTCGACAAAATGGTCTACAATGTGTCTGACGACGTGGACTCCAAGACTTCCACCGTGCTCGACATGCTCCGCAAGGTCCCTATGGTTTCGGTAGACGGACAGGACAACATCACCGTGAACGGAAGCAGCAGCTTCCAGGTCTATGTGGACGGCAAGCCCAATCAGATGATGTCGCAGAACGCTTCCACTATCTTCAAAATGATGCCCGCCTCCACAGTCAAGAATATAGAGGTGATTACCAATCCGGGCGTGAAATACGATGCGGAAGGCGTGGGCGGCGTGCTCAACATCACCACCAACCGAGAGGCCACGGGCGGCGCTTCGGCAGCCGACGGTTTCTACGGAACCGTGATGGGAATCGCATCCACGCGAGGCGGTGGCGGCGGCGTGACGGCCAACATGCAGAAAGGCAAGTTTGCGATGAGCCTTAACGCCAACGGCATGTACAATTCGATCCGCGGCACAGAGACCGATCAGGTGCGCGTACAGGACAATGGTTTCTCCACGTCGACGCATACGGCTACCGGCATGAAAATGCCCATTGCCATGGTCAACGGCAGTGCCAGCTACGAGATCGACAGCCTGAACCTCGTTTCGGCCACCCTCGGCTTCATGTCTTACGGCATGAAAAACGAAAATGGTTTCACCAATACGATGATGGTTTCTCCGGAAGCCGGCACCTACAGCTATTCGGGTACCCTTTCCACGACCAACAACCGGAACAACATCTCGGTCGGCGCCGACTATCAGCACCTTTGGGCCGGCGTGCCGGGCCGCAGCTTCGTGCTGAGCTACCAGTACAACGGCGCGCCTTCCGTCAACAACAGCATGACGCTCATGGATGCAACCTCCTTTGCCGGCTTCGATTTCACCGACCGCAAGAGTGACGGCCGCACCAGCTCGAACGACCACACCGTGCAGGCCGATTTCACCACGCCGCTGGGCAGCAAGCACAGCCTCTCTACCGGCGCCAAATACCTGAACCGGCACAATTCCTCCGACCAGACCGACTATTTGCGCGAAGGCAGCACCTGGCGCGAGAACCCGGCCAGCAGCCTCAAATATGATTTCTACAACCGCATCGCGGCCGCCTACACGGAACTCACCGGCAACTATGGCATCTTCAGCCTGAAAGCGGGCGTACGCTATGAGCACACCTGGCAGACCTACACCTCCTCCGCCCAGAAGGGCAGCTTCAGCGTGAACTATGGCAACCTTGTCCCGAGCGCCAGCCTCCAGTGGAACCTGGGCCTCACGCAGAACATCGGCCTGAGCTACAACATGCGCATCTCTCGCCCCGGCATTTCCTATCTGAATCCGTATGTCGACACATCCGATCCGACCGCCCGATCCTACGGCAATCCAGATCTGGAAGCGGAGCGCGGACACAACGTCTCGCTGGTGTACAACAACTATTCGTCCAAGGTGATGGTCAACGCCACCCTGCGCTACACCTATACCGGCAACGGCATCTCGGCTTACAGTTTCTATGGCCCCGACAACGTGCTCAACACCACCTATGGAAACATCGTCCAGAGCCAGAACATCGGCCTGAACACATTCCTGATGCTGACGCCGACCTCCAGGACCCGCATCATGCTCAATGGCGGATTCGGCTACAGCGACTTGCGCAGCGCCCAGCTGGGCCAGCAGAATGCGGGCTGGAACTACAACGCGCTGCTGGGCGTGCAGCAGACGCTGCCTTGGGACCTGCGCCTGAGCGCCAATTTCATCACCTCCGGCAGAGAAATCACGCTGCAGGGATGGTCGACCGGCCTGTCGATCGGCATGCTGGGCCTGACCAAGACCTTCCTCGACGACCGTCTGAGCCTTTCGGTAAACGGCATTGTCCCGCTGGCCAAGGATTTCAAGATGACGATGCGTTCCCACACGGCCGGCAACGGTTTTGTCTCCGACATGACCACGCGCATCCCGATGAGCGCTGTCACCTTCCAGATCAGCTGGAGCTTCGGCAAGCAGGGCAACTATTCCACCAAGCGTGCCCGCCGCTCCATCGAAAACGATAGCCAGCTCAACACTTCCACCACCGCCGAGTCGATGGGTTCGGTGATCCTCTAGCAGATTCTTCGGATGCCCGGTTCCGGCCGGGCATCTTTTTACTATCTTTGCAATATGGCCGTGCGCAATAAAAAGAACTATATCATCGACCTTGCCCAGTTGATCGCCTGGGTGGGGTTGTTGCTTTCACCAGCGCTGGTAGATCTGACGGTCACGGGCAAGCTGCCCTCTTTCGTCCGGATCCTCAAGGGAACAGCGTTTTTCGTGCTTCCGCTCTTCACCCTCTATGCCCTGAACTATTATTGTCTGGTTCCCTCTTTTCTCCACAAGAAAGGGAAGGCCCGGTGGTTCTTTCTGATCAATGCCGTGATTCTCCTGGCATGGAACCTGGTCCGTTTCACCCGTCCCGTGAACTTCCCGCAGGAGGTCGTCGACCAGTTCGGACAGCATATCTGGGCCATGTACGTAGGCTCTATCCTCGCAGCGGTTTTTTTGCAGGCGCTGGTCATTGCCATCGCCGTCGGCATCCGGCACATCATGCGCAGCAACGAGCAGAAGATGGAAGCGGAGGAGCAGCAGCGCAAAAACACCGAGGCGGAGTTGGTCTGGCTCAAGAACCAGCTGAACCCGCATTTCCTCTTCAATACGCTCAACAACATTTCTTCGCTCACGCAGATCGATCCGGAGCAGGCCCAGGACCGCATCGGCCAGCTCAGCGAGGCGCTCCGCTACGCGCTCTACGAGAGCAATGCGGAGAAGGTTCCGCTCTCCGGCGAAGTGGCTTTCATGGAGAATTACATCGACCTGATGGCCCTGCGCTGCAACGAGAAGACGCAGGTAGTGCGCTCGTTCGTGCTACCCGACCATGAGGTGATGATTGCGCCGCTGCTCTTCATTTCGCTGATCGAGAATGCTTTCAAACATGGCGTGAGTACCCGCGTCGAGACGGTGGTGAGGATCGATCTCCATCCGGAAGGCGCCGATTTGTGCTTTGTGTGCGAGAATTCCTTGCTCGAGAAGACGGCGGAGGACCGCAGTGGTTCGGGCATCGGCCTGGCCAATCTCAAACGCCGGCTGGAGCTCATCTATCCCGGGAACTATACGTATGAACAGCAGGCTTCCGACGGAGTGTACCGGGCCGAAGTCCGCCTTAAAAACTTGTTGTAATGGAGCCGCTGCGCTGTGTTATTGTCGACGACGAGCCGCTGGCCGTCAAGATGTTGGAGAATTATGTGGCCCGTACGCCCGCTCTAACGCTGGCCGCTTCCTTCACCGACCCGGTTGAGGCAATCTCCCGGCTGGCCGAATTGCAGCCCCATCTGCTGTTCCTCGATATCCAGATGCCCGATCTCGACGGACTCTCGCTCTCCCGCATGGTTCCTGCGCAGACGCGCATCATCTTTACGACCGCATTCAAGCAATACGCTTTCGAGAGTTATGAGGTCTCGGCGCTTGATTTCCTGCTCAAGCCCATTCGCTACCAGAAATTCCTGGAGGCCGTCGGCAAGGCGCAGCAGTGGTTCTCGCTGATGGAAGGGCAGCAGGCGACAGCTACGACGGCGGCGACGGTGGCTGCCGGGTCCTCTCCCGATCGTCAATCTTTCTTCGTGAAGGTCGACGGGAAGATGCGGAAAGTCGACATCGCGGATATCCGCTACGTGGAAGGAATGAAAGACTATGTGCTGCTGCACCTGGCTTCGGAGCCGCAGGCGCTCGTGACCCACAATACGATGAAATCGATGGAAGACCAGCTGCCGGCCGACCGTTTCATGCGGGTCCACCGTTCCTTCATCGTCGCGCTCGACAAGATCGACTCCGTCACCCGCGACGGTGACATCCTCATCGCTGGCCGCCTCATCCCCGTCACCGACACCTACCGCCCCGCTTTCGACGCCTACCTCCAAAAACACAGCCTGCGATAATCGACAGGCTGATTCATAATATTTTCATTTCTTTTACGCGACACAGACAGTTGTGCCGTCTTGTCTGTGTCACGAGGCAAAATCGGCCAATTTCGGTTCCCAACATCTTGTGACACAGATATAGCAGCGCCTTCATCTGTGTCGCGCGGAGGGGGGGCGCTGCAGTCTACGGTTAACATCTGTTCCCCCGGTTTTGACGTTGATCCCGCAAAAGCGAAGCTTCGCGCGAACGCGCGAGGGGTCCGGGGATGTGCTCCGGTAAACATAGGCGGCTTCAGCCGCCAAGTCCCATCATCCACCCACAAAAAAAGCTCCTCGATTTCGAGGAGCTTTTGGGTGGATGATGGGACTCGAACCCACGACACTCGGAACCACAATCCGATGCTCTACCAGCTGAACTACATCCACCATCAATGGGACTGCAAAGGTAGTATTTTTTCAATGAATTATCCAAATAAAAATACACACAGTTCAATTTCGGGTGGATGATGGGGCCAAGCGAGCTGCTTCACTTGTGCGGGATCAGCGACACAGACGATTGATCTTTCTCGTCTGTGTCGCGAGGCGAAATCAGTTATTTCCGGCTCCATACTTTGAGTGACACAGACAAAGCGACGCCTTCATCTGTGTCGCGCAAAGGAGGACGCCGCAGTTTGAGGCTTCCACTTGCGCGCGACGCTTCGCCTGTCCGTTATCGCTTGTTTCGCGTTTTTTTCCATTTTTTCCCGTTTGTGAACGCAGATGAAATAGTTGTGAACGGAGATGAAATTTTTGTGAACGCAAATAGAATTCCGGTAAATTTTACGTATGTATCTTTGTGGAGCGTAAGACTTTACCGCATTTTAAATCCGGAAACCCATAATACTCTACATAATGGAAACGACCCGCAAAGAACAATATGAAGCCCCCATGGCGGAAGACGTGGAGCTGAAATATGAGGGCATTATCTGCCAGAGTGAAGTTGCTGCCACAATGGATGGTGTCTTTGTTGAGGAGACGATTTGACGCTCCTGCCTCCTAATATTAACAGCAAAAGAAGAACAATGAAAACAAAGAATATCTTCCAGGCGCTGGCACTTGCCATGCTGTTGCCCGTCATGCTGCTGGCCACCGCCTGCAGCAATATCAACGACGATGAGATCACCGACAAGAACGGTTATACCCTTCCTGTAACTGTCAATGTAACCCGACAGAGCGAAGATCCTGCCACCAAAGCCACGTATAATGAAACGACCAAGATGCTCGAATTCAGTATGGGCGACCAGCTGTTTGTGCAGGGTAATGATGAGCGTGAAGGCGGAGCAGGCAGGTTTGCTGGCACTCTGACATGGACCTCTGGCGGTACATTCAGTGGCACCATTACTACCCAGAAAGAGTACACCGGCACGTTTGATGCCCTTTTCTCGGCCAGTTCTGCCGGTGCCATACTGTTGCCAGCCGGCTATGACAACCCTAGATATTTATCTATTTCAAATTCCGGTACTTATTCAGCTCAGATAACCCTTTTTGCATCCTATGCTTTTGTCTCTTCAACGACTGAGAAGACTGCGAAGGCTTTGGCTGTAGAACAATTCAACTTAGAGATAGGTACTTATTCCAGCGGCATTGGCTTTGCCCTGAGCCCCAGTAATGCCATTCTCAGTTTCACTATTACCGGATTGACACCCAGCACTAACGTCACGGCAAAATTAAAAACGGGTTCACTTACGATTAGAGGAGAAGTGACAACCGATGCTGATGGCACTGCAACATTTGCTATGGCGGTAATACGTGGTATTAATATAAATCAACTCACCCTGACAGTGGGAGGTAATGATATCACCTTCTCCAGCAGCGATAAAAAGCTCGAAGCCGGTCACATCTATAACATTACCAGAACTGTGCTCAACCTAATCAGCCCTGAGGTGGGACAGGTTATCGGCAGCGACGGCAAGAACCATACATACAACAGCTCAGTGCCCAACAACGGCCTGCCCGCGGGCGTTACCCCCGTGGCCAGGATATGCTATGTCGACGGTACCGGCCACGGCCTGGCCCTTGCACTGACCGACGAGGGCGAAATGGTCTGGAGCACGGCCAAAACAACCTGCACCGCCCACACACCGGCATTCTCCAGCGGCACATGGAAACTTGCCACCCAGGAGGAATGGAACAAAATGATTAATGTTGCAGGCGGCACCGCCTTGCGCGACAGTTTCGAAGGCGTAGGCGGAAATAATATTGCGTCCCGCTCTTACTGGTCAAGTACGGAGTACAGTTCCGGTTCCGACTTCGTTCAGATCTACAACTTTTACCACTGCGGTTGGGGCTCCAGCACTAAGGGCGGCCAAGTATCTGTTCGTGCCTGCCTCGCTTTCTGACGTTACCGGAAGTCGGCGTCAAACTGGATGGTCTGGGTGGGGAGGATGTAGTCGGATTCGATGGTGACGTCGTGGCCGTTGGTGACTTTGTTGACGTAGACCAGCAGGGTATCGCCGGGAAGGAGGCCTTTGAGGGAGGTGTTGCTGCGGACGCCGTCGACCGCCAGGAAGGCGTCGCGGTAGATGGGCGCGATGCCCGCGTTGGTGACGCAGGCGGCGGTCTGGCTGTCGTTGGCATACAGACCGGTCAGGGCGAAATGGTAGCCGCAGGCCATGCCGGCCTCCTTGAAACGCTCAGCCGTGCCGTACTGGCCGCCGGGCGCATCGTTGGCAATCATGAAACTGATGTGGTATTTGGACGAAGCCTGCTCCCAGGTGACGCCATACATGCCCGCCGGATTCAGGAAGTTCTTCTGGTCGGCGGACGTATAGTAGCTGATCTCGCCGCCGCAGGCGCCTGTCTGCCAGCGCGTTCCTTTCCCAATCGCATTCCAGCAGTTCTCATTGTAGTCGCCCTCATGCTCCTTGTGCATGAAGCTGTCGTCGAACAGGCCGAAGGTCAGCGCCATCAGGGAGGCGTCGCCGACTACCGGCGAGCTGTCGGCCGCATCGATCGAGATCAGCCAGGGAATCTCCAGCACGCCCGCCAGGTAGCTCAGGAACTCTTTCTGGTAGGCCGCGGAGGGGAAATTGACACCCGGCCGGAGCGGCGTGCCGTAGATATGGTACTCGCTCCAGTGGCCGAAACCGACCTCGACGAAAGCGATGCGCGGGTCGTTCTTGTACACTGCATTGAAATCGGCGTAGAACTGCTTGGTGAACCACTGCAGCTCGTCATTCGTCCAGTCGGCATACCAGGTGGGACCGTCTTCGTTCTCGTAAAATGTTTCCTGGTATCCCGGCAACGCCTTGATGTAATCCGGCACGGCCGTGGTGCCGGGGTTTCCGTCCACGCTGCGTTCGCCCGGATACTCGTAGCGGAACCGGACCACCGCCTGGTGTCCGCGCGAAGCCACGTCCTTGAGCCAGCTGTTGAAGGAACTCCAGTCATAGCGGATCACACCATTGTCTTTACCCGTGACAACCTTGCAGGGGAGGCAGTATGCGTATTCCAGCGAGATGGTCTTGCCATAAGCGGCGTTGCGGTTGCTGGCATTTTCGCTCCAGAGCACGAGGCCGGTGGAAGGCTGCACCGCATCGACCTTGCCCTGAATGGCAACGGGAGCGAACGAATCGTCCAGTCCGGACGGGAGGTTCTTTTCGGTCGGCACGCAGGCAGCGGCTGCCAGTGCCAGCAGAAGGAGGGAGAAGTATCGCATGGTCTTGAATCAAAAATGTCAGAATTTCCAGCTGAAGCCGAGGAGGATGAGGCGGCGGTTGTGGAGGGTTTTCTCCGTCCACGCTTCCTTCTGGTCTTCAGAAATATATTCCGCCTCGACGGGCATGTCAAGGAGATCGCGCGCCTCCAGGGAAAGGATGAAATGCTTGAATTCTTTCTGGGCCTTGGTGTTCAGCACACAGTACTGCTTGAATAAGGCGAAAAAGGTGGCCACGGCACTCTGGTACTTTATGTCGGTCGAAAGGGTCCATCCTTTCGGAAGGCGGCCGGTGATGTCGGCCGTAAAGCGCCAGTCGTTCGATTTTTTGACCTTGTCGCTTTCGCGCCAGGTCCGGATGGTGTAGTTGTACTCCACGCCCATATTGGCTGTGATCATCTTTCCGCGCCAGCCCAGCTTCGGTGAGAAATTAAAGGTACGGCTGTCGGCTCCGTTCAACCAGGTAAAGACCTTGTAACTCCGGTTGTCGATCTCCTCCTTGAACCAGGTCTGCTCGATCTCGTCGTTGCGCCGCAAGTAGGAAATCGCGCTGCTTGCGATGAAGCGCTTGTAGGTGAAGTCATAGCTCAGCTTGTTCTTTTCCGTGCGGGTGGAACGGAGCGACTCGGATCCCCGGTACAGTTGTTCGATGTAGCCGCCGCTGCGGTCGAACCAGCAGACTTGCAGATAGGTCGGATGCTTGAGGGTAAGTTCATTGGAGAGGGTGAGACGGTGGCGCGGATTGATTTTCCATTCGATGCGGCCGGTTCCCACAGGAAGAGGATTCTGCCATTTGAACGTTTGGGTATGGGTCGAATCGGTCAGCCTGCGCCCGTAGAACGACAGCGCATAGTCGACATGGACGCGGAATTTCTTCCAGGTGAGATCGGCTACCAGGTAGGGCTGGAAATCGAGCGAGGCAAAATGGAACCACTCCCGGATCCGGGTGGAGTCGCGCCATACGAGTTCTTCGACCGTCGTTTGCTCCGGATCGAGGGTGGCGCCGCTGTTTTCATGCAGGGACTTGATGCCCGTAAAACGCAGGCCGGGGTTGACCATGATCCGCGCCGGACGCCCTTTCAGTAGGGAATCGCGATAATGGAGGATTCCTTTGAAAGTGTTAACCCTCGAGTGCGGCGTGAGCTTGTAGCAAGTGAGCCAGGTATCTTCTTCCTCTTCTTCTTCGCCGGGCTCGTAGCCTAAGGTAGTATACACTGTTTCCTGTTTCTTGTCGTTCATGTCGAACGAAAACTCACTGGTCAGGATGCGATAGGGAAGTCCCAGTTCATGCGTGGTGCGGAAGCCGGTGGTGGCAGTATGCTCCCAGGTGACGGGGGCTTCCTGCGACAAACTCTCTTTCAGCGATTTCCAACCGGCCCTGTAGGTCAGGTTGCTGCTCGTCTTAAAGTTCAGGTTGTAATTGGCCCAGAATGCAAGGCGGTGACCCGGAGCAGGTCGCCACGAAATATCCGAACGATACTGTGCGCTGACAGGCAGTTCTTCGTTCATCTTCACAATGGCGTTCAAGTCCATTCTGTCTTGACTCAGCTCGCCCGAATTGGGATTGTCATCGAGCACAGAAATCGTGATATGGTAGTTGTCGGTCGATTTATTCTCGATTTTTCCTTCCAACAGAGAAGTCCACTGGAAGTCGGGAGCGTCATATTTGACGCGCAGGGTACTCTGTCCCAACTCATGCCAGATGTACTTCGGCATTCCTTCCTCCTCCCAGATCTGTCCCCGCAAGCTCTTCATCGCACCGAACCCGCCCGTCACATTGACACTCCCCGACCACTGCGCCCGCAGGACGGGCGTAGAGAGCAGTGTCAGCAGCAAAACGATCAACAGGCGAAAGAATCTCATAACTTACAAAGTTAAGAAAAAAACGGAGATTACATCGCAGTGAAGCGAACAGCGGCGGAGTGACCGTTGGCGTCGACGACGGTCAGGATGTGGGCGCCGGAGGCGGGGACGACCTTGATCTTGTGCTCGCCGTGGGCGGTTTCGCCCAGGTAGTCGCCATCGAGATGCCAGTAGAGTGTGGCCTGTGGATCGCTGTGCGCCGCCGAGAACACCACGCCCTGGCTGCGCGCATCCAGCGCGACAGGCGCCGCGACCGTCATACCATCCTGCGGATAGATGATCTCCACCGCGCCCGACGAACGGAAGCCGGCGTAGTCGGGATGATAGGGCGGAAGCGGACGGTAGTCGCCGTGCGAGCGCATGTAGTACCATTCCTGCGCCGGCGGCAGCACGAAGCGCGACACATGCTTGATGTCGGCCACCGGCCAGCAGTCACTGTTGACCTGCCAGCGTTCCTCCGGATCCAGATGGACGAGCCGGTGATAGCGGCAGGGATCGGGCCGACCGGGTGCCCGGGGCGCCCATTCCGCGACCACCCCGTCGGCCTCGCACAGATCCGTGGCCGGATGCCCGCTCAGACGGCAGCAGACCACCTCTTCCAATTCGTCGGAAGGCCGCTCGAACCAGCGCGTCGGCGGCAGGAGACTGAACAGGTCGAAGAGCACGGGCGCCGCGTAGCCCACGCCCGTGAGCAGCGGCCGCCCTTCGCCGTTGCAGTTGCCCACCCAGACGGCCACCACGTAATCGGGCGTCGCGCCCACGGCCCACGCATCGCGGTTGCCGTAGCTCGTGCCCGTCTTCCAGGCCACCGTCCGGCTCGAGTGGAAAGTATGCCAGTCACCCTCTTCCTCCGGACGGCTCACTTCGGTCAGCACGTCGAAGGTGCACCAGACGGCAGCCCGCGAAAGCGGCGAAAAACTGTCTTCGCCATCCAGCCGCCGCGCCATCGCCGCATAGGCCGCCGCCAGGTCGCAGAGCTTGATCTCCGCGCCGCCCAGAATCAGGGAAAGTCCGTAGGTATCGGCGCCGCGCGTGATGGTCGTGAAGCCGGACTTCTGCAGCAGGTCGATGAATTTCTCCACCCCGTATTCGTAGAGCATTCGCACCGACGGCACGTTGAGGGAGCGCCGGATTACGTCACGTGCCGGCACCGCCCCGTCGAAGGTATGGTTGAAATTGTTGGGCGTGAAGTCCTTGTAGTGGAAGGGAATGTCGGAGATCAGCATCCCGGGCAGGATCTGCCCCTCGTCGAGCATTGCCCCGTAGAGCAGGGGCTTGAGCGTACTGCCGCTGCTGCGGGGCGCCTGCACCACGTCGACATTGTCGCCGTGGGCGCGCGAACCGTGTCCGGCATTACCTATATATACCATGGGCTCTCCCGTGTGGACGTCGAGGATGACGGCCGCCAGGTTGTGGACTTCGTTGGTGGCGAAGGTCTCATGGTGGCGTTGGACGACGGCTTCGGCACGCTGCTGCAATCCATAGTCGATCCGGCTCCGGTACAGTTTGTCGCCCTGTTGCTTGCGGAGGGTTTCCAGATAATGGTAGGCGATTTCCGGCAGGGGATGCGGCTTGTCGGGCAGCGGCTCCTCCTTGGCCAGTTCGCAGGCCAGTTCGTCGAGTTCGCCGGTCGCGGAGAGTTTGTCGAGCAGGAAGTTGCGCTTGGCCAGCAGTGCGTCGCGGCGGCTGCCGGGGTGGATGAGTGCCGGGGCGTTGGGGAGAACGGCCAATGTGGCGCTTTCGGCCCAGGAAAGTTCGTCGGCGGGCCGTCCGAAATAGCGCCAGGCGGCGGCTTCAAGGCCGACCACGTTGCCGCCGAAAGGCGCATGTGCTGCATAGAGCGCGAGGATTTCGTCTTTGCTTAAATAAGCTTCCAGCCGCAGCGCAAGCAGGGCTTCCAGTGCTTTTTCCCGCAGGGTCCGGGGCTTGTCGCCGCGGCTCAGGCGGATGGTCTGCATGGTGAGGGTGCTGGCGCCGCTGCGGACCTCACCGCTGCGGGCGTTGAGGCGCAGGGCGCGGGCCACGGCCAGCGGATCGATGCCGGGATGGTAGCGGAAGCGCTTGTCTTCGAAGGTAATGATGGCCTTGGCGAATTTTACGGGTACCGTGTCGGCGGCCGGGAAGCGCCATTGCCCGTCGGCGGCGATGCGGGCGCCCAGCAGATGGCCGTCGCTGCTCTCCAGCACCGCACAGACCGGGTCGTCGAACAGCCGGCCCGGACGCAGGGCCAGCGCGACGAGTACCAGCACGGTCAGCACGCCGGCCAGCAGGAGCAGATTCTTTTTGTTATTCCGAAGCCAATCCAAACAATTATTCCCTATCTTTGCATTATATAGCAAAAATAGGCAAAAATTCACTTGAACGATATGAAAAAGATCACCTTTGCCATGATCATGGTGCTCGCACTCTTCGGCCTCTGCGCATGCGGCGGCGGGAGCGGAAGCAGCACCCCTGATAGCGTGGCCGACTACTCCCGGGAAATCCGGGTGGACGACCCGCTGACTGTACGTCTTTTCGACACTTTCAACCTGAAAGATGACGATCTGACGGTGGCTGCGGCCAGAAAGGCCATCACTGTATCCCCGAAAATCGATTTTGATGTCCAGATCGTCGACCCGCAGACCATCTGCATCATTCCGAAAGGCTCCCTCGACTACAACACCGACTACAAGGTGACAGCCGACTTCGGGGCCATCGCCGGCAAGTCGCGTGGCAAGAAGACCTATACGGTCAGGACCCTCGCACCGGTGCTGCTGTTTGACTACAGCAAGCTGACCGGCTACCCGGGCGTCGACGACCGCTATCATATCGACCTGGTCGTGACCTCGCCCGAGGTGCTCGACGGCAAATACCTGGAGAGCGGTTTCTCCGTGAAAGGTGCTGACGCCCAGGTGTCCTGGGTCCACTCGGACGACGGACATACGCACACCGTGACGGCGGGCAATATCGCCGCCGGCGACAAGAAGTTCATGTTGGAGCTGGTCCACAACTGGCCCCGCTATGCCGCCGAAGGCTCGCGCCGCTACGAAGTGCCCGTGAAAGGTCAGTTCAACGTGGTGGACAGCGAAGTCAAGGCCGATCCCTACGGCTTTGAGATCGCCTTCTCCTCGGCCCTCGATCCCAAGCAGGATTTCAAGAGCCTGGTTTCCATGCCGGGAGCCGGACGCCTCTCCTTCATCGTCAATGAGAACGTGCTGAAGATCTCCCCGGCCGTCAAGGCGGAAGACAAGCAGTTCATCTCCATCAGCAAAGCCATCCGCAGCGCCAAGGGCCAGAAGCTTGAAGAAGACTTCGACCGCTGGTTCGCGATCCCGACCGGCGAGCCGATGGTCAAGTTCCTTTCCCGCGGAGCGGTGCTGCCTTCCTCCGGTGGCATGAACCTTCCCTTCCAGGCCATCAACTATGCGAAGGTGCGCGTGCGCGTGAAACGCATCTATGAGAACAACGTGCTGCAGTTCCTGCAGGAAAACCGCCTCGGCGAAACCTATTGCTATACGGGTAACGTGGCGCGCGTGGTGCTCGACACCACCCTCACCTTGGGCGAGACCAACTCCGCAAAACTGCGCAACCTCAATACCTACGGTTTGAACGTGGCCGACTTGGTGAAAGTCCAGCGCGGCGCCATCTACCGCCTCGAGATCCGGGGCGTCGAGCCGCTGACCGAATTCAGGGATGACCACTATGAGAGCGACTACTATTTCGGTAGCTACAGCGACTATGAGAACCGCGTCCGCAACCTGCTGGTTTCCGACTTGTCGGTCATCGCCAAGGGTTCCGGAAAAGGGGAATACACGGTGTTCGTGACCGACATTCTCACGGCACAGCCTGTGACCGGCGCCAAAGTGACGCTCTACAATGATGTGAATCAGGTCATCGCGGAAGGAACCACGGGTTCCGGCGGCCGCTTCTCCTGCCTGGTGAAAAACGACGAGGCCCGCACGGCCGTCATCAGCAAGGGCGAAGACAAGAGCTATCTGTCGATGAGCAGCGGTGCAGCCATCTCGATGAGCAGCTTCGACGTGGACGGCAACGCTTCGCGCCAGGGCCAGAAAGGCTTCATCTTCGGTGAGCGCGGTGTCTGGCGCCCGGGCGACGACATCCACATCACCTTTGTCTCGATGCTCGACGAAGGCGTCCTGCCGGCCGGTCACCCGGTGACGGCCACCCTGAGCAACCCGCAGGGCCAGGTCATTGCCACACAAGTCAACAACAACGGTTTCGACGGCATGTACGCCTTCACCTTCACCACCTCTTCCGACGCCCCGACCGGCAACTGGGAGGTTGCCGTGACGGCCGGCGGACAGACCTGGTACAAGACCGTGAAGATCGAGACGGTCAAGCCCAACAACATCGTCATCGACCTGCAGCTCAACGACAAGCCCGTCATTCCGGGCAACGACGTGCGCGGCGACATCTACGCCCGCTGGCTGGTGGGCAATCCCGCCAAAGACCTGGAGACGCGCGTCGACGTGACCTTCACCCGCGGCAAGACCGCATTCAGCAACTATAAGGATTATGTGTTCGAAGACCGTTCGCGCAGCTTCTCTTCGCAGGATATGGATCTGTTCAAGGGAAAGACCGATGCCAACGGCGTGGTTTCGTTCCGTACCACCATCACCGCTTCGGGCAACGACGTGCCCGGCATGTTGACGGCGCTCTTTACCACCCGCGTCTTCGAGAAGAGCGGCGACTTCAGTGTCGACCGCTACACCACGACCCTTTCGCCTTTCGACACATACATCGGCCTCAACGTGCCCGTGCAGGAAAGTGAATGGGGCGAGGACTATCTCGACAAGGCCCGCAGCCATACCTTCAAGCTGGCGGCCGTGGATTACAAGGGTAACCCTGTCAAACAGAATGTGAAAGTAAATGTTGAGGTCTACAAGATGGGCTGGAGCTGGTGGTGGAGTTCTTCCGACGGCCTGGCTTCCTATGCGAAGGATTCGTACAACGCACCGTTCAAGGAAATGTCGGTGACGCTCACGGGCGGTGCCGGTGAATTCAACATGGACTTCACGAAAGAGGAGAGCGGTTTCTGGTTCTTCCGCGTGGTCGATCCGAAGGGCGGACACGCCACTTCTTCGGTCGTGATGGTGCGCAATTCCTATGAGTCGGCCGGAGAAGGCAGCTCCGACGCTGCCATCCGCCTGCCGATGACGCTCAACAAAGACAAGTTCAACGTAGGCGAGACGGCCAAGCTGGTCATCCCTTCGACCAGCGGTGCCCGCGCCTTGGTCTCCATCGAGAAGGGCGAGCGTGTACTCAAGTCCTTCTGGGTCGACTGCAAGGGCGACAAGACCGAAATCGACATTCCGATCGAGGCTGGCATGGCTCCGAACGTCTATGCGAGCGTGACGCTCATCCAGCCGTACAACAATACCGACAATGATGCGCCGATCCGCCTCTTCGGCGTGCAGCGCATCCTCGTGGAAGAAGCCGCCACGCACCTGCATCCGGTCATTGACATTCCCGCCGAGATCCAGCCCGAGAAAGAAGTTACTTTCACGGTGAAGGAGCAGGACGGCCGTCCGATGAGCTATGTGGTGGCCCTGGTCGACGAAGGTCTGCTGAGCCTCACGCGCTTCAAGACGCCCGACCCGTGGAAGTCGTTCTATGCGACCGAGGCCCTTGGTGTCCGTACCTGGGATCTCTACGACCTGATCATCGGCGCCTATGGCGCCCGCATGGAGCAGCTCTTCGCCATCGGTGGTGACGGCGAAGGCGAAGCAGCCGTCACGCCCAACAACAAGGCTGACCGCTTCAAACCCGTTTCGATGTTCCTCGGTCCCTTCACCTTGAAAGCCAAGGGTTCCGACAAGCATACGGTCAAACTGCCGCAGTACATCGGCCAGCTCCGCGCCATGGTCATCGCCACCGACGGCCAGAACATGGGCGCTTCGGAGAAGAGCGTGATGGTCACCAAGCCGGTGATGGTCAAGGCTACGCTGCCGCGCGTGCTCGGCACGGAAGAGCAGGTGGGCTTGCCGGTGACGGTGTTTGCCAACAAGGACGGCGTAGGCCAGGTGACGGTGGAAGTGAAAGCCGAAGGCGCCCTGGAGGTGGCCGGCAGCAACACCGCAACGGTCAATCTGCCGAAGGCCGGTGAGCAGCTGGTGTATTTCACGCTGAAGGCCTCCGACGCCACTGGCATCGGCAAGATCCGGACCGTGGCCAAGGCTTCGGGCGACAGTTCGACCGAAGAACTGGAAATCGACGTCCGCGACCCGAACCCGCGCAGCACCAATTCCATGGTGAAGCTGGTGGAAGGCGGCAAGAGCGTCTCCGTGCCCTTCGCCCTGGCGGGCCGTCCCGGCACCAACGATGTCGACGTGGAGGCCTCCACCATTCCGCCGATCGACCTCGACTACCGTCTCGGCTACCTGATGGGTTATCCGCACGGCTGCCTCGAGCAGACGACCTCGGGTGCGTTCCCGCAGCTCTATCTTGGCGACCTGGTCGAGCTGGATCGTGAACAGCAGACCCGTACGGGCGAAAATGTGAAAGCGGCCATCAACCGCCTGAGCTCCTTCGCCATCCCTTCGGGCGGCATGACCACCTGGCCGGGCACCTCGTCCTATCTGGGCGCCAATGTCTGGGCAACCATCTACGCCACCCACTTCATGCTGGAGGCCCAGAAGGCGGGCTTCTCGGTACCGGCTTCGCTGAAGAAATCGAATCTCGGCTACATGAAGACCGTGGCCTCCGGCAAGAGCTACGCCTCTGAAAGCCGCGCTTACGCGCTCTATGTGCTGGCGCTGGCCGGCTCGCCAGACCGCAGCGACATGAACCGCCTGCGTGAAGACGTGACCAAGCTGCCAGAATCGGCCAAGCTGCTGCTGGCCGGTGCCTATGCCCTCGACGGCAAGAAAGACGTGGCCCGCAACATCCTGCAGGCCACCCAGACCGGCACCGAGCGCTACAACCGCTTCTCCGATACCTATGACAGTGAAGAACGTCTCCAGGCCATCGCTGCGATGATCTACAACGTCGTCGGCGACAAGGCGGCTTCCTTCCAGTGCGTGGAGCGTCTCTCCAACTGGCTCAACAAGCGTGACCATTACATGAGCACGCAGAGCACGGCCTGGGCACTCAACGCCGTGGCCGACTACATGAAGACCAATTCCGTGGACGGCCTGAACGTGACAGTGAAGGCCGACCGCAGCAGCTCTACCCTCAAGGGCAACAAAGCCATCGCCCAGGGTTCGCTCGATCCGGGTAACGGCAACTCGCTCAACCTGGAAATTACGAACAATTCCAAGGCGCCGGTCTATGTGGTGGTCAGTTCCACCGGTATCCCGGAGAAGGGTGAAGAAGTGGCGCGCGCCGACGGTCTGCGTCTGGTGGTGACCTACACGCTGCCCGATGGCACGGTGATCGATCCTTCGAACCTCGAGCAGGGCACCGACTTCATCGTCAATGCCTATGTGACCAACACCAGTGCGACGACCGATTACACCAACCTGGCGCTGACGCAGATCTTCCCGTCCGGCTGGGAGATTCAGGTAAATCGTGTCGACGGTTTCTACCAGGATTTCCGCGACGACCGTGTGTACTCCTACCTCTATCTCGGCAGGAACTCCAACGCGGTGGTGAAGACCCGTGTCACGGCCACCTACAAAGGCCGCTTCTACCGTCCGGCCACCATCTGTGAGGCGATGTACGACAACACCGTCGGCGCTTCCGTCCCGGGTGGTTGGTGTACTGTTAAGTAACTGGGGCGCTGCCCCAAACCCCGCCGCTCCGGCCTTGCTATTGCACGGGCCAGCCCTGCTCGGCCTCCGCTAGCGCCTGATGGCGCGGGAGTGCGTCGGAGTGATTAGCTGGGGGATGTGATTGTTTCGCGAACGTAGCCGCCCGTGGCTCATGAACGGGAGGGGCCCAAGTTTGCTTGGGAGGGACGAGCCGGCTTTGCCGGCGAAGGTGAGAGAAACAATTACATCCCCTAAAGCAATCACGGAGACGGGATGATTTGAAAAAAGAAAATATTTTTGAAAATAATTTTGCGGATTAAAAAAATTCGCATACCTTTGCAGCCCGTTTCGGAAAGAACGGGAAGTTCATTGAAAGAATAGGAAGAACAAGTACAAGCAAGTACCGATTTTAACACGATTAAAATCAGAAGAGCAAAGCGTTGATTTCTTTAAGGAATTGAAAGTTGCAGGGTCCGACTTGAGAGTTATATAGAAATTATACAATGAAGAGTTTGATCCTGGCTCAGGATGAACGCTAGCGGCAGGCTTAACACATGCAAGTCGAGGGGCAGCGCGTTGT
>Ga0265298_10004096_pt1 | contig 18838 bp, 32 predicted proteins | sample AusTroGonzalo_MG_3_FD_193486 | JGI IMG/M metagenome (GOLD analysis project Ga0265298, IMG submission 193486) | Bovine rumen microbial communities from tropical cattle in Woodstock, Queensland, Australia - Gonzalo_01 | ecosystem: Host-associated > Mammals > Digestive system > Stomach > Rumen ... | reverse complement strand
AAAGGGGGTTCAAATGGATAAAGGTACAAAATTGAGAACCGTCCTCGCGATCGCAACGGCGATTAATACCGCACTTATCGCGACGGACGTAACAGGGTTTGAGAATCCAACACTTGATTTCATTTATACGGTCGTTTCTCTTATCCTGAATTTCATCATCGTAGCACTCGCAACATATTTCAACAACGATTACACGGAGATCGCAGCGGAAAAAACGGGCGAAATGCGTCAGGCAAAGTTAGAGAAATCTATCGGTTATCAGGGGGAAGAGTTCTTCGAGGACGAGGAACCGGACGAGAACGAAGACGAGGTTGCGGACGATGCGGAGTAAAGTATTCTCACAATTGGATCCGAGATGGTCGAAACTTCCGTACCCGAACAAGATTTACACGATTGGAACGTCCGGTTGCGGTTGCTGTTCGGTGACAAACGTTATCATCGAACTATCTCAATACTGGATGTATACGCCGAAGGACGTTCAACCGTATATGAAACAATTTGCGGTCCCGAAACAGGGTACTCAATGGATCGGGATCACAAAAGCGTTCGAACATTACGGGTTCAAGGTCAAGAATCCCGCGACGATGGGGGACCTCTTCAAGATCCTGAATGATCTGAAGAAACGTAAAAAGAAAACAATGGGCGTTCTACTGTTCAGAGGCGGTACAAAGGGCGGTGTTACTTGGACGACTTCAGGACATTACGTCGCATACACGAATTACAAATATAAGAATGGCAAACACTATTTTTATATGAAAGATTCGGGCGGGCGTAAGAATACAGGATGGTTCTGTTACGAGTCAAAAATGCGCGGTCTCGTTTATAAATGCTGGAACGCATCTACAAAACAGACGACAGGCGGGAAATTGTGCGTCCAGGCGAATAAGACATTCAAGGAAATGCACGAACTTGGATTCAAGTATTCCGTGTCCGGTAATGCGAACTCTTGGACGAAAGCAAAGAAGAAAAAGACATCCAATTGCGCGACATATGTTTCATACGTTCTTCAGATTATGAAGCTCCTGAAGGACGGACAAGTATTTTGGTGCAACGACGGAAAAGTGAAGTACAAGAGCGACGGAACGAAAGAACAGCTCGCGAAGGTCGCAAAGATCACGCATCCGAAAAAACCGCCGAAACAATGTCAGCTCCGAAGAGGGGACATCTGCGGGTATTCGAATCCAGCACATACACAAATATTCTGCAAGTATGACAAGAACGGTAATGCTTTATGGTATTCGTTTGGTCCGTCTGATTTGTGGAAAAAGATGCCTCGCAAACGAGGGAACTATAATACAAAGAAAATAGATACGATTATTCGACTCAAATAAGGCGATTCGAGAGGGTCGCAGCATATCCTCCAATGTATATGGTCGGAAAAAAGACGGGGTTCAATTACTCCGTCTTTTTTTCGTGCTCAAATCGCCGATTACAGCGATTTTATTTGCGTCTTTGATATATTATACCATTGAACTATTTGCAGTTTTTAGCGAAGAGGACAGCTTTGTCTAAATCGTCCTCAAATATGCGTATATCGTCAGGATCCTCGATGTATGCTTTGTCTTTCCATATGTACGGTAACAGGATCCATTTCGCTTTCTTCGTAAATTTGAATCTTGCTACGTCCGTCGGTCCAATAACCGCCGAAACGTAATTCTTCGACCTCTTTACAAAGTTCATCCGTTCGGCTTGAGTCAGCTCGCCGATAATGTCATATATGCGCTGTTCCTCGTCGGTAGGGACGAATCCTCGCGGTTCTCCGTAATGTGCAATTGAAACTCCCATTTGATCACCTCCATATCTGAATTATAGCACAAACCAAAAAAAGTGTTGACAATTACTTTATAATACATATAATGGAATTAGGTGATTCGATAATATCTATTTGACAGGCGGTAGGGCGAAGGTCTTACCGCTAAAAAAAGAAAGGTATTTATTCCTAAAATCATAAGGAAAGGAAATCTTTCGAACCGTTGAAAAATCAACCTTTATAGCTGATTTAGTTACAAACGAACATTCAATATGTATTATATGAATCACCTAACCAAATGTCAAGAATTGGAGGTGATTTTTTTAATGAGAGAATCGAGTTATCAACAGTATGCCATCATCCAGGCGGATTCGGCTTCGTTACTAACGGATCGACTCAATTCAAAATTGCGAGAACTTAAAGACAAAGAACCGATCGTCACGTTCGACGGATTTACCGCTCGTATCTGTTACACGGAACGCTTCGATGTTCCGGAAGATATATCGGATGCGTGGAGTCTAAAAGGCGTTCGACTTACTTGTTCACAATGTCCGTTCTTCGAACCGATCGAGAAACAGGACGGAACGCCGGATGAAAGGCGGAAATGGGGTAAATGTCCTTGCGCTACGGGACTCCGAGCATATTCAGACGGTCCCGCTTGCGACAGCTTATTTAAAATGTTGAACAACGGGGAGGTATCAATATGCTTTACAAAATAGGTGGAACGATAGTCGCGTTCGGAGTTATGTGCGCGGATAGCAGAAACTTATTTATCCCGATTTCGATCGTATTACTCGGGATGCTGTTAGTGGTTATTGGAGAACGGAGGTCGGAGAATGAATAGAAAATTCATACCATCAATACAGGAACAACGGGTCCTCGATTACTTAAGGGATCACGATGGAGTGACGACTCTCGATGCGTACTCGGAAAAGATATGCGCTCCGGCAAAGTGCATCGAGATACTTCGGAACGCGGGTTATAACATCGAAACCGTATGGAGAAAGACGGTCACAGGTAAACGTTACGGCGTTTATGTATTACACGAAGGGGGCGAGCTGGATGCCTAGATGCAAAATGATCATAAATCGTAAGAAATACGTTTTCTGTTCTTATGTCGGAACCAGCAAGACGTTCTTCGGTCGCATTTGGTGCAAGATCAAAGCCGTGTACTGGAACTGGAGATTGGACCGTATGTCCGAAGGGGAAATCATAAATCGTTATTACTCGTTGACAGATAGAAAGGATGAAATGTCGCTATGTCTGAAGGATATTTAAACGGCGATTACAGAATCGACAATGACAAGCCGTTTCTCCATCATTACGATCTTCCGAAAGATCACGATCTCGTTGTTACGATAGCGGGCGTGAAGAAAGAGAAATTACGGATGGCAAACGGAGCGGAGGACGAAAAACAGGTGCTTCACTTTGTTGAAGATGTCAAACCGCTCGTCCTGAATAAGAAAGTGATCCCGTCAGCAATTTCAAAAGCGGTCGGAAGTACGGACCGCGCTGATTGGAGAGGTAAAAAGATCGCTTTATATGAAGGTCGTGAACCGAAAGCCGAAGATGGTCTTGCGGTTCGAGTAAGAGAATACCCGCCGAAGGTCGAAGAACTCGTATGTGAAGAGTGCGGAGCTGTTATCGAGGACGTGACGATCGACGGGAAAACATATAAGGGACGTGTTATAGCAGAGAACGCAAAGACAAAGTTCGGAAAGTATCTTTGTTATGAGTGCGCGCAAAAAGCAAAACAGGGGGTAGCGGATGGAGCTGAATAACGACAATTATTACTCCCTCGAAGCTGGCGCGAACTATTGGTCCGTATCACAGTTCAAATCGTTCAACAAGTGCGAGGCTTGCGGTCTTGCAGAGGCGAGAGGCTTTTACGAAAGACCGGAAACGGATGCGCTTCTTATCGGGTCTTATGTCGACGCTTATTTCTCGGACGAATTCGAACGGTTCCAGGAAGAGCGCGGGAGTCAGATGTTCAAGCGGAACGGAGAGATCCTTGCGAAGTTCGAACACGCCAACGAAATGATCGAGCGCGTTGAATCGGATCCATTGATGCTCGAATATCTTACTGGCGAACATCAAACTATTATGAGCGCGAATCTGTTCGGGGTCGATTGGAAATGTAAGTTCGATGTTTACAACGAAAGACGAATCGTCGACCTGAAGACAACGAAGGACTTCAACGACATATTTGATCCTGAATACGGTTGGCGTTCCTGGATAGAATATTACGGTTATGACATTCAGGGCGCGATCTATACGAGGTGCGAGCAGAAAGTGACAGGGCGTAAGGAACCATTACCGTTCTACATCGCAGCGGTCACGAAAGAAAAGGTTCCGGACATCAAGATCATTCACATACCGGAACACATACTCGACGCGGCGTACAAGCTGGTCGAGGCGAAGATCGACAGGTTCGAGCTTATAAAGAAAGGTGAAGTCGAACCAATTCGTTGCGAGAAATGCGATTATTGCAAGTCAACGAAGATTCTCACAGAACCGGAAGAGTACGAGATCAAAGAAGCTGAATAATAATCAGGGTCGAGGTCCTTGCTGTTTTGTCCTTTCTTGAGCAAGAACCAAATGGGATTATATCGGATTGGCGGGGATCCGTTAACAAAAAGCTTATAAGGCGGAGCGGGAATAATTAATACATTGTTTTTCATTTTTAGTTTATTGAACAGAATATAAATGTTGTTCTTTTCCTCTTTCATAAAAATGTTCCCAAAATTTTACCCTGTCCCGCTCCGCTTTATATATACGATTGGAGGTTAATATGATCAATTGCATTACTATTAGAGGTCGACTCGGAAGAGATCCTGAAGTTTCTGAAAAGGACGGGAAGAACGGCCCGTTCAAGATCGCGAAGTTCTCCGTTGCAGTTGACAGGGCGTTCGGTGATGAAACGGATTGGTTCAATTGCGAAGTGATCGGCAAACGTGCGGACGTGATCGGAAAGTATTTTATGAAGGGACAGTTCATTACCCTCGTCGGCAGCCTGGAATCATACAAGACAAAGGACGAGCATACGTCCTGGAAAGTAAAGGTTTCAGATTTCGATTTGCCTGAATTCAAGGGCGATGGCGAGCATAAGAAGACAGCTCCAAAAGATTCGTTCGAGGATATAGACGAGGACGTACCGTTCTAACGAGCACAGGGGAAAGGGTATGAGATACATTATCGTTGACAGCAGAGAAAAGCCGAAAGCAATATCGAGCATACTTGATTATTTCGAGCACACCGGAATCAAATACGAGGTTTCGAAGATGCTCTTTGGCGATTATATGGACTATAATCATCCGGATATTGTTATCGACAGGAAACAGAATATCGCTGAATTAGCTCGTAATTGCACTGTCGAGCACGAACGATTCAAGCGTGAAATGGAGCGAGCACAGAACGCGGGCGCGACATTGTATATACTCGTTGAACAGAGCACGTACATCGACAGGGGCGAGCACATAACGGTAAAAAACATCGAAGACCTGTTACGATGGAGCGGTAAACATACCATTGTCACAGGCGAGAAAGTGTATCGAGTATTAAGAAGCTGGATGGCGAAATATCCGATCGAGGTCAGATTTTGTCAGAAGCAGCATACAGGTTATCACATATTGAAAATATTGTACGGAGATAAAAAGGAATGAGCGATAGCGAACAAAAAGGCTTTGTTGTTTATGGAGATACAAAAGCGGTTGTCGATGAATTGTCCGATGAACAGGCGGGGCGGTTGTTTCGTGGGATGCTGGAATACTTCGTTGACGGGGATGATCCTGACTTCGATGATGTGTTGAAACTTGTATTCATTCCTATCAGACAACAGATGGACCGGAACGCCGACAAATACAATAAGATGTGCGATCGTAATCGTGAAAATGCCAAGAAGCGGTGGGATGCGGTCGGATGCGGTCGCATACGGTCGGATGCGGTCGATGCCAATATAAATACAAATACAAATACAGATACAAATAAAGATACAGGGACAAATACAGAGTCGCCCGAACAAGGCGACGATATTTCCCTCTCCCTCGTTTCTTATCTGAATTCAAAAACGGGGTCCTCTTACACGGACACGGAACAGGTACGGGAGCTTATCGAATCGAAGTTGGACGATGGTTATTCGGTCGAGGATCTCAAATCCGTAATTGATAAAAAGTCGGTTGAATGGTCCTGCGATGGAAAGATGCGTTCATACTTGCGACCGTCGACACTGTTCGGGGACAAGTTCGAAGAGTATCTTAATTCTCCCGAACCTGTCGAGGTCGAGCAACAAAAGAAATCGTCGCAACAGTTCCAGCATTTACAGGAAGAACGGGAAAAGAAATCCGGCGAGCTTAAAAGAATCACGAACAGGATCCTGAAGATCGGCGGCGTAAACATGAAGGACAATTATGAAGAGTACAACGATTTGAAACTGAAAGCGGCAATACTCGAACAGGAAATCGAAAACATCGACGCAAGATTACAAAAGGAGGCGGTATCGTGAGTATTCATCAATTGAATATCTATGGGATGGATATGGTCGAAGTCGCGATCGAACGGCTGAAAGCATTCGAGCCGGAAGAGGGTTACTTTCTCGCGTTCTCCGGCGGGAAAGATTCCGTTACTGTTAAAGCTCTTGCAGATATGGCGGGAGTGAAATACGATGCACATTACAATGTGACAAGTGTCGATCCGCCGGAATTGGTCCGATTCGTGAAGTCGTTCCAGGACGTTTCGTTCGACTTTCCGACAGATAGTGACGGAAGAGTTATAACGATGTGGAATCTTATTGCTCGTAATACAATGCCGCCGACGAGATTATTCCGGTATTGTTGTCAATTCCTTAAAGAATCCAGCGGGCAAGGGCGATTCGTTGTTACTGGTGTTCGGAAGGATGAATCGGTACGGCGAGCAAATACGAGAGGCGGTCTTGAACTCGGTAAGTACAAATCAAGTAAACGAGATCTTCTTGATCCCGACAATCCAACGCCGGAAATGTTTTATCATTGTCGACAGTATTACAGGAAAGTGCTCAACCCAATAATTGATTGGACGACCGAAGAGGTTTGGGAATTCATCAAGGAATATAAAATCCCGTATTGCTGTTTGTACGATCAAGGGTTTACGCGATTGGGTTGTATAGGTTGCCCGATGGGAGGTTATAAAGGTCAAACGCACGAATTCGAATTATATCCAAAGTACAAGGCAAATTATATAAGAGCGTTCGAACGGATGCTTAAATACCGTCATAAACACGAATTGGATGGAGAAGGTAAACAGAATTGGGAAACCGGAGAGGACGTTTTCAATTGGTGGATTAATAACGGCGAGCGAAGTATTTGGATGAAAACAAAGGATGATTCGGAGGACCTGTTGAAATGAAGCGTTTATATCTTGCGACGACGCTCGACCGATATGAACTCCCGATAGCGGTCGGAGATACGCCGAAGGACCTTGCGGAACAATTAGGTGTCAATCCTGTTTCGGTCCTGTCTGTTATAAGTCACGCGAAGCAGCATAAAAGACATTGTATGTATCACAAGATCGAATACAACGATCGGGAGTGGAACGAATGAATGTCCCGTTCCGGTTAAGGCAGACCGGAGCGTGAACATAGAACGGTGTAGTGCGTTGATTGCGTCAACGTGTGGGAACGCGCGAGTCGGCGGGGACTCGGCTAATTGAAAAGGAGCAGAAATGAACGATTGCATAGGAAGAGAGTTTGAGATAATAGCAAGAGCAAAACAGGCTTTACTTGATTCTACCAACATTGATACAAGCCCTGATGAAATGGCTTGCCTTGATAGTTTCTTATTCAGGTGTTGGCAAATGGGGTGGCTTGATAAGTATGAAAAAGTTTTTATCGAGGTAGGAAAGGCATATCCGTGGACAGAAGTTGAAAAGTATAGCTTATTTGAATGGAAAGACGAATACGGTCAAAAGTGGGTGATGATAGAAAGGGAAGAGAATGAGTAGAGATTACTTTCTTTATGATCCTGTTAATCCACACGGCGGGATCAAAATCAGATGTAAGAACGACAGGGATTGTATTTTCTGTTCACATTGTAACGATCTGTTTTGGGATTACACAAATTTGATTTATATGATATTTTGTGATCTTGACAATGATACGGATTGTATGAACGAACAGGGCGAACATATCTGCAAAGATTACGAAGATTATGAAAGGATGGACGACGATGTTAAACAAGAGTCTGTATTTGATCAGGAAGATGGTTCTAACGACGGTATGGGAAATCATTGACCTGGAGGAAACAAGAGCGATGGCAAGCGGGCGGAGGTGGTCAGAATGAACGAACCGAAAATCAAGCCGTGTCCGTTTTGCGGCGGAAAGGCGAGGTTGATAACGAAGAGCTTCGACGTTTTCACACACGGGGCGATCGTTGAGTGCAGAGAGTGCGGAGCGCGAACGAAGTTAGTCGAACCGAATTGTGAGTATTCAGCAAAGAATAAAGCGGTCGAGTATTGGAACAAAAGGGTTTAATGATATGACAGTTACGGGGTATTTGGAATCATACAGGGACGCGGAGCGGAAAGCCGAACGACTTCGTAAAGAGTATGAGGAACAGAAACGGCGCATCGACGAGATAAAATCTCCGCTTGGATCCGATGGGTTACCTCACGGGTCGGGGATAAGTAAGACGGTCGAGAACAGGGCGGTCAAGCTCGCTGATAAACTGTTAGAGTACGAAGAGGCGGAGATCGAAGCTATCCAGGCGAGGCAAGAGATATTCGACAAGATAATGAAAGTCGACGGGATCGAGGGTGATGTGTTGTACGAGAAATACATCAATCTCAAGACGTGGGAAAAGGTCGCCGAAGCAGTTGGACGCGAACCTCGAACGATTTATTACATCCGTAAAAGAGCATTAAAAAAAATAAGTTGTTTCATTGTATTGCAGTAAATGTAGTGAAATAATGGTATTGTCAGATAGTGCTGTTAAGGCATTGACGAATCACTACCAATCACCAATTGGAAAAGACCGGACCGGAACGGGGTTCGGCCTTTTTCGTTGGAGGAAACACAATGAACAAATATGATGTCGTATATATTTTGAAGTCCGGCGTAAGAACGGACGAGCTTCGGTATTCGCTTCGGAGCGTGGAAAAGAATCTCGAACACGGTAATGTGTGGTTCGTATGTGGTCAACCGATGGGGTTGTACCCTGATTGCTCGATACGGATGCAACAGAAAGGAATCCTGAAGTGGGAGAAAGCTCGGAGTTCGATGATTGCTGTTTGCAAGAACAAAGACGTGTCCGAAAAGTTTTGGTTGTTCAACGATGATTTCTTCGTACTCAAGCCAATGACGAGCGAAGAACCATACTTCGGCGGGATGCTTCGAGATCATATCTTGCACATCGAACACAGGTTCAATGATAAGCGAACGGGATATACGAGAGCACTCCGTTATTGTGAACAGACATTAACGGACGCGGAACTTACAACGTTCGATTATGCGTTACACATTCCGATGTTAGTTGACAAAGCGAAGATGCTCGAAGCTCTTACAACGTTCCCTGATTGTCCGATGTTCCGCAGCTTGTACGGGAATTATGCGGAGATCGGAGGTAAACAACACGATGATGTGAAGATCGTTAGTTTGTCCAGCAAGTTCGACGAGGGCGCGGACTTTGTGAGTACAGACGACAATTCATTCAGGTGCGGTCAAGTCGGTGTTCAGATACGTCGTATGTTTCGGGAGGCTTGCAAGTATGAAATATACCGTTATCGTTCCGTATAAAAACGCAGCGGAATGGATTCAAAGATGCGCGGACAGTTGCAGAACTCAAAGCGGGGATTTCGAATTCATATTCGTAAATGATCATAGTTCGGATGATCCTGTATTTGAAACAGACGATAGATTCGTATTGGTCGACAACAAACATAAAGCCGGAGTCGGCGGCGCGAGGAATACCGGACTTGATATAGCGTCCGGCGATTGGGTAACGTTCCTGGATGCGGACGACACATTAAGTCCGAAAGCATACCAGCTATTCACGAACGCAATTCGACAGGCAAACGGATTCAATATATTACAATTCAACCATTACAGATATTACGCGAAGATAAACAAGACCGCGTTGAAATATACAAACAATGCGGGCGTTTATCCGCTGGAACGGTTACCGCTTTATTGGTGCTGCGTATGGAACAAGTTGTATAATGCGGACTTCATTAAGGGCATCAGGTTCAATGAATCGATGCGGTTCGGCGAGGACGAGTTGTTTAACGTCGAGTGTCTGTCGAAAGAGAAACGGATTCGATGTTTCGATTCCGTAACAATGACACACACGTTCGAGAATCGCAAGAGCTTATCAAAGACAAAGACAGAGGCGGACCTCTTCAAGATGTCGCGGGTGTACGAGGAATATATCAAGAAACACGGAGATCCTGAATTAAGGCGGGCGTTATGCTTAAGGCTTTCAACACATTGGTCGCATTTGTTTCTTGACGAACTAACAGGAAAGAAGCGGTAACAATGGCGAAGGAATTCGCGAAGAAGTTTTACAGTTCGTATGCGTGGTACACTTGCCGGAACGCTTATATGAAGAAAGCTCGAGGATTATGTGAGAACTGTTTACGTCGAGGGATATATCGTCCAGGCGAGATCGTTCATCACATAATTGAATTGGATCCTACGAATATAAACAATCCAGAGATCGCATTGAACTTCGATAACTTGGAATTGTTATGTCGTCAATGTCACGCAGATGTTCACGAACAGAGCGGCGGTCGTTGGTCCGAAGTAAACAAACGGCGGAAGGAAGAGCGTGAGAAACAAAAGAGGTATACGATCGGTCCTGATGGAACGGTCACGGCGAAATAATTTGTGTGTTAAACACAAAAAATCTTTCAGATAGCTCCCCTTATTTGTTTCAAAATGCAAAATCCCATAGATCGGTGAGTGAAAAAGAGATCTTTTTGATAAAGCGAGAGCGAAGATAGACAAAGGTTGGTCAAAGTTGGCGAATGATAGTGGAACAATGGATAAAGATAATTATATTTTTGCATATTACCAGGACATTAAGAGCGGGAAAGTAACCGTTGGACGATGGATTCAGCTCGTTTATGAGTATATCGTCAAGGGGTTACAGGACAAACGATTCTTTTTTGATCAAAAGAAAGCGAACGACGCGATTGAATGGATCGAAAAGCATTGTTTTCATACGGAAGGTCCGCTTGCTCCGAACTTGCTGAAACTTGAGGTATGGGAAAAGGCGTTCTTTTCCTGTTTATACGGGATAGTCGACAAGAACGGACAAAGACAGTTCCGCGAAGTCCTGTTAGTAGTCGGACGAAAAAACGGTAAATCGAAAATCGCTTCGGCGTGTGGAGATTACGAATTCCGGCGAGGTGGTTACGGGTCGAGAGTGTTTTGTATCGCTCCGAAGCTGGAGCAAGCCGATCTCGTTTATAACGACATTTGGCAGATGGTTCAATTGGATCCTGAATACAAAGCTCGGAAAGAAGAACTTTCGATTCGTGACGAGCACAATAAAAAGATCCTCGACGATTCCGATCTTCCGCGTCACAGAATGAGCGATCTCGCGATTCCTGGTTCAAACAGTACGGTCAAGAAGATCGCTTTTTCTGCGAAGAAATCAGACGGTTTCAATCCGTCACTTTGTATATGTGACGAGGTTGCAAGCTGGGAGGGAGACGCGGGACTCAAACAATATGAAGTTATGAAGTCGGGTATGGGAGCACGTCCCGAAGCGATACTCTTATCGGTCACAACGTCCGGTTACATAAATGATTCGATATATGACGAGTTGGTAAAAAGATCGACTCGTTTTTTGTTGGGCGATTCGAAAGAAAGTAAACTTTTACCGTTTCTGTATATGATCGATGATATTGGGAAATGGAACGACATCAACGAGCTTCGGAAAGCGAATCCGAATCTTGGGTCGTCGATCTCCGTTGATTATATGCTCGAAGAGATCGCGATCGCAGAGGGTTCGTTATCTCGTAAGGGCGAATTCATTTGCAAGTATTGTAACCTTAAACAAAATTCATCGCTCGCGTGGATCGGTTCGGACATTATCGAGAAAGCGTCCGGCGAACCTCTTCAGCTTGAGGACTTTCGCGGGTGCTATTGCGTTGGCGGAGTCGACTTATCCAGGACGACAGACCTTACGGCGGCGACGATCGTTGTTGAGAAAAATAGCGAATTATATGTATTCGCTCGTTTCTGGTTACCGTCCGAGAGAATCGAAGAGGCAACAACGAACGACGGTGTTCCTTATCCGATATACATCCAGCGCGGGTTACTACATCCGAGCGGGTCAAATATAATCGATTACAACGACGTTTTTGATTGGTTTAAAGAATTAGTCGAAGAATACGAGATATACCCGTTACAGGTCGGATATGACCGTTACAGCGCAACGTATTTAGTGAATCAGATGTCGAATTACGGGTTCCATATGGACGATGTATTTCAAGGTTACAATTTGCATCCTGTAATACAGGAAGTAGAGGGATATTTAAAAGACGGTCGGATCCATATTGGCGACAACGATCTTTTGAAAATACATTTCTTCAATTCCGCTTTAAAAGTCAGTACCGAAAAAGGGCGGAGCAAGCTCGTCAAGATAAAGCCGACAGCACATATCGACGGGATGGCGGCGTTGCTCGATGCTATGACGGTACGTCAAAAATGGTACGCGGAAATTGGAGGACAGCTCGAAAACAAAAGGGAGAGTTAAAACAAAATGTCTTTATTTGACAGGATTTTTCGTCCGGACAAGGCGAAAAAATCAGAGGACGCTTTAAAAGAAGCGTGGTCGTTCTTTCAGACATTAACCGCATATGCTCCGGTGTTCACGAATTGGGGCGGTGCGATTTATGAAAGTGAAATCGTAAGAGCGGCGATCGATGCGAGAGCGCGTCACATTTCAAAACTAAAAGTAGAAACAGTAGGAACAGCGAATCCGTCACTTCAATCAAAATTGGCTCAAGGTCCGAATCAATGGCAAACCTGGAGTCAATTTTTATACCGTGTTTCGACGATTCTTGACATAACGAATAACTGTTTCATTGTTCCTGTATTTGATGAACGGATGATCATAACTGGAATCTTTCCAGTTCTTCCGTCCGTTTGTACCCTCGTTGAGTATGACGGTGAAGTATGGCTTCGTTACGAGTTCGCTCAAGGACAGTACGCAGCGGTCGAGTTCCGTAAATGCGCGTTGCTTACAAAGCATCAATACGAGAGCGATTTCTTCGGCGATCGTAATACTCCGTTAAAAGAAACGATGCAATTGATTCACATTCAGAACGAGGGCATCGAAGAGGGCGTGAAGAACGCGGCAACGTTCCGGTTTATGGCGACGCTGAATAACTTCAGCAGCGCGGAAGACCTGAAGAAAGAACGCGAGCGGTTTACAGAAACCAATTTATCGACTCAATCAAAGTCGGGCGGGTTCCTGTTATTCCCGAACACATACAAGGACATCAAACAGATCGATGTCAAGCCGTATGCGATAGATGCGGATCAAATGAAACAGATCCGAGAGAACGTATTCAATTATTTCGGAGTCAGCGAGGGCGTATTACAGAACAGTGCGAGGGCGGAAGACCTCGAAGCGTTCTTCGACGGTGCTATTGAACCGTTTGCGATCCAGTTCTCCGAAGCGATTACGAAGATGCTGTTCTCGGAACGTGAACGTGCTCAAGGTTCATATGTGATAGCGAACGCGAACAGACTCCAGTATATGAGCACGTCACAGAAAGTTCAGATGGCGAAGGAACTCGGAGATAGGGGCGCGATCCTTATTGACGAGATCCGCGAGCTGTTTAATTTTACGCCGTTGCCTGATGGAGCTGGTCAAGTCGCTCCGATAAGAGGCGAATACAAAGCAACGGACGAACTTACGGAGGAAGAAGAAAATGCCGAAGAAGAATGAACGAGAATATCGTGATATGATGCTCGGAATCCCTGAAGTAAATGCAGATGAAGAGCAAAACGAGGAAGAAAAGAAAGTCAACGGATATGCGACAACGTTCAACGAACCATACACGCTGTTCGAGGACGAAGATATTATCTATCGCGAACAGGTGGATCCGAGTGCATTTAACGAAACCGATATGTCGGACGTTATTATGCAATACGATCACGCGGGTCGCGTATTTGCAAGAACAGGAAATCAGACTCTTTCCGTTGTTCCGGACGAAAAGGGTTTGTTTATAGAAGCGGATCTCGGAGGGACAGAACTCGGACGCGAGTTGTACGAAGAGATTCGAGGCGGATATACGAACAAGATGTCGTTCGGATTCATTGTCAACAAGGATGAAGAACTCCGGACGGAGGCGGAGGACGGACGAGTTGACATTCTCCGGACGATAACAGGTATATCCAAATTGTTTGATGTTTCAGCGGTTTCAATACCCGCCAACAATGGAACGTCTATCGGCGCAACAACAAGAGGTCTTATCGACGGAGCGATCGACAAGATTCGAGCGGAGCGACTCGAAGCGGAAAGGTTGGAGCTGGAGAAGCGAAGAACAGAATTGAGGGCGAGAGCACTCGGAAAGGAAATTGACAAATGACAATCGAAGAAATCAAGGATCTCGGATTTGAGGAACTCGAAAAGAGATCGGCGGAGATAGCGGAAGAAACAAAAGAAGCAAGCTCCGACAAACTTGAGGAACTCAATGCCGAACTCGACGCTATTGAAGAGCGCAAGAACGCACTCAATATCGAGGTCGAAGAAACGAGAAAGAAAGCCGCTGAAGTTGCTAATGGATGCGGTGAAACTATCGAGGAAAGGAAAGAAAACAAAATGACTATCAAAGAAGTCAGAAACTCAAAAGAGTACATCGACGCATACGCAAAGTATGTCAAGACAGGTAAGGACGCAGAGTGCAGATCACTTCTTACCGAGAACGCAGACGAGCTGTCTGAATATCCTGTCGTTCCTGTTCCTGAATTTGTTGAGAACAGAATTCGCCAGGCTTGGGAGAACGACAAGATTTTCTCAAGAGTAGCAAAGACATTCGTTGCCGGAAATCTGAAGGTTGGTTTCGAGCTTTCATCAACAGGTGCAAGCGTTCACGAAGAGGGTGCAGATGCTCCGGATGAAGAAACACTTATTCTCGGAATCGTAACAATGGTTCCACAGATGCTCAAAAAATGGGTTACCGTATCTGATGAAGTGCTCGCACTTGGATCACAGGAATTCCTTGCTTATATTTACGATGAAATCGCAAACAAGATCGTTCAGCTCGCAGCTGATACAGTAATCGCAAAGATTCAGGCAGCTCCAACAACAGCAACAGCAACAGCCGTAGCAGTTCCAGCAATTGCTGGTCCTGTTTCCGCTGAAACAATTCTTGACGCTATTGCACAGCTCGGCGACGGAGCACAGAATCTTGTACTGGTAGCATCCGGACAGACAATCGCGGATATGAAGAAAGCCGCTCTTCAGGCTAACTTCGAATTTGATCCGTTTGCTGGCCTCGAAGTTATTCAGAAGGCAGGCGTTGAGGGGGCTATCGTCGGCGATCTTGCTGGAGTACAGGCGAACCTTCCTGAAGGCGATGGCGTGAAGTTCAAATTCGATGATCTTTCACTTGCTGAAAAGGATCTCGTAAAGATCGTTGGTCGTCTTTATGCAGCTATCGAGGTTGTTGGACCTGGTATGCTCTGCAATATCACAGAAGCATCCGAGTCATAAACAAACTTCGAAACTTTATTACAGGGCGGTCCTTTATGGACCGTCCTTTATTGTGAGGTAAATTCAAATGGCGATACTTGATAAAGTAAGAGCGGCACTCCGGATAACGACGCTGGTATACGATAACGAATTAAACGATCTTATCGACGCGGCGAAGCTCGATCTCGGAGTTGCGGGCGTTGAAGTTCCCGCGCCGACGGATGAACTCGTCAATTGTGCGATCATTACGTTCTGCAAGATGCGGTTCGGAATTCCTGACGATTACGACAGGTTGAAAGCATCTTATGATGAACAGAAAGCGCAATTATCGAACGCGACGGGTTACACGGATTGGGGTGAGTCGTAATGTATGACGACGTTGCGACTTTGATCAAATACGGGTCGAGCACGTTCGACGAGTACGGGAACGAATCAATTAGTACGGAAAAGACGGATGTATATGTTATGCCTCGCGGAGTATATCAAAGCGAGTTCTATAACGCAGCGCAAGCCGGACTCAAACCGACGATAACATTCGAAATCTCGAATCGTGAAGATTATCACGGCGAACAGGTGGTCGAATACAAGAAACGTTTCTATACCGTTATCCGAACAGATTGGAACGCACAAAGGGACCGCATATCTCTTATTTGCGAGGAACGAACGAACAATGGCTAAAGGAATTGCGACAGTTACCGCGCAAATGAAAGATTTGCTTGACGAATACAGCCGTGAAGCAGAACAGGCGGTCAATGAAAGTGCGGTCGAGGCTTCGGATCTATGTGTGAATCAATTGAAGAACACATCCCCGAAGCGTTACGGCAAATATGCTCGTAGTTGGACGGTAAAGAAAGAGCACGCGAGTTCGGGCGTTGCTGATTATATCGTTCATAACAAAGATTATTATCAATTGACGCATCTACTTGAAAACGGACACGTTATCAGAAACGGAAAAGGGACATATGGTCGGACAAGTCCGATACATCATATCGGTCCCGCCGCTGATTCTGCGATACAACGGTTCGATCTTGGAGTAAAGGCGCGTTTGGGGAGATTGAAATGACGTTATATCAGATATTAACAGACGAACAAACGGGCGTTGGTATTCCGGTCGCGTATTCACATTTTACCGATAAGGATGCTCCGGAGGCTCCGCCGTATCTTGTTTATCTTGGAAACGGTCAAGATACGTTCAAAGCGGACGATACATTCTACTATTCTGAAAACCGTTACCAGCTTGAATATTACTTCACAGAAAAAGACGAATCAGAAGAGGCCGCTATCGAGAAATGCTTACTCGATAACGGTTATCGTTACCAAAAGAGCGAAGACGTTTACATCGAGGATGAGGGCGTTTTCGTTATTTATTATCAGATTTAAGGGGGTCAATAATGGCTAATAAAGTCGAATTTGGTATTTCAAATCTTCACGTCGGGACATACACAGACGACGGTGAAGGTAATGTTACGCTTGGATCTCCGTATCATCAGAAAGGCGCGGTTTCGTTCTCTCCTGAAGAACAGAGCGAATCAACGAAGTTCTACGCCGATAATATTGCTTATTGGAGCGGATTTACCGGAGGTACATTCGAAGGTGATCTCGAAGTCGCAAAGTTCGACGATGCTTTCAAGAAGCAGTTTCTCGGATATAAGGAACTTACAAACGGCGGTCTTGCTAATGTAAAAGGAACGATCAAACCGAACGTCTACATCGCTTTCCAGGTCGAGGGCGATGCAGAGAGCAGAAGGGTCATAATGTATAATTGTGCTCTTGGAGGAATTACAAGAGAGTTCAACACCATCGAGGAAACAAAGGAACCGACAACCGAAACAATCCCTGTTACAGTTACAGGCGACAATGATTCAGGTGTTTCAATGGCGAGCTTTACTCCGAACGATGCTGGTTACGATACATTATTTACAAGCCCATCCGCTCCGGTTCTTGCGAGCGAATCTTAAAGACCAATTAAAGGGCGGGGCGAAAGCTCCGCTCTTATTTGTCATTGGAGGTTAAAAAATGATTAAAACTGTAAAGATTGGAAACAAAGAAGTCGTTCTCGACAATAATATCGGATGGGCGTTCGTTTATAAAGACCAGTTCGGGACAGATATAATCCCGTCCGTAATGCCGTTACTTGCTTCGACGGTCGACATCGTTGCTGGCATCGTCGAAGAGGCGGGCGACAAAAAAGAATTCAATTTTGAAACGATCGCGAAGATTTCAGACAGCGGGAAACTTGAGGATGCTTTCATAAAGGCGGCATCATATGAGTTCACGGACTTTATCAATATCGTTTGGGCGTTGGCGAAGAACGCCGATGATTCAATACCGGAACCGCGTGAATGGATCCGGCAGTTCGATGAATTTCCTGTCGATGTAATAGGCCCTGAAGTATTCAAGTTGATATTCAGGGGAGTCGTAAGCTCAAAAAACCGGAAGAGGATGAACGGACTTATAAAGAACGTTCATCCGACAAAGGAACCGTCGACCTCGACACGATCATCCTTGCCGGAATCGAACGAGGATTAACGATCGCGGATCTTCGCAAGATGCAAATCGGTCAGATAGTCGATTATATCATTTCGTTCAATAATCGGCAGAGATCCGCCGAACGTCAGAGCGAGCGCGAAGAGAAACACGGCAGAAAACGAAGAGCGACTCAAAGCGATATAAACGCGTTTTTTGGATAGGTAAAGTTATGGTTGATTATGTTGTTTATGTTCATACAAATAAAATAAACGGGAAACGATATATCGGAATAACAAATAATACCTCAAAACGATGGTGTGCAAATGGTAGAAGATACGAAGAATGTCCACATTTTTGGGCGGCTATTCAAAAATATGGATGGGACGGATTTACGCACGAGATAATCGAAGCGGGGTTGACGATTAAGGAAGCGAATGAAGCTGAAAAGTATTACATCGCCAAATATAAAACCTGTAATAAATTGTATGGTTACAACATTCAACCAGGCGGCGGATTTGTCCCGACTATGACGGGGAAACATCATACCGAAGAAGCAAAAAGAAAAATGCGAGCAAGTGCAATCGGTAGAGTTATTTCGGATGAACAACGTCATAAACATTCCGAATGGATGCGTCAAAACTTTGTAGGAATACGCAATCCTAAAAGTCGTCCTGTAAGATGTGTAAATACAGGCGAACTATTCGAGTGTCAACGTGCGGCGGCGATGGCGAAGGGCGTGAGTCAATCAAAGATTTCGCTATGTTGTCAAGGCAAGAGGACACACACACACGGTTATAGATGGGAGTACGCTTAAATGAGCGGGAATATTAAAGGAATAACTATATCTTTTCGCGGCGATACAACGGAACTAAGTAAGGCGTTGCGTCAGGTCGACAAAGAAACGGCGAGCATCGACAGCGAGTTACGGAAAGTCAACGGC
>Ga0265298_10004095_pt1 | contig 18839 bp, 14 predicted proteins | sample AusTroGonzalo_MG_3_FD_193486 | JGI IMG/M metagenome (GOLD analysis project Ga0265298, IMG submission 193486) | Bovine rumen microbial communities from tropical cattle in Woodstock, Queensland, Australia - Gonzalo_01 | ecosystem: Host-associated > Mammals > Digestive system > Stomach > Rumen ... | reverse complement strand
ATACTTTGTTGATTTTCAGGTTCTCAAACGCAAAATCCAGAATCGCAGAAGCTGCCTCTGATGCATATCCCTGGTTCCTGTAATTCTTGTTGATGATCCATCCCAGTGTAGCATAGGATCTGTCTTCGCTATGCCCAAGGTCACAGTCACAACCGCCGATGATTTTCCCATCCAGAAGAATAACAAATTCAAAATTGGTCTGATTCGCTGACTTCCACGCTTCCGCGTTCTTTTTTACGAACTCTTCCGTTTCCTCAAAGGTCTCATTCGGAAGAAAGTACATCATAGTAATGCTTTTATCTCCCGCATATTCGTGAATCTCTTTTTCATCACCTGTCCGGATAGGCCTTATCGTCAGTCGTTTTGTCGTAATTTCCATGCACTCTCTCCTGTGTGATCCGGAATAGGGTACCAGAGGGACGGCTCCAATGGTACCCCTCAGGGCATTGCCCCAAATACCACGCTATCATTATACACCGGTTTTCCCGAAAGATCCTCTCACAAATCGGACAATTTTCTTATAAGCGCGTGCAGTTGCTTTATTTCGTTTTCCCCCTTGTTTCAAACGCCGAATCTTCATTCCCTTTGCTTGTGTGCAGCCCCTGAAACTGATATAATGAATCGGGACATTGTGTGGGAGCGTGGATACGAATGAAGAATGAAATTGCAACCGGCATCCAGGATTTTGAAAGTTTACGGATAAATAACCGGTTTTACGTAGATAAGACAGGTTTTATCCGCGAATGGTGGAATGGCGGAGATGTTGCAACCCTGATCACCCGCCCCCGCCGCTTCGGCAAAACCCTGAACATGTCCACGCTCAACTGTTTCTTCTCCAACAAATATGAAAACCGTGGTGAACTCTTTGAAGGCCTGAAAATCTGGGAAGACGCTCTCATGCGGGAACAGCAGGGAAAATGGCCGGTGATCTTCCTGAGCTTCGCGGGAATTAAGGGAAAAACGTATGATAGTACAATGTTCCAGATGAAAACGCTGCTGGTCCAGCTGTTTTCAAAGTATCCGGAACTGCGTGGATGTGATCACCTTGGTCCGGATGAACGTCGGGCGTTGGAATTGATTACGGAGGATATGTCCGACGATCGCGCAGCCTTGTCTTTGAATCTGCTTTCAGTTTTACTGGAAAAGTGTTACGGGAAGAAGGTCCTGATCTTCCTGGATGAATATGATACCCCGCTGCAGGAAGCCTATATCAATGGCTACTGGGATGAGCTGGTCGCCTTCACGAGGACGATGTTCAACAACGCCTTTAAAACAAATTCATCCCTGGAACGCGGCATCATGACCGGAATCACCCGGGTAAGCAAGGAATCGATCTTTTCTGATCTGAACAACCTTACAGTAATCACGACAACATCCACCCGATACGCCACCAGCTTCGGTTTTACAGAAGAGGAAGTATTCCAGGCGCTGGAGGATTATAGCTTTACAGAAGAAGATAAACAGGGTGTGAAGACCTGGTATGACGGATTCACCTTCGGCCCAGTGACGAACATGTACAATCCGTGGTCAATCACAAACTTTCTGAAAGAGAAAAAGCTGGCCGTATACTGGGCTAACACCAGCAGCAACGGCCTGGTCGGAAAGCTGCTGCGCACAGGGCGGCCGGATATTAAAAAACTGTTTGAACAGCTGATGAAAGGTGAAACCATTCAGGTTCCGGTGGATGAGCAGATCATCTTTAACCAGCTGGACACGAATCCCGCGGCAGTCTGGAGCCTGCTGCTGGCTTCTGGTTATTTGAAGGTTGTTCATACGATGTCGCTGCAGGAAGCGTTCGATTTACATATGGAGCAGATCTATACCCTTGAGCTGACAAACTATGAAGTATACCGGATGTTTGAAAACCTGATTAAACTATGGTTCGCGCAATCCGGCGGGCTGTCTGAATTCACCAAAGCCATGCTGCAGGGCGACGCTGAAACTATGGAGGAATACCTGAGCGATATCATGCTGGCCTGTATGAGTTCTTTTGACGGTGGAATGGGTCCCTCGGACAAAATCCCGGAAAGCTTTTATCACGGGTTGGTGTTGGGGCTGCTGGTGGAGCAGGAAGAACGGTATACGATCCGCTCAAACCGCGAAAGCGGCTATGGGCGGTATGATGTCATGATGGAGCCGAAAAGCCCCGATTTTCCCGCTGTGATCCTGGAATTCAAACTCTTTAGCTCCCGGCGGGGTGAAAAGGACCTGGAAGAAACGGCACAAAACGCCCTGAAGCAGATCGAAGAAAAGAAATATGACGCCGAGCTCCTGTCCCGCGGCATTCCCGCGGACCATATCCTGAAATACGGCCTCGCGTTCCGCGGCAAGGACTGCCTGATCCGAAAGGGCTCTTAACCCCGAAACAGGGGACGAAACAGGGGGACGGCCTTTTTAGTATGGTGATTGTGTTGTTGATGATCTCGATCATTCCGTAATTTTCAAACGTGGTCAACGCCAGACGGACGGTGTTCAGCAGCTTCCGGAAGATATGGGAGAGCATTTCATCGTTGTAGGGAATCCGGGCAAAGCTCTCCCAATCGCTCCAGCAGTTTGCGCAGGGTGATCCGGTCCGTGGCGATGGATTCCGGTCCGGGATCAGGATTTGGCACCAAATCGCTTTCACGGTAGGCGGTGCCGTGAGCATCCCGGCGCTCCCGATCCAAAGGCACGCAGCGGCCATTTCGTTTGAACTCACAGAGTTCACAGTCGGCGTCACATTTCCAGAGCCATTTCAAGTCGGTCAAACCGCATTTGCCCTGTGCATGCATCTTCTTCTGATGCCGTCAGATCGGACGGCCCAGCGCGAAATACACCTCTTCGGTGACTTCAACCGGTGTGATCCGGCAGGGATCGTTGGGGTTGAGGCGGAAACCGAGGAATCTGGGAGTATCATGGTTACTTTTCATGCGTGTCCTTTCCGCCTGGATATTTCCAGCGGAGGGAGAGGGAGGCAGCACGAGCGTTGACAGCGGATCTTTCGTCAGAAGCGGATAAGGTCATGTTCATTTCAACTCCTTTGCGTGACAGGAAGGGTTCGCCGGAAGGCGTTGATACCTGCGGTTCCGTTCCGGCTTCCGGTTCCGCAGGGAAGCAGCTTCCCTCCGCTCCTGGGTGAGCGGGCGAAAAGTGAGTGGACTGCCATAATAGCACCCAGGAGAAGCGAATAAAATGGGCAATCTAGTCAGTTTCGTGTTTTTTTCGTTCCCCGAAAACGTTGAAAATAAAGCCCCGAACGAACTTGTTGGATGCAAGCCTCCCCGCACTCCCCATACCCAGTGGGCTTCTGTCAGGATGTTACAAAAGGGTAAAATTTCAAAGCATAGCAGTCCACCCGCACCTTCCGGATCCTGCCGGCTGATCCCGTTTTTCATTATATATTATTTGCAAAATAATATTGCCGCATATTGACATCATAATATTTTTATGGTAAATATGTTTTATCATGACATATTATTTCGGAAATAATATGTCGAAACCATATGAACCAGAAAGGATGGGGCAGATATGAAAGATAACGAAAGCATCAAACATCCGGTGACCGTGGAGGACCATAAGGAAGTGGCCCGCAGGCACACAGCAAAAAAGCACACTGCAGTAAACGACGCGCTGAACTTCCCCACCGGAGACGCATTTGAGGCAGACCTGGAGGAAATCTTCGCAAGCGGGACGGAAGAAAGCGGCGAGACTGCGGCGATCGCTCTGATCGACTGCGACCTGTTTGACCGCATCAACCGGGATTTCGGTCCCGACGAAGGGGACCGCATTCTGATCGAAACCGGGAAATATATCGCGCAGTCCCTGCCCGAGGAAGCCAGGGTATATCGGATCGGTGGGGATGAATTCGGCATCATTTTCCGGGGGACAATGGAGCGGGAGGAAATCTTCCTGCTGCTGAACGATCTGAAAAACGGATACGAAGTATATGCCCCGGACGGGGAAAAGCAGACCATCACCATCGGCATGGCGACGGCATACGAAGACGCGGCCCGCTGCCCGGAGCTCATACGGAAGGCGGACGGCGCCCTTTTCCGGGCCAAGCGGAGCGGGCGGAACAAAATCGCCATGGCAAGGGAAGAAAAAATGGTGCCGAAGACCAGCCACTACACCCAGGACCAGCTGCAGCGCCTGGCGAAGCTGGCCAAACGGGAGGGCATCGGAGAAGCCATTCTGTTGCGGGAAGCGCTGGACATGCTGCTGAAAAAATACGATATCTGAGCTTTCCCTGTGGGCGCGGCATCATGGCGCTCCCGTCCTGGCTTGCGGAGTATTACGGATTTCATGACGGCGGACAGCCAAAAAGGAAGGCACCTTTGAAGTGACGCTGATCTCCGAAAACATCGGGAAAGCGGCTTCTTAAGGAGAAAAAAGCTCCCGGCGCAGCAATACGCCGGGAGCAAATCATTGGCTTTCCGCCGGTTTCCAAATTACTTGGCGAGCATCTTCTTGCTCTTGTTCAGGGCCATCAGGTAGATCACATAGGAAATGATCTCAGCCAGGACCGCGACAATCGCCATGATGGTCTTGGGCGTTCCGTCCTGAATGTTGAAGATATCAACAATGAGCTTCAGGCCGGCAGACAGGCTGAAGGAACCGAGCAGCCAGTTGCGGGACTTGTCGACCAGCTTCTTGGTCGCTTCATCCGGATAGGCTTCGGACAGCTTGCTGACACCGGTCAGAACATAGTAGGAAGCGTAGCAGCTTTCCATCACCATGACAAACTCCATCCAGCTGCCCAGGCGGGGTTTCGCTTCGCCCCAGATCGCGTTGACGATGCCGCAGACAACGCCCAGCAGGGTGGCGATTAAGGCGTTGATGAAGTTTTTGTCGTCCTTGCGGCAGTTGATAATGCCGATCAGGTTCAGCAGGAACGCGACCAGGCTGAGGACGGCGGCGCCGATGCCGAAGATGGCGGTGGGCGTTTTGACCGCGTCCTTATTAATGACCACGACGTCACCCTCGACCACGCTGTTGCCGGCGATCACAAACAGAAGGATGATGCTCAGCACAGCGGCGACCAGCATCAGCATTTCAGCGATCCAGATCTTTTTGATACCTTTGAATGTGTTTGGGAATTTCATGGGTTTCTTTTCTTCTTTCTTTATATTCCTTCATGAGCTTTTGGGCTCAGTACAGGCTGTTGAGTATTATTGCCAAAATTGAAAGCCGCGTAGGCGTCGGAAGGGTTGATTCGCCGGGTCCGGAAGATGGCATTCGTGGACAAAAACCGGCGGCGTGGGTATAATCATGATAAACATGTGATGACAGAAAGAAGGGGATCTGCTGCCATGTCTTCCGACCAGTTCGATTCTGTTGATGTTTTTGCCGATGTGGGTGAAAATAATTCAGCTTCCGCGAAAAAGGACCGCCCCGGTTCCTGTGGATGGCACTGGCAGCTGACGCTGCTTTCATTGCTTCTGGTGTCTGGGCTGTCGTTCCTGATGGCCTACCTGACCAGGGATATTGTTGAACGCCCGATCTGGCTGATGGGGTTGATTTTCATGATCCCGGTAGGTGCAATGTTTTTCTCTGCGATGGCGCTGGAGTTTGCGCAGGGAGCCATGACGCCGTCCGTCAGCCGGAAGACCCAGATGAAGGTCGCCGCCCTGGCCACTGCCGCAACGTTTCTGGTCGCTTCTGCCTGCGATGCCGTATATCTCTACGGTGGGTATGTCGCGGACAGCGCAGACAATCTGATCTTTCTGGTATACGAAAACGACACCAGCGGCAATTCCTCGACGGATCGGGCGATGATGCAGGTCTTTGATGAACTGTATAAAAAAGCGGGGGAGCGAGTGGACGTAGGCCTGTTCATGTTCGATTTTTCAAATCAGGATACCTACGAAAAAAAGGACGCCGTTGTTCCGCTTGCACCGTTTTCATCAGAACAAAGGGATGCTGTTTACCGTACGCTGATTGAGGGGGAAAAGAATAACATGACCGGATACGGTCATGACATGGCATATGAAATGGTCGAGGCCAGCAAAACCACAAAAGCGACCCGAATCATCATTGTTACCGACTCTGGAATTTTATACGGCAACGGAAAATATACTTTGGCGGAATGGAAAAGGGATGTGGACAGGCTGAAAAAAGACAATATATCTCTCTTCTTTATGGGGCGCGGCGACCCGGACGAAGGAATGTACTATGTTGTCGAAAACACTGGCGGCAAGGTGGTAACCGGCTATGATGCCGGAAATGTTCTGGAGAACCTGCAGAAACTGGCACGCGCGGATGGCGATATGGTTCGTTCTGATACGCATTCTTCGGTCGTTCTGACCGGGATCATGATGGCGCTGGAGGGGCTGACGGCCGGCTTTGGGCTGATGCTGCTTTTATCAGTGAAGGGTCAGAAGCGCTTCCAGGCTGTTCTGTCGCCACTGATGGCCGTATTGGCTTTTTTGCTGCTGAAGATTCTTCCCCATGGGGACATTCCCCAATGGATCGTGGAGGGCGTTGCCTTCAGCCTGCTCGGGCTGGTTTTCATGGCGCGGAACTATCCGCCCGGAACGAAAGTGCCCTCGCCGGCCAAAACGGATCCGGTAGATACTGTCATTGCAGTTCCGGATGACTGGGAATGACAATCCGTAAATCCACCGGAACGGAAAAGAAAGCGCTGGGCGGAGGCACGGGATTGCAGGATTCTGTTTCGCTGCCGGGAACGCCGGATGATCATTCCCCGCTCCTGTGCCCTCCCTGGATCTGCTCGTGCAGCACCTTCAGCAGGGCTTCCGGCTGGAAGGGCTTGGCGATATGCGCGTTCATGCCCGCAGCCAGGCAGGCTTTGACATCCTCGTCATAAGCGTTGGCGCTCATAGCAATGATGGGCAGGGCCTTGTATTCCGCGCCCTTCAGCGCCCGGATGGCCTGCGTAGCTTCATATCCGTTCATCACCGGCATCTGGATGTCCATCAGGACGGCGTCATAGTATCCGCCGGGATGCTTTTGCACCAGCTCCAGCCCGGCCTGCCCGTTTTCCGCCCGCTCCGCCGCGACGCCGTACTGCGACAGGACCAGGCAGGCGATTTCCGCGTTGATGTCGTTGTCCTCCACCAGCAGCACCCTGCAGCCGGAAAGGTCCGCCGTATCGCTTTCGGGCGCCTCGTCCGGGCATTCCTCCAGGGATTCCAGTTCCAGGTCCACCGTGAACTCGGAGCCTTCCCCGACCTTGCTTTGGACGGAAATCGTCCCGCCCATGAGCTCCACGACCTTTGCCGTGATGGCCAGCCCGAGCCCGGTGCCCTGGATCCGGTTGACGGTCGTTTTTTCCTCCCGGGTAAAGCTTTCAAAAAGATGCGGCAGGTACTCCTCGCTGATGCCGATGCCGGTGTCCCGGACAATGAAGCGGTAGTGGCGGCGGTTTCCTTCCGCCGGCCCCTCCTCCGCGATCAGATCGACGGTCTTCCCCGCGGGCGTGTATTTAATGGCGTTGCTGATGATGTTGACCAGCACCTGCTCGATGCGCAGCTCGTCCGCCTTTACCCGGCAGTGCCGGACGCTGTCGTGCTGATAGGTGATGACCAGAGATTTGTTTCTCGCCTGCAGGGCGGTGATGTCCTCAATGCGGCGGAAAACGTCCGTGAGGTCGCAGGGCGCGAGGTTGATCTGCATCTTGCCGCTCTCGATCTTGGAGATATCCAGGATGTCGTTGATGAGCGACAGCAGGTAATGGCTGGAGGAGCCGATCTTCTCCAGGGCGTTCGTCACAGTTTCCGGTTCGTCCATATGGCCTTTGGCGATGTTGGTATAGCCGACGATGGCGTTCATCGGGGTCCGGATGTCGTGGGACATGTTGGCAAGGAAGTCGTTCCGCGCCTTGGTCCGCGCTTCCGCTACGTGCTGCTGGTACTGGAGTTCGCGCTTCATCTGTGCGTCGATGTTGTTGATGCCGATGATCAGGTGCCTTCCGTCCCTGTCCTGCAGCAGCGTCGCCTTCAGGCTGACCCAGAACGGGGTTTCGCCCGCCATCAGCCGATATTTCATGGTGAAGCTCCCGTCCCGCTCCAGGATGGACATCACCTTTTCCTTATGGAAGGTGCCCAGCACGCGCTCCCGGTCTTCGGGGGAAATCAGCCGCTCCATGTTTGTCCGGCTCAGGGCAAAGAAATCCGTTCCGGACTTTTCTACGCCGAGTTCGTCGTATTCCCTGGTTGCGCTGTATTCCACAAAGTTCTCCGTGTCCGGGTCCACAATATAGATGCCGAAATAGTCTCCCGCCAGCGCCTGTGCCACCTTGGCATAAGTCAGATGCGCCGCCGCGGCCTGACGGTATGCTTCCGTGGCCCGCTGGGCGTCCTCCAGCGCCTGCTGCATGGCCTGCCGGTGGCGCACATCCTCGTCCACATCTTTGAATCCCATGATCGCCCCGGTCCGCCCGCCGGGCATGGATACCTTGATGATGTCCACCAGATAGTGCCGCGGGCCGCTTTCCAGCATGCGGACAAAGCTGACGGTGAAATGGTTCCGGGTTTCGAACTGCTTCAGGATATACGGCAGCCCGATTTCCTCCTGCATGCGTTCCTGGTCTTCTTCCGCAACCATGGTGGCCACATATTCGGTTTTGGTGTCCGTATAGCGGGCATGGCCCAGGGCGTTGCGGATGGCCTCTGCGTGTGCCGCGTCCATGTCCGAATGGTACAGGGTGCTTTTTTCTGTTTCCACGTCGCTGATCAGCCATACGGTGTTGTAAGCGTTGGTCAGCGCGGAGATCACGGCGTCCCGGGTGGCCCTGTCGGTTTCCCGCTGCTCCCGCTTTTCCGTGATGTCCGAGATGAATACGACATAGATGCCGCCGTAGCTCTTCGTCCGGCAGTAGTGGCCGTAGTCGTCCACCCAGCGGACCCTGCCGTCCCGGCGGGTGATCCGGTATTCGGCATAGTCCATCTGGTCCTCGCTGGCGCCGATTTGCTGGGCGATGGACGCCGTGATCCGGCCGTAGTCCTCCGGGTGCACCATTCCCCGGAAGGTGAATCCGGTCAGGGCCTTGAATTCCGCCAGGTCCGCGCAGCCGAAGATGTCGAACACGGGCTTGTTGGCATAGATCAGCTCTTCCGGTTCCTCGGCATTGTAGATGAAGAACCCGCCGGGCATATGCCCGCCGATTTCCTCCACAACGGGAAGGGTGTCCTCCGTCAGGTCAAAATGCTTTTCATTCATAAGGTCTTTCTCTCGTTCTTTGCAGTTGTCCGGATTTGCCTCCATTATAGCACGTCCCACCCAAAAAACAAACTGAAACAGGAAAACCGGGTTTTGACAGGCGTCCTGGAACGGAGTACACTGATAGAAAAGCATTCTGATCATTGCTTTTTGTTGGCCGTTTCCGGGCAGCTCATCGCCATCAGCGAAAATGCCTGTCAGGACGCGGCGCGGTTCGACGGCCTGACGATGCTGTGCCCGGAGTGCAGGGAAAACAGGGAGGAACAGGAGAGAACATGGAACAAAAGGAATTGAGCGTGCTGGACCGGGCGATCTGCCTGGCGGTTCAGGTCCATGCCGGGATGGAGCGGAAAAAGGACGGCGTCCCGTATATTCTGCACCCGATGGAGGCTACGGTCATTGCCTCCACCATAACGGCGGCCCCGGAAGTGCTGGCGGCGATGATGCTGCATGACACGGTGGAGGATGCCGGGGTCACGGTGGAGGAAATCCGTGCGGCCTGCGGGGAGCGGGTGGCTGCCCTGGTGAGGTCTGAAACGGAGGATAAATACAGGGAACGGCCCGCTGGGGAAACCTGGATGCAGCGCAAGACGGAAGCGCTGGAAGAACTGAAAAAAGCCGGTGATCCGGGCGTCCGGATCATGTTCCTGGCGGACAAGCTGGCCAATATGCGGTCCTTCTTCCGCCTGTTCCGGAAGGATGGGCCCGCCATCTGGAACGGTTTCAATGAAAAGGATCCCCAAAAACAGGAGTGGTACTACCGCGCGGTATCCGAACTGACGAAGGATCTGAGCGGCACGGATGCGTGGCAGGAATATACCCGCCTGGTGGATGCTGTTTTCGGAGGGGAAAAAGATGTGTAAGATTCAGGGACGGATGGAAGGCGGGAAGCTGGTGATTTCCATCTCCGGCCAGATCAATTCCATTAATGCAGCGGAATTCAAAAAGGAAACGGACCGGATCCGTGCGGAAAATCCGTCGGATGCGATCGTGCTGGATTTTGACAAGCTGGAGTTCACTTCCAGCGCCGGCCTGCGCGTAATCCTGCGGATCCGGCAGGAGGTGAAGGAAACCTCGATTATTAACGTGCATCCGGAGGTGTACAACATTCTCGATATGACCGGCTTCACGGAAATGATGGAGGTCCGGAAAGCCTACCGGGTCTTTTCTGTGGAGGGCTGCGAAGTCATCGGCCAGGGCGCGAACGGGAAAGTATACCGGATCGACGGGGACACCATCGTCAAGGTGTACCGGAACCTGGATGCCCTGCCGGAGATCGAGCGGGAGCGCGAGCTGGCCAGGACGGCTTTTGTCGCTGGCGTGCCGACGGCGATTCCCTATGACGTGGTCCGGATCGAAGGCGGTGGATACGGCTCCGTGTTTGAGATGCTGAATGCTACCAGCTTCGCCAAGCTGCTGATCAGCAATGAAAAGCCGCTGGAGGAAGTGGCGAAGATGAGCGTGGACCTGTTGAAGCTGATCCATTCAAAAACGGTCCGTCCGGACGCCATGCCGGACATGAAGCAGGTGGCGCTGGGCTGGGTACGCTTTCTGGAAAGTTATCTTCCGCAGCCGCTGTATGCCCGGCTCTACGCGTTGGTGGATGCTGTGCCCCGGGACCTGCATATGATGCACGGTGATTACCACATCAAGAATATCGAGCTGCAGGACGGTGAAGTGCTGCTGATCGATATGGATACGCTCTGTTACGGAAATCCGGTCTTTGAACTGGCCAGCATGTTTAACGCCTATGTCGGCTATTCGGCCCTGGACCACAGTGCCGTGGAACGTTTTCTCGGCATCAGTCATGAGACTGCCTGCGCCTTCTGGAAAAAGAGCTTGCAGCTTTATCTGGGAACCGAAGACGAAGCGGTTCTCACAGAGGCGGAAAACAAAGCCAAAATCCTGGGCTATACCCGCATGATGCGCCGAGAGATCCGCCGGGACGGGCTCAGCAGCGAAAAAGGCCGGGCCGTCATCGAAAACTGCCGGAAGGAACTGGAGGAGCTGCTGCCGAAGACGGAAGCGCTGGCGCTGTGACAGGGCTTCCGATTCCCTGAAAAGTTTGCGGCGAAGCTGAAGTGAAAAGGATTCGAGCCCTTGAAATCCTTGACGCGGAGAGGGAATAATGGTACAGTATCGGGGCTGCTCCCGGTCGCGGGGCGGCAAGAACTGAGACTGAAGGGGTTCATTCATGCAAGAGAAAGGCCAATCTTCCGGGCAGCCCGAAAAGCTGCCGACCGAAAAACAACCAACTGAAGAACAATCAATCGAAGAACAACCAATTGAAGAACAACCAATCGAAAAGCCGGCTGCGGACCGCTCCGCCATGCTGGGAACCATGGAGATGAAGCGGCTGGTTCCCAAGATCAGCGTGCCGATTATGCTTTCCATGCTCGTCCAGGCGCTGTACAACGTCGTGGACAGCATTTTTATTTCCCGCTACGACCCCAACGGGCTGACGTCGGTTTCCCTGGCCTTCCCGTTCCAGATGCTGATGATCGCCCTCGGCGTCGGCATGGGCACCGGCATCAACAGCCTGCTCAGCCGCCGGCTGGGGGAAAAGCGGCCGGATGAAGCCCGCAGGGCTGCCTGGAACGGCTGGCTGATTGAGGCCGCGTCCGCCCTGCTTTTCCTGCTGATGGGCGTTTTCGCCGCGGGCGCGCTGATGGGGGCGGTGGTTTCCGACAACCTGATGAACGCGGAAAGCATCCGGGAGACGGGTACCGTCTATCTGTCCATCGTCACAACCTGGAGCTTCGGCCTGTTCACGGCTGTGTTCTTTGAGCGCCTGCTGCAGGCCACGGGCAACACCGTGCTCTCCATGATTACCCAGATGACCGGTGCGGTGGTCAATATTATTCTGGACCCGATCATGATTTTCGGCCTGATCGGGTTCCCGAAGATGGGCGTGGCCGGCGCCGCGATCGCCACGGTGATCGGCCAGTGGTGCAGCGCGGGAGTCGGCTTCCTGCTGAACCAGAAGAAGAACCCGGAGCTGCGGCTGAAGCTCAGCGACTTCGCCGTGGACCGGAACGCCCTGCACGACATCATCGCCGTCGGCCTGCCCAGCGCCGTCATGCAGGCCATCGGCTCCGTGATGAACCTGGGCATGAACGCGATCCTTTCCGGCTTTGAGCAGAGCAACGCCGCCCTGAACGTGATGGCGGTCTATTTCAAACTGCAGAGCTTCATCTTCATGCCGGTGTTCGGCCTGGGAACCGGGCTCATCGCGATTATCGGCTACAACTACGGGGCCCGGAACAAGGAACGGATTTATTCCTGCATCAAGGTGGCGCTGGCGACGGCCATCGGAATCATGCTGGTGGGCATGTTCCTGTTCATGGTGTTCCCGGCCCAGCTGATGGCCATCTTCGAATCCGACGCGGAGGCGGCACTGACCGCCCAGATGACGCAGATCGGCGTTGTGGCCATGCGGATTATTTCCACCTGCTTCCTGCCGGCGGCGGTGGGAATCACGCTGTCCACGGTGTTCCAGGCGGTGGGCAAGGGAACCTACAGCATGCTCCTGAGCATCTGCCGCCAGCTGGCGGTGCTGCTGCCGGCGGCCTGGCTGATCGCCCGGCTGACGAACAACGTGTACGCGGTCTGGTGGAGCTTCCTGATTGCCGAAGTGGTTTCTCTGGTGATCTGCCTGATGCTGTATAAAAAATGCAACCGGGAAATGATCGCGGTGCTGTAATCCTGAAAAATGCTGAAGTGAAAAATCACCGGTGGGCCTGAAAAAACGGTTGTTGATTCCATTGGGTTATGATATACTGAATTGGTTGCTGAAATAAAACCTGAACAGGAGGAACCGAGTTACATGCAATACACCAGAGAAGTGGAAGACATGGTTTGTGTAGCGAAGGGCCCCAATCACGGCCCCGCGCCGATTCCGGAAGAGGGAAAGTGGATTCAGGCCAAGGAAATCAAGGATATTTCCGGCTATACCCACGGCATCGGCTGGTGCGCGCCGCAGCAGGGCGCCTGCAAGCTGAGCCTGAACGTGAAGAACGGCATCATTGAAGAAGCGCTGGTGGAGACCATCGGCTGCTCCGGCATGACCCACTCCGCCGCCATGGCCAGTGAGATCCTGCCCGGAAAGACCCTGCTCGAAGCCCTGAACACCGACCTGGTCTGCGACGCGATCAACACCGCTATGCGGGAGCTGTTCCTGCAGATCGTGTACGGCCGGACCCAGAGCGCCTTCTCGGACGACGGCCTGCGCATCGGCGCCGGGCTGGAAGACCTGGGCAAGGGCCTGCGCTCCATGGTCGGCACCATGTACGGCACCAAGGCGAAGGGCACCCGCTACCTGGAGATGACAGAAGGCTACGTGCTGAAGATCGCGCTGGATAAGGATGACCAGGTCTGCGGCTATCAGTTCCTGAGCCTGGGCAAGATGATGGACGCCATCAAGAAGGGCATGTCTCCCAACGAAGCCTATGAGAAGAACATCGGTACTTACGGCCGCTTCAAGGCCGAGGACGGCGCGGTCAAGTGGATTGATCCGCGGAAAGAATAAGGGGAGGTGCGATTGAATGGCTCTGTTTGAGAACTATGAAGGACGTATGCCCCAGCTGCAGCCCGTCCTGGATAAGTATGGATTCAAGAATTTTGACGAAGTGAAAGCCTATACCAACGGCAAGGGTGTGGACGCTTATTCCATCGTGGAAAGCACCCAGCCCATCTGCTTTGAAAACGTGAAATGGGCGTATGAACTGGGCGCCGCGATCGCCATGAAGGAGAACGCGAAGAACGCCGCCGAAGCCGCCAAGTGGATCGGCGTCGCGCTGCAGGCCTTCTGCATCCCCGGTTCCGTCGCGGACCAGCGCCAGGTCGGCGTGGGCCACGGCAACCTGGGCGCCATGCTGCTGGACGAGGAAACCGAATGCTTCGCATTCCTGGCCGGCCATGAATCCTTTGCCGCCGCGGAAGGCGCCATCAAGATCGCGCTGAACGCCAACAAGGTCCGGAAAAAGCCCCTGCGGGTGATTCTGAACGGCCTGGGCAAGGACGCCGCCATGATCATCAGCCGGATCAACGGTTTCACCTACGTGCAGACCAAGTACGATTACCTCTCCGCTGACGTGAAGGAAGACCACGCGCTGACCATCGTCAGCAAGACGGCCTACTCCACCGGCGACCGGGCCAAGGTCAACTGCTACGGCGCGGACGACGTTCGTGAAGGCGTGGCCATCATGTGGCACGAAGGCGCGGATATCTCCATCACCGGCAACTCCACCAACCCCACCCGGTTCCAGCACCCCGTGGCCGGAACCTATAAGAAGGAACGCTGGGAAGCCGGCAAGAAGTACTTCTCCGTGGCCTCCGGCGGCGGCACCGGCCGCACCCTGCATCCCGATAACATGGCCGCCGGCCCCGCCTCCTACGGCATGACCGATACCATGGGCCGGATGCATTCCGACGCGCAGTTCGCAGGATCCTCCTCCGTTCCCGCCCACGTGGAAATGATGGGATTCCTGGGCGCCGGCAACAACCCCATGGTCGGTATGACCGTGGCTGTGGCTGTGGCGGTGCAGGAAGCGCTGAACAAGTAAGATATACATCAAAGACAGCTCCCGAATGGATCAGATTCGGGAGCTTGTCTTTACCCACGGAAAGGAGGCTGCCGATGCGAATCCGGAAAACCCTGTGTGCGGGACTGGCCATGGTGATGATGATCCTGTCCGTTTCCTGCGCCTCCGCGGAAAAGGTCGGAAACAGGCAGGAACTGGCGGAAGCCATTCTGGCCTGCGCCGAAAACGGAGAAAGCGGTTTTTCCTTCAGCTGCAGCCAGGGCGTGTATGACGACTGGGCGGACGACGACTTCCGCTCCGGGCTTTTATGCTTCGCCGGGATTGTCGGCTACGAGGGGAACCGGATTAAAAAAGGCGGCAGCCGCCAGATTGATACGACCCGGCTGGATTACCTGGCCGGCACGAAAATCTGGGCATACTACCGGACCGGACGGAGCGAACAGCTATCCGAACGGGAATGGGATACCCTGGGTGTCGCGCTGGACATCGCCTCCGGGGCGGAGGGTTCGGCTCTGGAGAAGGAGCGGTATATTCATGACGAACTGTGCCGCCGGATCCGCTACGGCAGCGACGGGACGGAAAACAACGATGACGACTGCGCTGTCGGCGCCCTGCTGAACGGCGTTGCCAACTGCGACGGTTATTCCGACGCCTTCTTCCTGACCGGGCGGCTGGCGGGGCTGGAAGTCCGGTATATCAGCGGCGAGGGGCTGTCCGGCCCGGAGTACGGGCCGCACATGTGGAACCTGATCCGGATCCGCCGGCAGTGGGTCATGGTGGACCTTACCTGGGACGACAACGGATCGGCGGAACAGGGGGAGGGGGAGGACTGTACCTGGCTCTGGTATAACCGGGGGACGGAAACCATGGCCCTGGATCACCGGTGGCCGGAATGGACAACGGAATGGGTAACCCTGTGCACGCGGGACTGGCCGGAGCTGCTGCCGGAGGATTTCGCCTACGGGGTGTTTGATACCAAAGAGGAAGCCAGGGTTTACGTGAATGAGCAGGCAGCCTCTCTTCCCAGGGAAATCGTTGTACGGCTTCCGGCGGAGACGGTCCGGGACATGACGGAAAAAGACCAGCAGGGTCTGCAGGAATGGCTCCTCAGTACCCGGCTGGTCATGCCGGTTTATTGCAGTTTTAACCGGGAAAACGGGTTAGTCTTTATCCACGCGCCGCAATACTGATCTCGGGCCACCGGTTGCGACCGATGGGCAGCGGCTTGTCCGGGCTGGTTATGCCCAGGATGTGACGGACGGTTTCCCCGGAATCCCCGAAACTGGTTCCGGTACCCAGGTTGACGCCGGGCCGTACCTGCGGCCCGTACAGCAGGAAGGGAACGCATTCCCGGGTATGGTCCGTTCCGCTGTAGGTGGGATCGCAGCCGTGGTCCGCGGTGATGACAATGGTATCCTCCGGACCCAGGGCATCCATCAGCGGCCCCAGCTGCAGGTCAAAGGCTTCCAGGCCCCGGGCGTAATTTTCCACGTCCCGGCGGTGGCCCCAGGAGGAATCGAACTCGACCAGGTTGGTAAAGATCAGGCCTTTCTCCACCTTGCCCAGGGCTTCCATGGTTTTGAGCATACCGTCCCCGTTATCTTTTGTGTGAACGGCTTCACTGATGCCGACGCCGGCGAAAATATCCTCAATCTTGCCGACGGCGTAAACGGTCTGCCCTGCGTCGATGATCCGCTTAAGCAGGAAGTCCCCCTTCGGTTTGCAGGAGAAATCCCGCCGGTTCGGCGTCCTTACAAAGCCGTCTCCCTGCCGGATGAAGGGGCGGGCGATGACCCGGGCGACGTTGTGTTCCCCGGTCAGGATTTCACGGGCGATACGGCATATTTCGTACAGCTTTTCCGGGGGATAGATATCCTCTTCACAGGCAATCTGGAAGACGCTGTCCGCCGATGTGTAAACAATCGGCTTTTTTGTCCGGATGTGCTCCTCCCCGTACTGCTGGATGATCACCGTGCCGGAAGCTACGCCGTTGTACAGCACGCCGGGAACGCCGGTCCGCCGGACGAACTCGTCGATTACGTCCTGCGGGAAACCGTCCGGATAGACCGGGAAAGGCTTCGCCGTATGGATGCCGGCCATTTCCCAGTGGCCGATGGTGGTGTCCTTTCCGGCACTGGCTTCCGCCAGCCGCCCGAAGGCGCCTTCAGGATGTTTGGCCGGGGCCATGCCTTCCATGCCGTCAATATTCCCGTATCCGATCCTGCGCAGGTTTGGAATGCACAGGTCAGGATACCGCTCCATGATGTGCCCGATGGTGTTGGCGCCGGCATCGCCGAATTTGTCCGCGTCCGGGGCGTTGCCCATGCCGACGCTGTCCAGTACGATCCAGATGACTCTGCTCATGAATGTCGCCGTCCTTTCGGTTGAAACGGAAAAGTGGGAAAACAGATAATCAGGAGAGCTTTTTCAGCCCTTCGTCCAGCCGGCGGAGGGTTTCCTCTTTGCCCAGCAGCCAGGCGATTTCAAAGGCTCCGCCGGGAGTGTTGGCCTGGCCGGAAATCGCGATCCGCAGCGGCCAGAGCACCGCGCCGTTTTTGAGGCCGGCGGCGGCGATGGCGTCGATGACCCGGTCGTGGATTTCCTGCTCGGTCCAGTTTTCGATCCCTTCCAGCACAGGCCGGATCATTTCCAGATTGGCTTTGGAAACGGCCGCGTCGGTCTTCATCTTCTTATGGGTGTAGAGCGTTATGTCGTAGTCCGGCAGCTCCGCCAGGAAAGCGACCATTTCCGGCACCTGGCTGAAGATTTCGGTGCGCTCCTGCATCAGCTCCGCCAGGCGGGGGTAATCGATGCCCCTGCCGGCCAGGACCTTGTCAAACCAGGGGGTGACCATCTTCAGGTATTCTTCCTTGTCCATCCGGCGGATATACTCCGCGTTGAACCAGGTCAGCTTGTCGACGTCGAAAATTCCCGGGGATTTGTTGATCCGGGTGACGTCAAAAGCCTCCACCAGTTCCGGCAGGGTGAAGAACTCCTGGTCCGTGCCGGGGTTCCAGCCCACCAGCGCCAGGTAGTTGATCAGGGCTTCCGTCAGGTACCCCTTCTCCATATAGTCGGAATAATAAGCGTCCCCGCTCCGCTTGGACAGCTTGTGGGTGGCGTCCCGCATGACGGTGGGCAGGTGGATATAGGTCGGGATGTCCCAGCCCAGCGCGGTATACAGGTAGTTGTAGCGGGGGGTGGAAGACAGGTATTCCATACCGCGCATCACATGGGTGATGCCCATCAGATGGTCATCGATGACATTGGCAAAGTTGTAGGTCGGCATGCCGTCCTGCTTGATGAGCACCATGTCGTCCATGGATTCCGCGTTCTGGAAGGTCATGTCGCCGAAGACCACGTCATGGTAGCTGGTTTCGCCTTCGGACGGCGCGTTCATCCGGATCGTCCACGGAATGCCGGCGGCCTTTTTCGCCGCGATTTCTTCGGCGCTCAGGTGCAGGCAGTGCTTATCGTATTTCCAGGTGCCGCCTTCGGCTTCAACCTTCGCCCGCCGCTCCTCCAGTTCTTCCTTGGAGCAGAAGCAGTAATAGGCGTGGCCGCTCCTGACCAGCTGTTCGGCGTAGGGCAGATAGGTGGATTTGCGCTCGGACTGGATATACGGGCCGCAGGGGCCGCCGATGTCGGGACCTTCGTCCCAGTTCAGCCCGCAGGCGCGGAGCGTATCGTAAATGACTTCGGTGGCGCCTTCCACATAGCGCTCCTGGTCGGTGTCCTCAATACGGAGGATGAAGCTGCCGCCGTTTTTTCTGGCGAACAGGTAAGCGTAAAGCGCGGTACGTACGCCGCCCAGGTGCATGAAGCCGGTGGGGCTGGGGGCGAAGCGGGTTCTGACTTGCATAATCGTTATTCTCCTTATTTTGCTTGCTTTGCGAAGGTGTCCTTCAGGCCGACGGTGCGGTTGTATACCGGCAGGGCGGCGGTGGAATCCGGATCCTTGCAGAAATAACCGGTCCGCAGGAACTGGAAGCAGCTGCCGGTTTCGGCGCCGGCGATGGCTTTTTCCGCGTATCCGCGCAGAACCTTCAGGCTTTCCGGATTCAGGCGGGAGATGAAATCCTTTTTATCGGCGGCTTCTTCGTCCTCCCCGTCAGCCATATCCTCATTCAGCAGCGG
>Ga0265298_10004094_pt1 | contig 18840 bp, 15 predicted proteins | sample AusTroGonzalo_MG_3_FD_193486 | JGI IMG/M metagenome (GOLD analysis project Ga0265298, IMG submission 193486) | Bovine rumen microbial communities from tropical cattle in Woodstock, Queensland, Australia - Gonzalo_01 | ecosystem: Host-associated > Mammals > Digestive system > Stomach > Rumen ... | reverse complement strand
GGTAACAATCGCTCGAAGCGGGTACAGGAGAAGTGTGGATTCAAATACCAGTGGACTACCGACAACGTGGATGTGCCATTGATGCATGAGACGCGAAAAGGGCATGTCAGCAGTCTCACAAAGGACGAATGGATAATCCTATGACTGACTACGATTCCATATGGCGCACTCAAGATGAGATTCGGACGGTGGTGAATGCCGTTCTGGGCGAATGCATATGGAATCTCAGCTACAGCGAGCGACGCATGGCCATTGAACTGGAACTGACTGTCACGCTTGATGATGATGCCATCAGCAATCTATGCTGCCAATTTCTCATCCCTGCCGATTACGACGGAGTTGGAATGAAAGGCTCAAAGTTTGTGTTCTATCTTTGATACTCTTCCTCTATCAAAAAGATGATACTCATCTTCCTCTGCGAAGATTTCTTTTGATTCTACCTATATAAAATAATGTGCGCGAAGATAAATGACAAATACTATCAACAGAACGGACTTTTGCCGCATTTCAGTGCCAAATTACTGGCACAATAATGGCACAGAGCACCATAACTCGCTGGTACTCAGTATGTGATTTAAATTTCAACGAGGATGAATATTAGGAGAGCATCATCTTTGTAACTAATTGAAAATCAGCGAGGTGTGAAAATTTGGATTATTTTCACACCTCGTTTTTATGTGCATTTTAGCGCATTTTAGTGCAAAATTAGTAGATCAATAATCCCACATATGGGTATTATTAGGCTTAATTAGGGGAGGAAATCGGATTATTTTCACAAAAAACGGTACCTTTGCAAAATCCTCTTTCTGTGAAAATATTAATTGAATATGGTTCTATGTGTAGTAAATTTGCACCAACTATTACAATACTTTATGATTTAAGTAGATATGAAGGTACTATTGATTAAAGGAAGCCGTGACGGTCATTGTGTGCTGCTGCGAGCCTTGGCGGTGTTATCATCGGCACGATGCACTTTTTTATGGATTTCGGCTGATTTATTTGGTGGTATCGAATTAAAAATGTATCTTGCAGCGTTAAAAATGTTGTTCAAGGCCGTTGAACATAAATTCTTGGTCGCTGAACATAAGTTCAAAGCCGTTGAATATAAGTTCACCGTGCGGAAACATAAAAAGTATTTCAAATAAATAACAATTAAGGATATGGCAAATTACATTTTAAAGGAACTTCCAGGAGAAATGACAGATGGGAAGACAATCGTTTATCCCAAGATGCAGACATACTCGCTGTATGACTATGATAAGGTAATCCAGCACATGCGCGTTTTTGCCGGAGGCATTAGCGAAGGGATTATCCGGGCCGTCTTTGATGCGCTGGCATCGGAGATGAAGAGCAGTATGCCTTGGGGACACAACATCAAGATTGACGGATTGGGCGTATTCTCCCTATCCTTAGGATTCGATACCTCCACGCCTTCTGAAAAAGAGATTGCACAGCAACAGGGGAGGGATGACGATGCCGATCCCAAGCTGAAATACAGGCATGTGTGCATTAAGGGCATCAATTTCAAGCCCGACCCGAATCTGCTGAAAGAAATGAACAGGCAGGCAACTTTTGACCGCGTTGGCGTAGAAGTTCCCAAGAAGCGCAAGTACAGCCGTGAAGAGCGTCTGGCAAAGGCCAATGAGATTATCGGCAGACATGGATTCATGACGCTTACTGACTATGCTGTGGCAACTGGGCAGTCCAGGGCGGCAGCTTCATACGACCTCAAGCGAATAGTGGCCGATGCCGATTCAGGCATCACCACCCGTGGAGATCACTCACACAAGATATGGGTGGAAAAATTAAAACTGGTTTAAATACAACTTAACATCACAGCAAAGGTAATTTGAAAACGAATTGCTGGTGAAATATTTGTTTGTTCAGATAAAATAGACTACCTTTGCAGCCAAATAGGCTCTGACAAGAGGGAAAATGGGAAATCAAAAGTATTATATATGATAGTGTCTGAAATCTCTTTATGGGGCGCAGCCCTGGCAGCGTGTTTAGTGGTTTTAGCGATGATGGCACTCGCTTTCATCGACAGGAAGATGTTGCGGCGAATGTTGGTCATATTCGGAGCGACAGTGGCACAGATGGCCGTTGTAGGGGCCGCGGTGTGGTTAGTCTACCGGACTTTTGCCTGGTGGGCTTATCTGCTATGGTTCCTGCTGATACTGTTTCTGTCGATCTGCTGGGTCCTGTATCCCGTCATCTTGCTGTTGATAGGTGCCGCCTTCGTTGCCAACGTGTTGGCAGGCGTGACGGCTCTACTGGCTGTACGACATGCGTATCACACAGTTGCGAATTGATTTACTAAAACCTATGGATATGAAGAAATTATTGATGATGGCGATGATGGTCGCTGCAAGTGTGGGGCTGACGACGGCCCAGACAGTTCAGAAACAAGTAGTGGAAGAAGGCGGTACAGGACCGTTCAAGTCGGAAGTGGTGGGCGATGCCTCCTGTCCGGGCTTTACGGTGTATCGTCCGCAGAACCTGAAAGAGGTTGTGGCAAAGCAGGGTGCCCTGCCCGTAATTGTCTATGCCAACGGTGCCTGTTTTAATAATAATGTGGAGATGCGCCTACTGTTGAGCGAGGTGGCATCCTATGGTTATGTGGCTGCCGCCATTGGCCCGTACGACGAAGCAGACGTGATGGCCCAGTGGAGAGGCGTGCTGAAAGCGGCTTATCCTGAAACTAAGGGTGAGGTCGTGATGGCCAATGGTGAGAAGATCCTGCCTATGACGCCCGAGGAGAAAAAAGCCCGTGAGGAGGAACAGGCCAAGCAGAGAGAGCTGGCTGCAAAGGCTGCCAAGAAGAATAAGAAGCAGCAGGCTCCCGCTGCCCCGCAGTTCAGCACATATCCCAAGATGCTGCTTGAGGTGCTCGACTGGCTGACAGAGCAGAATGCCATCCAAGGCTCGGAATACTATCATTGTCTCGCTCTCGACCATGTGGCAGCGATGGGACAGTCGTGCGGTGGTGCTCAGGTGCTGGGTGTGGCCTACGATCCCCGCATCAAGACCTGCGTAATGCTGAACTCTGGTATCGGCGATATGGAGATGATGGGTACGACGAAGGATAACTTGAAGAACCTTCACACGCCGATGTTCTATATGATCGGCGGGCCTGGCGACATCGCCTACGCCAATGCCCAGAAGGATTATGAGCGCATAGCCGACAATATCCCCGTGGTGATGCTGAACTCGAAGGACGGTCACAGCGGCACTTATTACGAGAAGCATGGCGGCAACTATGCCAAGGCTGTGGTGAAGTGGCTCGACTGGCAGCTGAAAGGTCAGGTAGGACAGTCAGCCCTCTTCCTCGACGATGAATATCTGAAGATGAAGTTCCCTGAATGGCAGGGCGTCAGGAAGAATTTCTAATCGTTGCAGCCTGATGAAGACGGCGGTGATAGGCGGCGGGGCAGCGGGATTCTTTCTGGCCGTGAACCTGAAGGAGGCGATGCCTGAGATGGCGGTGACCATCTTCGAGCGGAGCAACCGTGTGCTGTCAAAGGTCGCTGTGTCAGGTGGCGGGCGCTGCAACTGCACGAACACCTTTACCGATGTGCGCGACCTCTCGGCTGTCTATCCCCGTGGTCATCGGTTGATGAAACGACTGTTCAAGACGTTTGACTATCGTGATGCCTACGAGTGGTTTGAACGTCATGGGGTGCCGTTGGTGGTGCAGGAAGACCAGTGCGTGTTTCCTGCCGCCCAGGACTCCGAGGCCATCATCGACTGCTTCTTGTCTTTAGTCCGTCGTTATCAGATAGAGATCCGTCAAGGAGAGAAAATATCCTCCTTGACGGAATTGTCTGATTATGACTTCGTGGCCGTTACGACTGGCGGATCTTCTACTGGCGAGGGACTGAAATGGCTCGCAGTACTCGGCCATGAACTGGAGCCGCCTGTGCCTTCATTGTTCAGCCTGCGAGTGGACAATGAAAGGCTTTGCGAGCTGATGGGGACGGTGGTCAACGATGTGACGGTCCATCTGCCAGGAACAAAATTCCGTGCTGACGGCCCCTTGCTCATCACCCATTGGGGCGTGAGCGGTCCTGCCATCCTGAAGCTGTCCAGCTATGCCGCCCGCCATTTGGCAGAAAATGATTATAAGGTGTCCCTCTCAGTCAACTGGTTGCAGAAGGATGAGGCTGACACGCAGTCGGCTCTTTTGGAGATGACCATCCGCCAACCTCAGAAACAACTGTCGACCCTTAATCCCTTTGGTCTTTCGCAACGCCTGTGGAACCATCTGCTGACAGAAGGACTGGGAGAAAGAAGTAAGATTCGCTGGGCAGAGATGAGCCGTAAGGATATGAACCGTCTGACAAATACCCTGGTCAATGCTACTTATCCCGCCGTAGGACGCGCCCCTTTCAAGGATGAGTTCGTAACCTGTGGCGGCGTATCGCTCATGAGTGTCAATCCCGCTACACTCGAAAGCCGCCATGTGCCTCATCTTTACTTCGCTGGCGAAGTGCTTGACATTGACGGCATCACAGGCGGCTTTAATTTCCAGGCAGCATGGACTACGGCCTATGTGGTACAGAAATCCATCATGAATACCGTAAAAAGCATATCGTAGCACCCGTTTATGATGTTGATGCAATAAATCCCGTCCTTTTGCGTTATTAAGGAGGTGTTTAGACGTTATACCATACTGCTGCTCCTGTCTCTGGCTGCCGTGACGGTCAGGGCTCAGTATGATGTGTCCTTCGGTCATTATTGGGCGATGGAACCCTCTTTTAATCCTGCTGCCGTAGGCAAGGAAGAGAAATTGAACGCTGTTGTTGCCTATGCTGCCCAGTTGTCGGGCTTTGAGAATAACCCTAAGACGATGTATGCTGCTGCGGATATGCCATTCTACGCCTTGAACAGTTATCACGGCGTTGGCATCCAGTTCATTAACGATGCCATCGGTCTCTTCACCCACAAACGCTTTGGTCTGCAGTATGCCTACCAGCCACAGCTCTGGGGAGGAAAGCTGTGTTTAGGCGTACAGGCTACGATGCTTACGGAGACTTTCGACGGCTCGAAGCTGGAAGTCAACGATGATAATGACCCTGCTTTACCCACGACATCCGTCAACGGGACGGCACTCGACATCGGTGCCGGCATCTATTACAACCACCGCGACTGGTATGCCGGTATATCCGTACTCCACCTGAACGCACCGAAGGTGGAATTGGGCGAAAAGAATGAATTGAACGTCTCTTCGACATATTATTTAACGGGTGGATACAATATTCGGCTGAAAAATCCGTTTCTTACCATACACACCTCCGTCTTAGGGCGTACAGATGGCGTCGCCTGGAGGGCAGATATCTCCGGGCGGCTGAAGTACACACACGAGAAGCGGGTGATGTATGCAGGGGTGTCGTATAGTCCGTCAACATCCATAACAGTACAGATAGGTGGTGATCTCCACGGTGTACATCTGGGATACAGTTATGAGATCTATACGTCGGCTATCAACATCGGCAACGGGAACCACGAACTCTACGTCTGCTACCAGACAGAGTTGAACCTGTTTAAGAAAGGCCGGAACCTGCATAAGAGCGTGAGAATCCTGTAAAGGTGAAATAATGAAAAGGTGAAAAGTCAAAATGATAAAATATAAAGAAATGATACAGGAATTTGCAAATAGGAAAAAGGAAAGGGTGGTGAGAAGTGCTTCACTTTTTCACCTTTTCACCTTTTCACTTTTGCTGACAAGTTGTTTTGGCAGTAAGCTTGCTTCTTCTGGAGGCGGTGAGGTGACTGGTACTGGTGGCAAAGCCTTTACGGAACCGACACCCTACGGCATGACGCTGATCAAACGCGGTCACCTGAAGATGGGTATTGAGAAAACTGATAGTCTTTGGGGGCGTCAGACTCCGTTGCGCGACATCTCCGTTGACGGATTCTGGATGGACGAGACAGAGGTGACCAACTCCAAGTACCGTCAGTTTGTGAACTATGTGCGTGACTCCATCCTCAGGGAGCGTCTGGCAGAGATCGACGAGACCTACCGCACCGTGAAGACTGACAAGGAGGGTAATGAACTCGGCTCCGTGATCAACTGGAAGAAAGCCCTGCCGCGTAAGCCCAGTGAGGATGAGCAGGAAGTTATCGACGGTCTCTACGCCACCAATCCTGTCACGGGCGAGAAGATGCTCGACTGTAAACAGATGAACTACCGCTATGAGGTGTTTGACTATACTGCTTATGCCTTGCGCCGTAACCGTCTCGATCCCGAGGAGAGAAACCTGAATACGGATATCGCCGTCGATCCCAATGAGCAAGTTTGGATATCGAAGGATACTGCCTATATCGATGATGAGGGTAAGATTGTGCGTGAGACCATTAACCGTCAGCTGACGGGTCCGTGGGACTTTCTGAACACCTATATCGTGAATATCTATCCCGACACCACTTGTTGGGTAAACGACTTCCCCAATGCAGATAACGAGGTGTATATGCGCTATTACTTCTCCAATCCCGCCTACAACGACTATCCTGTGGTGGGTGTCACCTGGGAACAGGCTAATGCCTTCTGTTTCTGGCGTACGGAGTATCTGTTGAAGGGACTTGGTCCTGCTGCCCGCTTTGTGCAGCGCTACCGCCTGCCGACAGAGGCAGAATGGGAGTTTGCCGCCCGTGGAAAAGACCAGAACGAGTTCCCCTGGGATAATGAAGACGTTGCCAGCGGCAAAGGATGTTTCTTCGCCAACTTCAAGCCAGACGATGGTAACTATACTAAGGATGGTAACCTGATCACCAGTCGTGTGGGTATATATTCCTCCAACAGCAATGGTCTCTATGATATGGCTGGTAACGTGGCAGAGTGGACGAGCACCGTCTATACCGAGGCAGGTGTTGATGCCATGAACGATATTAATCCTCAGTTGCGCTATAACGCTGCTAAGGAAGACCCTTATCGCCTGAAGAAGAAGAGTGTGCGTGGTGGTTCCTGGAAGGATCCGGAGTCTTATATCCGTTCCGCCTGGCGTTCGTCAGAATATCAGAACCAGCCCCGGTCCTATATAGGATTCCGCTGCGTTCGTAGCCTGGCTAACACAATGAGTGACAAGGCCAAGGATACGAAAAAGTGAAAAGTTTAAAGTTTAAAGTTCAAAGCCGATGACAACATATAGCAAATACAACATTGTCTACCGTCTGCAGAAGTGGATGGATAGTGTGCCTGGACAGACGTTTCTCAACTACGCATACAGCTGGGGTGCATCTATTGTGATTTTGGGAACGCTCTTCAAACTGACCCATCTGCCAGGTGCGAACTTCTTCCTGTTCTTAGGTATGGGAACGGAGGTGTTCGTGTTCTTCATTTCAGCCTTTGACCGTCCGTTTGACAAGACGACTGACGGTATGGAGCTCGACGCCCATGTGAAGACTTGGGAGGACGAGCTTGGGGCAGAACAGCCCTCTGCCACCGTCATTGGTGGCAATGGCGGCACCATCATCATTGGTGGCGGAGGCGGCAATGCGGGAGGCATAGGAAGTGTTGAACCGTCGATGGAACCTGTTCCTTCTGGTACTGCCGTCGATACCGAGGCCATTGCTGCCGTATCTTCATCCGTTGCTACTGTTTCAGGAATATCAGGAGTCTCTGGAATTTCCGGTATTCCTCAGGTGAATCCCGAACTCGAGGAAGCTACCGCTAATTATGTTGACGAGCTCAAGCGCCTCACTGAGATGTTGTCGAAGGTGGCAGAGCAGAGTGAGCGGCTGGCACGTGACTCCGAGGAGATGGAGAACCTCAACCGCACGCTTACCGGTATCACCAAGGTTTATGAGTTGCAGCTGAAGAGTGCCAGCTCACAGATCAGCACCATCGATGACATTAATACCCAGACGCGTCGTATGGCAGAGCAGATCGCAGAACTGAATCAGATTTATACTCGCATGATTGAAGCAATGACCGTCAACATGAAGGCCGCCGCCCCTCTGGGCTAATGAATCTAAATAGTAAATCAGTAAATCGTAAATACCTGTGGCAATAAAGAAAAGACCTGTTTCTCCGCGCCAGAAGATGATCAATCTGATGTACGTCGTCTTGATGGCCATGTTGGCGCTGAACGTCTCCAACGAGGTGCTCAATGGCTTCTCTATCGTGGAGAAGAGCCTGAACCGCACCACGCAGAACTCGACGCTGGAGAACCTGGCATTATATGATGAGTTTGCCGTACAGATGAAGGCAAACCCGCAGAAGACGAAGGAGTGGTACGACAAGTCGCGTGAGGTAAAGCAGATGAGCGACTCGCTCTATAATCTGATTGCAGACCTGAAACAGGCCATCGTCATTGAGGCCGACGGCAGGGACGGTGACGTGAGCAACATCCGCAACAAGGAAGACCTTGAAGCTGCCAATCAGGTGATGCTCGCCCCAGGACGTGGTCGTGGACAGGAGCTCCATGACGCTGTAGCTGCCTATCGTAAGCAGATGGTGTCCATGGTGGGCACCTACCGTCAGAAAAAGATGATAGCCTCTAACCTCTCCACCGACATCCCTTCCGATATCTCCGCGATGGGCAAGAACTGGCAGGAGTATATGTTTGAGGCCATGCCTGCTGCTGCTGCCGTTACCTTGTTGTCGAAATTACAGAGTGATGTGCGTTATGCCGAGGGCGAGGTGCTCCATACCTTGGTGCAAAATATCGACGTGAAGGATATCCGCGTCAATGCCCTCGAAGCCTTTGTCATCCCTAATTCCCAGACCATTGTCCGCGGCGACAAGTTCTCCGCCCATATTGTGATGGCAGCTGTCGACACTACGCAGGTGCCTGATATATATATAGGTAATCAGAAGGTGGATCTCAAAGATAACCTGTACGAGCGTATCTGTGGCACGACGGGCGACTTTACGTTGGCAGGCTATCTCGAGACCGTCAATGGTAATGGGGAGAAAGTGCGTCGTGACTTCTCTCAGAAGTACACCGTCGTCGATCCCAGTGCCACCGTTAGTGCCGACCTCATGAACATGCTCTATGCGGGCTATAACAACCCCATCAGCATCAGTGTGCCGGGTGTGCCCCTTAGCAAGATACAGGCTACGATGACCAATGGCACCTTGCAGCCCGTAGGTCCGGGCAAGTATATTGCCCGCCCGTCGAAAATTGGCGAAAATGCTAGCATCACAGTTATTTCCACGAACACGGGGCGTCCTCAGCAGATGGGCCAATTCGCCTTCCGTGTGCGCCGTCTGCCTGATCCTACACCTTATATCACGATGAATGACGAACATGGCAATCCTACTCGTTTCAAGGGTGGCGGCTTGGTGAAAGGTCAGCTGGTGGGTGCCAATATGCTTGGTGCTGCCATCGATGACGGCATCCTCGACATCGCCTTTAAGGTGCAGTCATTCGAGACTGTGTTCTTCGACAATATGGGTAATGCTGTGCCTATTGTCAGTGAAGGTGCCTCGTTCTCCTCCCGACAGAAGGAGACCTTCCGCAAGTTGACGCGTAACCGTCGCTTCTATATCTCCCGCGTGACCGTTGTCGGTCCAGACGGCTTGACGCGCACCCTGCAGAATCCCATGGAAGTCATCGTGAAGTAGTGTTGATAGTTTAGAGTTTATTGTTTATAGTTTATAGATGATATGAAAAGAGTATTGTACTTATTGACGATAGTGCTGATGGCAGGTGTCATGCAGGCGCAGCCGAAGCAACGTCGAAGTCAGCCGAAGACGGAGCAACAGGCTCAGCAGAAACAGAAGAAGAGTCCCTCATCGGCGATGTCCATCAGGGCGCAGATATCGTTCCCTACTGCAGTCGATATGCCTGAGGATGTGGTGTGGCGTCGTGACATCTACCGCGAGATTGACCTCACGAAGGATGCCAATGCTGGACTTTACTACCCCGTCCAGCCTGAAGGTAAGCAGATGAACCTTTTTACCTATATCTTCAAACTAGCGCAGAATAATTATATCCCCATCTATGAATATTCTATCGCAAACGACGGTGCCGATGTATTCAGCGATGAGGCGAAGGTGGAGATGAAGACGCTGCTTGACGATCGTCACATCTTCTATGAGGAACAAGACGGAAAACTGAAGGTTGACAATAGTGATATCCCCTCTCAGGAAGTCACGAAGTATTATCTGAAGGAGAGTGCTTACTACGATCAGGCCAACGCTATATTCCATATTAAGGTGATGGCTCTCTGCCCTGTGATGATGCGTGAGGACGACTTCAGCGGCGAGGCCACGCAGTATCCCCTTTTCTGGGTGAAGTACAGCGACCTTGAGCCCTTCCTCAACCGTCAAACAGTGATGACCTCGAACCTTAACAATGCCGCTACGATGACGATGGACGACTTCTTTACGCTTAACCGGTATCGTGGTAAGATTTATAAGACTAACAATGCCCAGGGCAAGACGCTCCTGCAACTCTGTGACGGTGACACAACGAAACTCTCTGCCGAGCAGAAACGCATCGAACAGGAACTCGAGGCCTTCCGTAAGAACATCTTCGGTGATCCTGAGAAGAAAGACTCTCTTGACAGCCTGGCCAACATCAACCCTCAGAACGTGAAGGCTGCCAAGAAGGCAAAGGCGAAGGGCAATAGGGCACAGAAGAGTAGTGTGAAGCCTGCTAAATCATCGAAGTCCAAGGGTAGTTCAGCCACTTCTTCCAGCGGAAATGCTCGTGTCTCGGTCCGCCGCCAGAGACACTAATTTGTGACATTATAAAGATTTTTATCAAAAAAGAGCGTTCATTCGCTCTTTTTTCGTATCTTTGCACCAGATTAATCACTATAGTAAGGAAATATGAAAAAGTTTTTATTATTAGTTGTATGTTTGGCTGCTATGACAACGTCAGTGCAGGCTCAAGGTATTAAATTCGGTGTGAAGGGTGGTCTGAACATCACCAAGATGTCGTTCAGCAAGGATGTTGTCAAGTCTGATAATAAGACGGGTTTTTTTGTTGGTCCTACATTTAAGATTTCACTACCCGCTGGATTCGGAGTAGACATTGCAGCCCTTTACGATGAGCGTAGTGCTGATGTTACTGGCGGTTATAAGGAAGAAGAAAGTAAGGTAATCGTGAACACAGACGGTGAGACCATCAAGCAAAAGTCTATTCAGGTGCCCGTTAACCTGCGTTACAGCATCGGCTTAAGCAGCCTCGCAGGTCTATACTTCGCATTAGGCCCCCAGTTTGGCTTCCCCGTGGCCGATAAGGTTTTCGATACTGATTTCGGTGAGTACCGTCTGAAGGATGCCAATCTGAGTATTAATTTTGGTGCAGGCGTCTATATGTTGGGCCATCTCGAGATAGGCGTTACCTATAACCTTGCTGCAGGCAAGTCGGGTGAATTCAAGAATTGGAATGACGTGGATACCCACAACCACGCCTGGCAAATATCTGCCGCTTACTATTTTTAAATCGTAGATAGTTGTACGTTGATGTCATCTTGCCGCTTCCTCTCGACGGCGTGTTCACCTATTCTGTTCCGCCCGAGTTAGAGCGGCAGGTTGCCGTTGGCTATCGTGTTCTTGTACCCTTTGGCCGCAACAAGACCTATGTCGGCATCGTCGCTTCGACACACGGGGACAGTCCCCTCTGTGAGAAGGAAGCGCAGCGACCGGATTACAGGGGGACTGTCCCCAGTGTGTCGAAGATAAAACCCATCCTTCAAGTCCTTGACACATCGTCGATTTTGTTAGACTCCCAGCTTAATCTCTGGCGCTGGATATCTGACTATTACCTCTCACCCATTGGCGAGGTCTATAAGGCAGCTCTCCCTGCCGGTTTAAAGGCTGAAGACGGCTATCGTCCCAAAACGGAGACATACATCCGTCTTACTCCTAAGTTCCGTTCTGAGCAGGCGCTCCATATTGCCCTTGATATGCTCCAGCGTGCACCCTCCCAGCAGAAAGCCTTTATCGACTTCCTCGATCTGACAATGATACAGGGGGACGGTTCTTTTGTTACATCGCCTGCAGATGTAACAAAAGAACCGTCCCCCTGTATCACCCGTGACGAGCTTTTGAACCAAGGCCACACCCTCGCCGCCATCTCTGCCCTTGTCAAGAGAGGCCTCCTTGAGACTTACGAGCAGGAAATTGGCCGCCTGAACCACGGTTGGGAACCCCATCCTGAACATGTCAAACCTCTTAGTCTGTCCCAGCAGGAGGCTTACAACCAGATACAATTTGCCTTCCTCCAGAAGCCCGTCACATTGCTTCATGGCGTCACATCCAGTGGTAAGACCGAGATATACATCCATTTTATCCAGCAGGCCCTCGATAAGAAACAGCAGGTGCTCTACCTTTTGCCAGAGATTGCGCTTACCGTTCAGATGATGGATCGTCTCCATCGTGTCTTTGGTAACCGTTTGGGCATCTACCATTCGAAATATGCTGATGCGGAACGTGTCGAGATTTGGCGGAAACAACTCTCCAAAAATCCCTACGATGTCATCCTTGGTGCCCGTAGTGCTGTTTTCCTGCCATTCCAGCGTCTTGGTCTCGTCATTGTTGACGAGGAACATGAGACCTCCTACAAGCAGCAGGATCCCATGCCCCGCTACCATGCCCGCAGTGCCGCGATCGTGCTGGCGCAGTCTTTGGGAGCGAAGGTGCTTCTTGGCACAGCTACGCCTTGTGCAGAGACGTGGCATAACGCTCAGACGGGAAAATACGGTCTCGTCATGCTCACAGAACGCTACAAGGGTATTGAGCTGCCAGAGATACAGGTCATTGACATCAAGGACCTGCAGCACCGTAAGATGATGCACGGTCCCTTCTCGCCTATCTTGTTGTTAAAGGTTCGCGAGGCTCTCGAACGTGGCGAGCAGGTCATCCTCTTCCAGAATCGTCGCGGCTATGCTCCGATGATTGAGTGCAAACAGTGTGGCTGGGTGCCCCATTGCCAGCACTGTGATGTATCCCTCACCCTCCATCGTAACCTGAACCAACTCACGTGTCACTACTGCGGCTATACTTATCAGGTGCCTGTCGAGTGTCCTGCTTGTGGCAGTCGTGAACTTCAGACACGTGGTTACGGAACAGAGAAAATTGAAGACGAGGTACGCGCTATCTTCCCTGAAGCCCGTATTGCCCGCATGGATCTCGACACCACCCGCACCCGTCAGGCTTATGAACGTATCATCAACGATTTCTCTTCCGGCCGCACCAATCTCCTCATCGGCACGCAGATGATTTCCAAGGGTCTCGACTTCGATAAAGTCTCTGTCGTTGGCATCCTCAATGCCGACACCATGCTCAACTACCCCGACTTCCGCGCTTATGAGCATGCCTTCATGATGATGTCGCAGGTCAGTGGCCGCGCTGGTCGTAAAGGTCGTCGCGGACTTGTTATCCTCCAGACAAAGAGTCCCGACCTTCCCGTCATCCGCCAGATTGTCGACAACGACTATGCAGCCTTCTTCCATTCCCTTATGGCCGAGCGGCGGGAGTTCCGTTATCCGCCATTCTCCCGTCTGGTCTGTGTCTATCTGAAGCACCGCTCTGGCAGCCTCGTCGATACTGCCAGCCATGAGATGGGTAGCCGTCTGCGCCAGTGGTTCGGAGCCCGAGTCCTCGGCCCAGACCGCCCCGCTGTCGCGAAGGTCAAGTCTCTTGCCATCCGCAAGCTTCTGCTCAAGATAGAGTCCGGCCTCGATCTCCCCACCGTCCGCAAATATTTAACGCTTGCCCAGCAGCAGATGTTGCAAGACAAGCGTTATGTCTCCCTCCAGATCTATTTCGACGTAGATCCGTTGTAGCAAATGACATGTTTACATTTTATCAAACTGAGTCTTTAGCCACTCCATGCGATTGGTGAACCACACCTTCAGGTCCTGAACCTCATTCTGATAACTACCCCAGATATTGTGGTTGGACCAAGTCCATACATTCAACAGATGCCACACATCATCGTTCTCCTGGGCAGAGTACCTCAGATACTGCGCATCGGCATTGATATTGGCCAGGATGTCATTCTGATGTTGATAAAAATAATTGAAACGCTCTTTTACCCTTTTTACGAAAACAGGATCTTTGAACAAACGAGCATACCACTGGATGTCCTTAATATAGAAACCTTTTGGATCATAACATGTTTGGTTTGCCTGGTTAATATTTCCAAAAGCAATATCCATATCCCACATCGGTCCCATCTTCAATTTCCCACCACGGGCGAGATGCATATAACAACTGGTGTCGAAATTTCCATCCAGATTCTTGCCTATTTCCTGAATCAGATACCAGTCAACGAAAGAATCCATGTCAATATAGGCCCGCCACCCTTTTGAAGAACTGGTGAAGTTGCTGCTGAACAATGCTTCGTCGGCTTTTTTTACAAATTCTTGCGCATATTTGAAGTTCGCATCTGAATACTCCACATCAGGATCTTTAATACTTACCACATTCTCCATATGAGGCACTGAGAAATAGCGGGAGTCTGATTCGCGTGTAGCCCGGCTGTCTATCTCAAACAAGAAACCGTTATCTCCGACATTTACACGATGCTTGGCAATCTTTAGTTTCTCACATAGCAGATAGGTCCCCCAGTATTTTCCATTGAAAGTGAGATCGATGAAATGGCTCTCTGGCGTGTAGTCAATAGTGCTGATGCTGCTCATGTAGAAAGCCAGACTGTTGCGCAGCATAGATTTGTCGCTATAGTGGGGTATCAGTACCCAGGACTTGTCCTCGTGCATGTCCAACAATGAAATCTTTTTATCGAATTTCAGGCGGAAAGGTTTCTTTGGATTTTCCCAACTGGAATTACCTCGCCCCTTTATGTTTACCCTTGCCTCTATCACATCACCTGCAGCGCGAGTCCTCACATCTTCTCTAAGCACAATGTTAGCGCCGATGTACTCCTCCTTCGACGTCACCTCTTGAAGACCATCGGTTGTGATGGTCATCATTGGAAGTCCTGTAAAGGAATGAACATAAATCGTGTAATACTTGTTCTTGTTGGAAGTAGCGACAGTAACCGTACGGGGTCTTGTGAAATCAATCGCCGTTTTACCGCTTACTGCTTCAAAGCCGTCGATGACCACCATCGTGCCTTCATAGGTAAATCTGGGCTTCAGTAACTTCTCGTTGTTAACTCCAGGTAGCCAGCATTCGATGATGCTGTCGCCGACGATCTTACAATTAATATTCTCTTTCAGCGACTTATTGTCAGCCGTTACAAACTCCATTGTGAGAAGCTTCGGTTCTACACGTTCTTCAAGAACCCTCTCCAGACTGTCAAGCCTTTGCAGCAGAGCCTCCCACATCAGCCGGAGCTGGCCGTTATGATCTGATTGCTCAGCATTCCTTTGTGTCTGTGCTGCATCCCATCGTGCCATTTCCCGGCTGCGGGACCCCGACATGCCGTCAAACTGTTTCTTCAGCCATTTCATGCGCTGAGTAAGCCAACTCTTCATGCTGTTCACCTTGTCTTGATACAAGACCCAGGTGTCGGCATCGGAAGACTCGTATGCTGTGAAGATGTCCCATTTCGTGTTGTCTTCCTGTATGGCATATTTCAAATATTGTGCGTTTTCGTTGATGTTCCTGATGATATCCGCCTGACGACTATAGAAATAGTCAAAACGCTCTTTTACCTCGGCGACGAATGCCGGATCCTTGAATAGTTGCTTATACTTCCCAACATTCTTTAACACGAATCCTGTTGCAGCCGTCTTCCCTGCATCGCCAAATGCTGTTTCGAAATCCCATAAAGTCCCATTCTCTTTTCCGTTCTTTGCAATCTCATTAATCAGATACCAGTCTACAGAGTTGCCCATATTCGAATATTGCTGAGAAAAATACTCCCCCAACATATAGGTACCCGCATAGTGACCATTAAACATCAGATCTACGTAACGGGAGCGCGGCTTAAACTCCAGATTGCTTATCTCGCTCAAGTAGAATGCCGTCTGATTGTGTAACATGGTTATGTCGTTCACGTTGGGCATCAACTTCCACTCCTTGCGTGCTGGCATGTCCAATATCGGAACTGCGCTGGAGAAACTCAACTTGTAGTCATTCTTGCCCCACTCTTTCTTATCAGACATCTCCAACGTTTTGGTGTGGTAACGAAGCTCCCCTTCTGCCATCATCTTGCCAGCTGTCTCCGCAAGGCCACTTTGGCTTCCATAGCCGGCATTGTCTGTAAGGCTGATGGTGGCTTCATAATACAGATTAGATTCTTTCAATTTGCGGTCCTTTGTCTCTGCCCATAGAGTGGGGAGACCTGTATATGCACTTACGGTAACCGTGTACTCTTTAGTCTTTTCTCCTGAGTGGACGACGAGGATTTTCTCTGATCTGAAGTCGAAAGCTGTCTCGCCGCTTTTGGCCTTCTTTCCGCCAATCGTCACATAGTCACCGTTAAACCGGAACCGCGGAATCAGCGACTTGGCATTCGCAATGTTCAGAATCCTGCATCCGACGGTACTGTCACCCACAATCACGCACTCTGCATCTTCAACCAGTTGCATCGGATTGTCAGAAGCCAGAAACTCCATGTGCAGCAACTTCGGTTCCGTCTGATTGATCCTCTCGTTCAGTTCGTCTATCTTCTCTTGTGTATCGCGTATCAAGTCTTGTAGCTGATAATAGTCTAAGTCTGATACCAGATCGATATCTCCACACATGATGACTTCTTCAAGAATCTTGATGTCTATTTCGTTCACTTTCCCGTTGCCGCTGATGTCTGCCTTGTCGAAGTTGAATTTGTCTGACGGAGTGCCATTGAGGTAATTTACAATCTCCACGATGTCAGCCGCATTCACCTTCTCATCGTTATTCGCATCGCCAGAACCGGCCAGTAACGCAAAGGGAAGTGCGCAGGCCAAAAGCAGGGAAAACAGTTTCTTATTCATTGTCCTTATCCGTCATGTTCGTCTATTTCGCCGACAAAGTTACACTTATTTCCCGAAACTGCCAAATCTTTTCCACATTATTTATATATTAGGGAGAAATCCGAAGTATGGAAAACTGCTTAGAAGTTTAGTTCGCAGTTGACGCCGAACACACGGTTGGTGCGGGTGAAGGAGTCGCTGATACGCGGCGAAGCGGAGGTGACGCGGTCGTAATCTTCGTAGTTCGTTTGGAAGTAGCCGGCACCAATCTGCACATTCTCGCTGACGCGGTATTTGCAACCGAAGCCGATGCTGCTGGAGTTGACCACAAACGACATGTCGTTCATATAGGCATCGGTAAGCTGATAGCGTGTGACCTGCACGCCCGCAGAGATGGTGAAACGGTCGGTGACATCCCACTCGGCACCGCCGAGGTACTCGTTCGTACCACCGTCGAGCAGTTTCTGGGTGTCATTATACCAATGGGCCTTTGTGTCGAAGAAATGATGGTAGCCGAGGTTGACGCGGACGCCGTCTGTGATATTCCACATAGCTCCGACGGCAAGCTGGGCAGGAGAGTCCTCATCAACTTTTTCTCCGTCGCGGAACTTGTTGACGGCGGGAATCTCGCTGGCCTCATTGACGGTGGACTCGTTCTCCATGCGGATTTGTGTCTTCGCCTCGTACTTCACGGCGAAGTTGAAGGGCCCCACGCGGTAGTCGACACCGATGACGGGAGCAACGCCCATACCCTCCTGATTGCAGAGTAGGTTCACGCCCTGCGAGTACTTTTGCAGACCGTTGAGACTCTGCTTTGTACCTTCGAGTTGGGCGAGTTTTGCACTAAGCTCTGCGGGGGGCTCGACACCAGCAGCCTGATACTGGGCAATGCCTTCCTGCACTTGAGCGATGCCATTGTCGACGATAGTAGAGGCACCAGTGAGGAAGCTGCCGAAGTCTATATAACCGCCAGCGGTGTTCACCATGATGTTGCTGATCTTGGCTTTATAAGTGGCTGTGCCGTAGAGCAGACGCAGACCGCCGTAGACGGAAAGGTCGGGCGTAATCTTATAGGCGGCACCGAGTTGGAAACCGAAGTAGTAGCTACGGCCCTGCATGTAGCCGTCCATATCGTAACCTGTAGCGCCAAGGGGCTGCAGTTGGTGGGCGATGTTTCCGACAACGCTCTCGAAAGAGCCGAGACCGTCGGAAAACTCACACTTGCCACCGCCTCCAGGTATGGAAACGTTGAGTTGGATGCTCCAGTTCCCCTTGTTATAGGCGCCTTGCAGCGAGGGGATGAAAGGGGCGTCGGCCACACCCTCGAAAGTCTTCATGGCCTGTCCGTGATTCTTACGGCCGAGAGCAAAGACGGGGTTCTCGCTCTGAATGGTACGGGTCTGGTGGGCAAACTGCCAGTTGAAAGCGATGTGCAATCCCTCAGGCATAAAGGCGACGCCGGCGGGGTTGGAATAAACACCGTCGAGTCCGATGGCCGCGTCGCGGGCAGGGTTACGAAGGAAATCTATACTCTGATTCGTGTTGGTTAAGATTCCGCCAGCTGTGGCGGTGGTTGCTGTGGCCAGCATCACGCCGGCGAGCATTTTCTTGAAACTTTTCATATCCTTAAACATCTTTTTTGAAAATCGGGTGCAAAGGTAGATATAATGTTTAAAAGTGTAATGTTTGCGCACACAAAGTTAACAAGGTTTAACAGAAGTTGCACACAAATATGCACAAATGTGCAATTTTGTGCAAAAATAGACATAATAACAGCTTATAAGACATAGTAACATAATATCAAATTATAATTCGTATAGATTCTGCGAATGAATGTTATTATGTTATTATGTTTTTAAAAAGGTATTATGTCTTTTTGAGTTCGGGGTAGGAGAGACGGGTGTGATAGATGGTCTTGAGCTTTTCGATGAGGACTGTCTTGGCATAGGAGATGTCGCGGAAGGTGATGGGGCACTCCTTGAAATAACCCTCAGCCACCTGGGCGTCAATGAGGCGGTT
>Ga0265298_10004092_pt1 | contig 18844 bp, 7 predicted proteins | sample AusTroGonzalo_MG_3_FD_193486 | JGI IMG/M metagenome (GOLD analysis project Ga0265298, IMG submission 193486) | Bovine rumen microbial communities from tropical cattle in Woodstock, Queensland, Australia - Gonzalo_01 | ecosystem: Host-associated > Mammals > Digestive system > Stomach > Rumen ... | reverse complement strand
CAGAACATGCCCCTGCGCTGGAACCAGCAGTTCCTCTGGAACCGTGACTTCACCCTGCGCTGGGATTTCACCAAGAACCTGCACTTCAGCTTCCAGTCGGGCACCCGGGCACAGATTGAAGAGCCCTACACGCCTGTGAACAAGGACCTCTATCCCGACCAGTATGCCGCCTGGAAGGACTCCGTCTGGCAGAGCATCTTGCACCTCGGCACGCCGCTCGACTACCAGCAGCAGGTGACCGCCAGCTACCAGTTGCCGCTGAACAAACTGCCCGCCTTCGACTGGCTCAACGCCGATGCCTCCTATAACGCCCGCTATACCTGGGTGAGAGGTACGGAGACAGAAGACGGCACGAGCTACGGCAACACCATCAACAGCAACCGCAACCTCACGATCAACGGCTCGTTCAATATGGAGACGCTCTACAACCACGTGCCGTTCCTGAAGGCGGCCAACGAGCGTTTCAAGAAGTCGGGCAACGCTTCTAAGAACGCCAAGAACCAGCGCGGCAACAACCGTCTCTCGAACAAAAAGAGCCTTAAAGACTCCAAGACCTCCAAGAACCCTAAAGACCCTGACGCGCCCAAGGATGAAAAGCCTGACAAGGAGGAAAAGGCGCTCGCGAAGGTGAAGCAAAGCTACCAGCGTGAGATCACCCTCAAGCTGGACACCACCACCATCGTCGCCCACAACAAGAACTCCAAGCGGCTCATCGTCACCGCCCGCACGAAGGAGGGCAAGCCCTACGATGTGAAATACAAGGTGATCGACAAGAACAAGATCCTCATCAAGAACCTCGATACCGCCCAGATCATGATCAGCGTCGTACCCAAGGAGCCGCTCGAGAACCAGTGGTGGTATAATCCCGCCCAGACGGCTGCCCGGCTGCTGATGATGGTGCGCAGCGTGAACGTCAGTTTCCGCAACCAGTACACGATGAACTTGCCGGGCTTCACGCCCAACATCGGCGATGTCTTCGGCCAGCGTGGGGGCAGCGTCCTCGCCCCGGGTATCGACTTCGCCTTCGGATTCATCGGCGACAGCTACATCGACAAGGCGCTTGAGAACGACTGGCTGCTCATGAACGACAGCGTCGCCACCACCTCGGCCACCGTCAACAGCAATCAGGACCTGCAGGTGCGGGCCGTGCTGGAGCCGATTCGCGACCTGAAGATTGACCTCAATGCCTCCCGCACCGACAACCGTGCCCGCAGCATCCGCTATATGTATGCAGGGCTGCCCACCAACCACAGCGGTACATTCAACATGACCACCATCTCGCTCAGCGGGTCGCTGGCCGGCATTGGCGACGCCGCCGACGGTTATCAGTCTGACGCCTTCGACCGTTTCCGTGAGCTCATCCCCGAGTTCCAGCAGCGGGTGCAGGCACAGTACAAGGACGCCCCCGGCACCTTCGCCGAAGTGAATCCCTATGGCGCCGATGTCCTCGTGCCGGCCTTCCTCTCGGCCTATACCGTGGGTGCAGGCTCGTCGCTCGACATCTTCCCCGCCATCTCCCGCATGCTGCCCAACTGGACCCTGCGCTACTCGGGCCTCTCGAAGCTGCCGTGGATCCGCGACCACCTGAAGAGCGTCAACATCAACCACTCCTACAAGTCGGTCTATGCTGTCGGCAGCTATGCCTCCTACAGCGCGTGGCAGGAGTATATGAACGGCTGGGGATTCATTGTCAACACGACCACGGGCGCCTTGCAGCCGTCGTCGATGTATAATGTCTCGACGGTCAGCATCAACGAGGCCTTCTCCCCGCTGCTCGGCGTCGACGCCACGTTCCAGAACAACCTCACGGCGAAGCTCGAGTACCGTACCACCCGTGTCATGAACCTCTCGATGACCAGCGTGCAGCTCAACGAGGCGCTCAGCCGCGACTGGGTCATGGGTCTCAGCTATAAGATCCAGGACTTCAACATCTTCGGCCACAAGATGAACCGCAGGATCGGCAAGGCGCAGCGGGGCAAGAAGAATCAGAAGGACAGCCAGTCGGAGAGCAGCCAGAGCTCAAGCCGTAAGTCGTCTGGCGTGAACCACGACCTGAACCTGCGCCTCGACGTCTCCCTGCGCAGCCAGGCTTCCATCACCCGCGACATCGCCACCGGCACCTCCAACGCCTCCAGCGGCAACAGCGCCTTCAAGCTCTCCTTCATGGCCGACTACACCCTCTCGCGGCTGCTCACCCTTACGGCCTACTACGACTCGCAGACCAACACCCCGCTGCTCTCCTCGTCGAGCTATCCCACCACCACCCACGACTTCGGCCTCTCCGTCAAGTTCTCCCTGACGCGATAGCGCACTGTACTTGCCACACCCGTCTGGCCAGTAGTGCCAGAAATCTAAAGTAACTATTTTACGAATGAAAAGTAACTAATTTACGAAAGTAAAGTAACTAATTTACGAAATTCGGGGTACGGAGACAGAATTCTAAACTAATGACTGAGAGTCTGTCAATAATTCCTTTAAACTTTAAAATATGTTGTATTATGGCTAAGGTTAAGTACTCAATCAAAGAGAACGCGGAATGTTAATTATGCAAAAAAACACATCCGAATTTGCGGTAATTCTGATTTTTAATTTAATTTTGCAATTACTAAAGGATAAATATACTTACTTTAATAAAACATAAGAGGTTATGAATACAAAATTTGAAGAAATCGACGGCAAATTCATTGCCACGTTAGAAGGAGAAATGGACACCGCAGCAGCTGTTGAGGCTGAGGAAGTATTGAAGCCTCTCTATCAGAGCAACGGTAAGGACGTGATCATCGACTGCACGAACCTGGAATATATCGCCTCCAGCGGCCTGCGCATCCTGCTCAGCATCCTGAAGGGCGCCAAGTCCACGGGCAGCAAGGTGATCATGCGCGGGGTGAACGACGATATCAAGAACGTGTTTAAGCTGACGGGATTCATCAGTATCTTCGAGTTCGAAGATTGAGACGGCGGCCTATGAGAAGCTATTGCATGATGCTGCTGTTGCTGGCATCAACGACAATCGGGGCTCAGACGGACTCGGCGAAAGTGAACCGGTTGAGCGTGGGCCTGGACTTCATGACCCACGGAGAAGTGGTCGGCGGGGGAATGCCGAAAACAGAAGGGACGCTCGAGGCAGAAGACCAGTCGCGCTTCCTTCTGGGACGTGTGCGCATCAACGCGGACTACCAGCGGCGGGGACTGCAGGTGCACGCCGTGGTGCAGAACAAGGCGGTGTGGGGCGCGAGCGGCAACCAGGCGCTCAACCTGTATGAGGGCTGGGCGAAGATCTCGGCGAGGAACGGACTGTTTGCACAGCTGGGCCGCGTGGCGCTGGCGTACGACGACGAGCGCATCATCGGACCCAACGACTTCGCAGTGGCATCGAAGACTCACGACGTGGCCCGGCTGGGCTATGAGGGCAACGGGCACAAGGCCCACGTGATACTGGCTTACAATCAGAACAGCAGTAATGTGTATAACGGCACGTATTACGTCGATGGCGCACAGCCCTACAAGACGATGCAGACGGCGTGGTATCACTACGACGTGCCCAAATTCCCGCTGGGCGCCTCGCTGCTCTTCATGAACATGGGCCTGCAGGCGGGAACGAACAACACGAAGGACTGGAACTACAAGACGAACGGGGCGCGGACCGTGTACCAGCAGATGTACGGCGCGTACGTGAACTATCATCCCAGGGGCCTGACGATTGAGGGCTCTTACTACCGGCAGGGGGGCAGGATCGTGAACACGGACATGACGGCGCCCGAGATCGACGCCTGGATGGCCAGCGCGAAGGTGACCGTGGCCCCGACGGACAAGTACGGCGTGACGGTGGGCTACGATTATCTGAGCGGTGACGACTATGTGCCAGACTTGTACGGTGGTAAGTTCGGGATGGTGAGGCACGACGTGATAAGGGGGTTCTCTCCGCTTTACGGTTCGAACAAGAAGTTCTATGGCATCATGGACTATTTCTATGAGAGTGCGTATGCGCACGGCTTCACGCCCGGACTGCAGAACGTGTTCATAGGACCGTACTATAAGCCGAACGGGAAGTTTGCCTGCCGCGCCACGTACCACTATATGGCCGTGGCCACGAAGGTGAGCACCCTCGACAGGACGCTGGGTCACTGCATCGACCTCCAGGCGAGCTATCAGTTTACGAAGGACATCGCGCTCTCGGCGGGCTATACCCAGATGATGGGAACGGAGACGATGGTGCGTCTGAAGCAGGATGACAGCAGTCAGCAGGCTCGCTGGGGATGGTTCTCGCTGGTCATTTCGCCCAGCCTGTTTACTACGAAATGGTAATCATAATGCATAATTAATAATGCATAATGCATAATTGACAATGGACAAAGAAGAGAGGAAAGGTTTCAATAAGGAGTTTTGGGTATTCCTGTGGTCATCGATACTGATTGCACTGTCGGCGTGCTTAGGGAATGTGGTGGACTCGATCATCGTGGGCAACCTGATCGGAGAGGACGGCGTGAGTGCCATCAACCTCTCGAAGCCGGTGACACAGTTTATGTTTACCGTCAGCATGCTGCTCTCCACAGGGGCCGGTATGCTGGTGGGCATGGAACTGGGCAAGAAGGACTACGGGCGGGCTTCGTATATCTACACCCTCTCCACCATAGGCTGCTTAGTCTTCGGACTGTTGCAGACGGCGGCCGGCTTTCTGTTCACCGACGACATCACGGGATGGCTTTGCTCTCACGAAGAGCTCTATGGGGCTACGCGCGACTATCTCTTCCCGTTGATGATCGGTGCGCCTACGTATATGATGTCATGGGCCTTGGGCACGATGGTAGGCGTCGACGGCAGTCCGAAGCTGGTATCGATCGCCATCCTCATCGACAATGCCGTTAACCTGGGCTGCGACATCATCTTCATCCAGTGGTTCGGCTGGGGGATCGAAGGATCGTCTACGGCCACCGTCGTGGGCCATATCGTCGGCATCGCGATCATGTGCTGGCATTTCCGCTACCCCAGTCATCACTTGAGGCTGGAGACAAGGAGTCAGGGAGACAAGGAGACAGGTAGTCTGGGAGAGGGGAAGGCCTGGGCGACGCTGAAGAGTATGGTGTCGCAGGGTGCTCCCTTGGCGTTAGCTTCCATCAGCCTGACTGCGCTGCTCTTCTGCGCGAACAGCATCGTTCTGAATACCATGGGCCGCGTAGGAATCTTTGCTTTCTCCGTGTGCATGAACATTCTATATATATATAATCTCTTCCTTTCGGGCACCTGCCGGACCGTGCAGTCGCTCGGCGCCATCCAGGTGGGCAAGGGAGACGACGAGAAGTTCCGTCTCGTGATCAGCAAGTCTTTCCGCTTCATCACCATGGCCATGCTGATTACTTGCGTCTTTATCTGGGCGGCACCTGAGACGATCACGAAGTTCTTCGGTGCCCAGGATGACGCGCTGGTAGCCGAGGGCGTGCGGGCCCTGCGCATCTTTGCGCTCAGTTTCATCCCTTTCTGCTATATCTATACCATCATGGTGGTGTACAAGCTGTACGGCCATCACCATATAGCGCTGTTCATCTCGCTGGCCCTTTCGCTGACGGTGATTCCTGTGTTGTGGATCATGTCGCATGTTGCTCCCGACTATCTGTGGTACAGTTACCTCATCGCCTATGCCATCGAAGCCGCGCTCATCGTGATGATTCACAAGCTGAGCCACGCCAGATTTGAGTTAAAGGTAAAACAGTAAAAAGGTAAAAAAGTAAAAAAGGTAAAAGGTGGGAAGTGAAAAATCAATATGGAATCGAATAAGCGGAGTGGTGAGGCATAACCTGCCGCTGACGCTGATCATCGGGGCGGCGCTGTTGCTGGAACTGACGTCGGGGGTGCTGTACTACTCGGCGCAGACGATTATCCACAGGACGGTGGAGAAACTGATAGAGCGGGAGATGAACGCCATCTATCTTTGTATCCGTAACAAACTGGCCAAGGTGGAGGTGACGGTGGACAACATGGCGTGGGTGGTGGCGGACGACCTGGAGGATCCGGACTGGATGTTTTCGATCACGCGAAGGCTGGTGGTGAACAATCCTTCCATCTTAGGATGTATGGTAACCTTCGTGCCGGATTACTTCCCACAGAAAGGACACTGGTTTGAACCGTATGCCGTGAGAAGGGCTGACGGAACCATTGAGACCATGCAGCTTGGCTCGGCAGAACATGACTATACGAAGATAGACTTCTACACGGAGACGATAGCCAAGAATGAGGGCCACTGGTGCGAACCTTATATGGACAAGGACGGGGCCAGGGCGATGGTGACGACCTATAGCGTGCCGGTGAAGGACGACAAGGGCCGGACGGTGGGCGTCGTGGGTGCGGACATTGCCCTCGACTGGCTCGAGGAGGTGGTGGAAGAAGGAAAGTTCTACAAGAGCACCCAGCGCTTTATCGTGACTGACCGAGGAAACCTGCTGGCAGGTAAGGATAGCAGATTATTCCAAATGGTGCAGCAAATGGTCAGGGATGATGAAGACAAGATGGGCTTTGAAACCATGACGGACGAGAGGGGCGATGAGCGGCATGTGTATTTCCATCCCGTAGGCGGGAATACCAACTGGATCTTGGTGAGCGTGCAGAATGATAAAGAGGTGTTCAGCAAATTAGGTAAAATACGGGCGACGCTCTTGCTGCCCGTGCTGGCGGGTCTGATACTGATCGGATTTATCGTGTGGCGCACGTCGCGCAACCTGGAGCGTCTGCGTAAGGTGAACAAGGAGAAGGAACGCATCGGCGGCGAACTGCGCGTGGCGAGCGAGATACAGCAGAGCATGCTGCCCCATAGCCATATAGAGCATGCCGATGTGGATATCTTCGGGTCGCTGGTGCCTGCCCGTGAGGTGGGCGGTGACCTGTATGACTATTACATCCGCGACGAGAAGCTGCTGTTCTGTATCGGTGACGTGAGCGGCAAGGGAGCTCCGTCGGCGATGGTCATGGGTGTGATGCATTCGCTGTTCCGGGCGTTCTCGGCTCACGAGAATAATCCTGCGCGGATGATGCAAGCCATCAATGAGATTTCATGTCAGGGCAATGAGAAGAATATCTTCGTGACCATGTTTATCGGTGTGCTGGATTTGCCGACGGGGCGACTGAGATATTGCGATGCCGGGCATGATGCACCGATGGTGCTAAGTGAAGAGTTAAGAGTGAAGAGTGAAAAATTTGCTACCGCCTTGGAGGTGGTGCCGCATTTGCCTCTCGGAGTGTTTGAAGACGTGAATTATGGTATGCAGGAAACGGTGCTGGAGCCGGGCTCTACGCTGTTCCTCTATACCGACGGACTGACAGAGGCGAGGAACGGGGAACGGAAGCTGTTTGGCCTGAAACGACTGGAGGAGGTGCTCGGCGGGGACTGCCCGAAAGAGCCCCGGGAGCTGATAGAGTGCGTCACGCGGCGAGTGCATGAGTTTGTCGGTGACGCCCAGCAGAGCGACGACCTGACGATGCTGGCCATCCACTATACGCCCAAGCGCTTTGAGAGCAGACTGACGGAAACGCTTCTGATCAAGAACGACGTAAGGGAAGTGTCGAAGTTCAGTGCGTTCATCAAGTCGGTGATGGAGAAAATAGGGGTTGAGACATCGCTTGCCCGTCAGTTCCGTCTGGCTGTCGAGGAGGCTGTGGTGAATGTGATCGACTACGCCTATCCTGCAGGACAGGAGGGGGAGATCGAGGTACGGATGATGTTCGACGGCGAGACGCTGAAGACGGTGATCATCGACTCTGGCGTGGCCTTTGACCCCACGGCGAAGGAGCGGGCCGACACATCGCTCTCTGCAGAAGACCGTCAGATAGGCGGATTAGGCATCCTGCTGGTGCGCGAACTGATGGACTCCATCAACTATGAGCGTGCCGACGGGCAGAACTTCCTGACGCTGATTAAGAAACTGAAATAACAAACTAAAAACGATATTACAATGAAGACATCTGCACCATTATCAAAAGTACAGTACGGCCTCTATGTGGAGTGTGTCGCTCATCAGGGAGAGGCTTGTTACAATCTTCCTTATCTCTACGTGCTCGACGGCACGCTGGACGGGGAGAAGCTCTGCCGGGCCATTGAGACGGCTGTGGCAGCACATCCCACGCTGTTCACGCGCATCGAACTGAATGGCGAGGGGGATCCGCTTCAGACGATCGACGATACGGAGACGTTTACATTGAAAGTGGAGACAGGGAGACAAGGAGACAAGGAGACAGGGATACAGGGAGGCACTTTCAATGGGGAGCCGCTGATACAGCCCTTCGACATCTACAAGGACCGGCTGTTCCATATCCGGCTGCTGAAGGATGCGGAACACTACTACTTCTTTATGGACATCCACCACATCATCGGCGACGGCACTACGCTGAAGGTGATGCTCAGCGACATAGACAAGGTGTACGGCGGCGGCATGCTGGAACCGGAGGCGATGACGATGGCAGAGGTGGCGACGGCTGAGGCAGAGCTGCGCAAGACGGCCGCCTTCGACGAAGGGAAGCAGTGGTATGCCCAGAACTTCGACTGCGGCGACTGCTTCACGCAGCTGATGCCCGACCTTGAGGAGCCGGAGCACTCGGAGGCCAGTATGGTGAGGACGCTCGACGTGGAGATGGCCGAGGTGGACGCCTTCTGCAAGGAGAAAGGCATCTTCAAGAGCAATTTCTTCACGACGGCCTACAGCTTCCTGCTGGCCAAATACAATAATGAACAGGAGTCGCTGTTTACGACGATATATAACGGACGTAGCGACAAGCGCTTCCTGCACTCCGTCGGTATGACGGTGAAGACGCTGCCCGTGTATGCGAAGTTTGACCATGAGACGAAGGTGCTGGACTATCTGAAGGCCGGGCAGGATCAGATGGGCGGTGTACGTAAGCATGAGGCCTATGCCTTCAGCGATGCCGTGAACGACCTGGGCATCCAGAGCAACTCGATGTTTGCCTGGCACGGCATGATGTTTGCCGACGAGCAGTTGTGCGGCAAGCCGATGAAGACCATCCGCCTCTGCAACAGTACGCTGGAGGCCTCGCTCTATCTGAAGGCGTTTATCCTGAACGGCAAGTATCAGGTGAAGGCAGAATACAACAGCAACGAGTACTCCGAGGAGATCATCCGTCAGTATCTGGAGAGCTATGAGGCTGTGATCAAGGGATTCCTCTGCAAGGAGTATCTGCGTGAGATAGATATTACAACGGCCAGTCAGACAGAAGTGCTCGACAGCTTTAACCAGACCGATGTGGACTATGATGACACGCAGACCATCGTCTCGCTGTTCCGCCGTCAGGCCAAGGCCACACCCGACAACATCGCCGTGGTCTATAAGGACAAGCGATATACGTATAAGGATGTGGATGAGATCAGCGACCGTATCGCAGGCTTTATAAGTGAAAAGTTAAGAGTGAAGAGTGAAGAATTTGCTACCGCCACAGAAGAACCTGTCGTATCGGTATTGATACCCCGTTGCGAGTGGATGGCTATTGCCTCGATCGGTGTGCTGAAGGCAGGCTGTGCCTATCAGCCGCTGGATCCCACCTATCCCAAGGAGCGCCTGAACTTCATGATGCAGGATGCCAATGCCAAACTGCTGATAGCCGACGAGGAGCTGCGAGGCATCGTGGATGAGTACCAGGGGGATGTGTTGCTGACGAAGGACTTGATGTCATTGCCAGCTGTCGCAGAGCAGCCGGCAGAGCCCAAACCCTCCAGCCTCTTCATCCTGCTGTATACATCGGGCTCGACGGGTGTGCCCAAGGGCTGTCAGCTGATGCACAGTAATCTGGTGTGCTTCTGCCATTGGTATCAGAACTTCTATGACCTGAAGCCAGACAGCAAGGTGGCGGCATATGCCAGCTATGGCTTTGATGCCTGCATGATGGACATGTATCCTGCGCTGACGTGTGGTGCGGCGGTGTATATCGTCCCTGAGGAGCTGCGACTTGACCTGATTGCCCTTAATGACTATTTCGAGCAGAACCAGATTACCCACTCGTTCATGACGACGCAGGTGGGGTATCAGTTTGCCTCTAATATTGAGAACCACTCGCTGAAGTTCCTCTCCACCGGTGGTGAGAAGTTGGCATCGCTCACTCCGCCGAAAGATTTCCAGTTCTATAACGTGTATGGTCCTACGGAGACAACCATCCTGATTACAAGGTATCATGTGGACCAGAAGCTGAAGGACATCCCTATCGGCAAGGCGCTTGACAATGTGCATCTCTATGTGGTAGACCCGCAGGGACATCGTCTGCCCGTGGGTGCAGCGGGTGAGTTATGGGTCAGTGGCCCGCAGGTGAGCAGGGGGTATCTGAACCGTCCAGAGAAGACGGCAGAGGTGTATATCGGCAATCCGTTTACAGAGGATAAGAAATATGCACGCGTGTATCGCTCTGGCGACATCGTGAGGTATCTGCCTTCTGGCGACATCCAGTTCGTAGGCCGTCGCGACGGTCAGGTGAAGATCCGTGGCTTCCGCATTGAGCTGAAAGAGGTGGAGGCTGTGATCCGTGAGTTCCCGGGCATCAAGGATGCTACCGTTCAGGCCTTCGATGAGGAAGGAGGCAGCGGAGGAAAGTTCATTGCCGCCTATATCGTCAGCGACCAGCAGATAGACATTGAGGCCCTGAACAACTTCATCATGGAGGAGAAGCCGCCTTATATGGTGCCTGCCGTGACGATGCAGATTGAGGCCATCCCGCTGAACCAGAACCAGAAGGTGAATAAGAAAGCACTGCCGAAGCCGGAGAAGAAGGCTGCGGTGGTAGAGGAGAGCAACGTGCCCATGAACGTGCTGGAGGAAGAGCTGCATGAGATGATAGCCGGTATTGTGAACAATACGGATTTCGGCATCACTACTGTGTTGGGATATGCAGGACTGACTTCTATTTCAGCGATTAAGCTCGCTGTCCAGATGAACAAGCGCTTTGGGGTCATGCTTGACTCGAAGACACTGGTAAAGAATGGTACGTTGCAGAGCATTGAGAATGAGATCCTGAAGGCGATGATGGCAGGTGAATCACGGGGACAGGAACCCAGTGACGTCTGCGACAGTCACAGATGTTCCAGTCCCCATGATTCACGGAGCGTTCCGCTAAGCTATGCCCAGACGGGAGTCTATTTCGAGTGTCTGAAGAACCCGACATCGACGGTTTACAATATTCCCTATCTGCTCAGCTATCCTGCTGGGATTGGGGCAGACAAACTGGCTGCTGTCGTGAAACAGGTGGTGGAGGCCCATCCGGAACTGAGCGTTCACTTCGCCACGGAGGGCGACACCATTGTACAGACCTTAGCCGACAGCCTGCCTGTGGAGGTGCCCGTCACGGAGATGAGCGATGAGGCACTGGCGGCCTATAAGAATGAGTTCGTGCGGCCGTTCAACCTGAATAAGGCACCGCTCTACCGTTTCGAGGTCGTGAAGACCGGAAACGGTGCCCATCTGCTGATGGATGTCCATCATCTGGTATTCGATGGCGGGTCTGCTGATCTGCTGATTCGCCAGATAGGTTCTGCACTCGAGGGGGCGGCTGTCGAGAAAGAGAACTATACTTATCTTGATTTCGTCGTCGACCAGCAGAAGGCTGAGGAGAGTGATACCTTCAAGGCCGCGCAGCAGTTCTTTGCCGAGAAGCTGCAGACTTGTGAGGGTGCGAGTGAGATACCTGCCGACCTGCCTAAGACAGACCAGCTTGGCTTTATCGGCGAGGCTGTCTGTCCGGCGGATTACGACAAGGCTGCCGCTTTCTGCCGTCAGCAGGAGATCACGCCAGCCCATCTCTTCCTCGCAGCCACGAGCTATGTCGTGTCGCGCTACACCAACAACCGCGAGGTGTATCTCAGCACCATCAGCAGCGGGCGTTCGAACCTGAGGATTGCCGATACGGTGGGTATGTTCGTCAATACCCTCGCCCTCGGCCTGAAGATTGATGATGTGACGGTGAGCGAATACCTGAGACAGGTGAGTGAGACCTTCGACGAGACGTTGCGCCATGAGGACTATCCCTTCGCCCGTATCGCTACCGACTTCGGCTTCATGCCCGCTATCGCCTACGCCTATCAGGTGGGCGTGCTGTCGCAGTATACGGTCAATGGGCAGGCTATCCAGCAGGAACTGTTGGAGCTGAATGTGCCGAAGTTCAAGATCAATATCAAGATAGAGTCGCGTGGCGTGGTGGTGCAGTATGACGATGCCGTTTACTCAGCCGCCTTGGGCAATGCCATTGCTGAGAGTATCGTGGCTGTTGCCGAGCGGATTATCGCCCAGCCGCAGATGAAGGTTCGGCAGCTCTCTATCGTCAGCAAGAGCCAGGAAGAGGAACTGTCGCATTTGCGGCAGACAGCCACAGGCGATGCGCCCTTCAAGTTCTTCCATGAGTGCATCAGTCATTTCGCACAGACACAGCCCGATCATGAGGCTCTGGTGGCCATCGATGCGAAGTATACTTATAAGGAGATGGATGAAGCCACGAACTGCATTGCCGCCGCCTTGCGCCAGAAGGGTGTGAAGGAGCGCGACCGCGTGGCACTATTGTTGCCGCGTACCAGCCGGCTGATTCTCTCGCTCTTCGGTGTGCTGAAGGCCGGGGCTGCCTATATCCCTTGCGATCCCGATTATCCCGCAGACCGTATCAAGCTGATCCTTGAGGACAGTGAGGCCCGCTATATCATCACCACTGCCGACCGCATAGACAGTGTGCCTGCCGACAAAGCCATCGATGTGGAAGACCTGATCGCTTCTGATTCTTCACTCTTCACTCTTCACTCTTCACTCTCAATCACCCCCGATGATCTGGCTTACCTTATCTATACATCAGGCTCCACTGGCCGTCCGAAGGGCGTGATGCTGCGCCATGAAGGTATCTGTAACTATCTTTATGGCCATCCGGCTAATGTCTTTGCGAATGGCGTGCTGACGGATGCAGACCGCGTGCTGAGTGTGACGACCATCTCGTTTGATGCTGCCCTGCAGGATATCGGTATGGCCTATTACAACGGCAAGACGCTGATTGTGGCTACCGAGGAGCAGGCCAATAACCCGCTCGAGCTCGCCCAGCTCATTCAGGAGCAGCATATCAACATGGTGTCGGGCACACCGTCTCGCTGGCAGACGTGGCTCACGAGCGATGACTTCTGCCAGGCCATCTCGCAGGTGAAGATCTGCCGTGCCGGCGGTGAGAAGTTCAGCGATGCGCTCCTGCAGCAGATGCGCAGCGCGACCAAGGCCCGCATCTTCAACTGCTATGGCCCGACGGAGATTACCGTCGCCTCGAACAATGCGGAGCTGACGCATGCGCAGATGGTGACCGTCGGCAAGCCGCAGCTGAACGTCAAGGAGTTTATCGTCGATGCCGACGGCAACGAGCTGCCTGCCGGGGTTGTAGGCGAACTCTATATCGGCGGCCGTGGCGTGGCACGCGGGTATAACAACCTCGACGAGATGACCCGCGAACGCTTCGTGGAGTATCACGGCGTCAGGATCTATAAGTCGGGTGACTATGCGAAGTGGCTGCCAGACGGGCATGTCGTGATCCTCGGGCGTACCGACCACCAGATCAAACTGCGCGGCCTGCGTATCGAGCTCGGCGAGATCGAGAACGTGATGCTGTCCGTGGAGGGCATGAAGAAGGTGGTGATCATGATTCGCAAACTGAATGACAAGGAGCACCTCTGTGCCTACTACACGGCCGACCGTGAGATAGCGCCCGACGCCCTGAAGGCAGAGATCAGCAAGCGCCTGACGCAGTATATGGTGCCCACGGCCTATCTGCAGCTGCCGGAGATGCCGATGACGCCTAACGGCAAGACCGACGTGAAGGCACTGCCTGAGCCGCAGCTTGCCGTCACTTCGGCTTTCGCGGCTCCCGCCAACGATACGGAGAAGGCCTTCTGCGATATCTTCGCCCAGATCCTTCAGATGGACAAGGTGGGGGCTACAGACAACTTCTTTGAACTTGGTGGCACGTCTCTCGTCGTCACCCGTGTCATCATAGAGGCTGACAAGGCCGGACTGCATGTTGCCTATGGCGATGTGTTTGCCAACCCGACGCCCAGGAAGCTGGCAGAGCTGATCACGGGCGTGGCTGTGGACGACGGCGGCGCCGACGACCCTGTGGCCAACTTCGACTATACCGCCATCAACAACCTCTTGCAGCGCAATACGCTCGGGTTCTTCCGCTCCGGGGAGCGCCAGCAGCTGGGCGACGTGCTGATCACGGGCGCTACGGGCTATCTGGGCATCCACATCCTGCGCGACCTCATTGACAGCGACGCACGGAACATCTACTGCCTGGTACGCGGCAAGACGCAGGAGAAGGCCGAGAGCCGCCTGAGGACGCTGCTGTTCTACTACTTCGCCAACTCCTTCAAGGAATTGTTCGGCAAGCGCCTGCATATCGTGCTTGGCGATGTGACGCAGGACTTCGATGAGCGCCTGAAGGTGGATACCGTCTTCAACTGTGCCGCTGTCGTGAAGCACTTCTCTGAGGGCACGGAGATCGAGGACGTGAACATCGGGGGCGCCCAGCGCTGCGTGGCGTTCTGCCTCAGGACGGGCGCCAACCTGGTCCACATCTCGACGGCGAGCACCCGAGGCATGTGGGCCGGTGAGATCAGGGATGATGTCTATACGGAGCAGCGTCTCTGGATGGGGCAGTACCTCGGCAACCAGTATATCTATTCGAAGTATATGGCCGAGCGCCTGATCCTGGATGCGGTCGCCCTGCACGGGCTGCGTGCGAAGATCATGCGCGTGGGCAACCTCGCCGCCCGCAGTACCGACGGAGAGTTCCAGGCCAACTTCTCGACGAACTCGTTCATGGGCCGCATCCGCATCTACAACATGCTGGGCTGCTGTCCGTATGCGATGCGCAATAAGCGTGTGGAGTTCTCGCCCATCAATGAGGTGTCGCATGCCATCGTGCTGCTGGCCACCACTCCGAGGGAGTGCACGGTGTTCCATCCCTATAACATCCACAGCCAGTTCCTGGGCGACGTGCTCACCGGACTTGCCAATGTCACGGGGGGCATCCGCTTTGTGGAGCAGGAGGAATTCCAGCAGGCCATGGACGAGGCGGGACAGGATCCGCAGAAAGCCAAGCAGATGGCTGCGCTGCTGGCCTATAAGGATATGGCCCGGGGACAGAAGACCGCCGACGTGCAGCGCGACAATGACTATACGACGCAGGTGCTCTTCCGCCTCGGCTTCGCGTGGTCGCCTACGTCGTGGGACTATGTGGAGCGGATGCTCACGGCTATCGGGGGCTTTGGATTCTTTGAATAGGGGACGGGCTTAAGGCAAACGCACTATGGAGAAGTCTTTTTCGTCGAAGGTCGGCGTTCTGCTGGCTGCTGCCGGCAGCGCCGTAGGACTGGGCAGCATCTGGAAATTCCCATACGTCGTAGGGGAGAACGGCGGCGGGGCGTTCATCATCCTGTATATCGTCTGTTCGCTTATTTTCGGCCTGCCTCTGATCATGAACGAGTTCCTGATCGGCAAGCTGTCGGGCAGGAGCGCCTACAGCGCCTACCGTGAGGTGAGCGGGGCAAGACGGCGGTGGCAGTGGATGTCGTGGATCAACCTGCTGTGCGTGATCGTCATCATGAGCTTCTATTTTGTGGTGACGGGGTGGTGTGTCTACTACATGGTCGAGGCGGCCTCGAATGCGTTTGCCGGCATGGATGCCAGGGCATTGGAGGCTCATTTCGATGCCTTTGAGGGGCGCGCCCCCATCATGCTGGTCTATGCCGTCATCGCCATTGTGGCGACGGCCTCGGTACTATGGTTCGATGTGAACAAGGGTATCGAGCGCCTGAGCAAGATCCTCATGCCGCTGCTGTTCATGATGCTGGTGCTTATGGCTATCCACATGGCCTTCCTCGACGGCGGGAGCGCCGGACTGCGTTATCTGTTTGCGCCTGACTTCTCCAAGATCACCTCCAAGGTCATCCTGGAGGCCATGGGGCTGAGCTTCTTCACGCTGTCGGTAGGCATGGGCATACTCGTCACCTACGGCGGCTATATGCCCAAGGACCAGGACGTCGCATCGACCTCGGCCCAGATGATTGTACTCGTCATCATCGTGTCGCTGCTGGCGGGCATGATTGTCTTCCCTGCCGTGTTTGCCTACGGCTTCACGCCTTCGCAGGGCCCTGAGCTGACGTTCGTCACGCTGCCGGCTGTGTTCCAGCACATGTTCAGCCCGACGCTGACCTGTACGGTCTTCTTCGGGCTGATGTGCGTTGCGGCCATTACGTCTACCATCTCACTGATGGAGGTGATGGTCGCCTTCTTCTGTGATGCCACTGCCGGCACCAGGCATCCGCTCAACAGGCACCAGAGCGTGGTGGTGATTGCCGTGATACAGATCGTCACCAACGCCCTGTGCATCCTGTCGATGACGGGCCATGCCGACTGGCTCAGCGTGATGGGACGGAACCTGTTCGACTTCGGCAACATCCTTGTCACCAATATCCTGATACCAGTTGGCGCTTTGGGGGCAGCCTTGTTCACGGGATGGTTCGTACCAGGGGCGAGGTATCAGGGGTCGCGCGTCGGTTCATTCCTGTATCTGGTCGTGCTGCGCTGGCTCGTTCCCGTCGCCATCGTCATCATTTTCCTTGACTCGATGAACGTGATCTGACTCCGGGCGGGGGTGCGTCAGTCAGCCTTCGGGCTCCACAGCCCGTCGCCGACTGTCTCCTCACGTGGCGCCCACTTGCCTTCCAGGATCTCATCTACCAGGCTGCCGCAGTACTTCAGGAAGAATGCCGTGCCGGTGGCTACGTGCAGCGTGGTGTTCGACTGGTAGGAGAGGGCTACGATGCTGCTGACTCCCCATGTGTTGCGCACACTCTCGAAGTTGCAGTAAGGCACTACCTCGTCGCCGATGGAGTGGAAGAATGTGAAGCCGCTGCCGGGCATGAAGCCGTCTGCCGTGAGTGCATTCTTGGCCAGTGACTTCTCCAGGGCCTTCAGCTTGGCCTCTGGCACGTCGCCGGAGATGGTGCCGTCGCGGAAGTAGGCGATGACTTCAGGCTTGAGGCACTGGTCCACGGTGCAGTAGTTGTAGCCCTTGCCGTTCTCGAGCTCAAAGGTGCGTCCGTCCACAATATTACTCTTGGTGTAGGGGAGGAATCCGTCGTTTGACAGGGCCCTCATCACGAAGCCGCCGTCATCACCATAGAGGCGGGAGTGCTCGAGCAGCGCGGCCTGTATGTCGTCGGTCGTATTCTGCTTGCTCTGGATCATGTCGAAGATGCCTGTCTTCATGAACTCATCGGTCACGAAGTCCTGATAGGCGCAGTCGAGGGCCTTCATGTCGGGATCGGTGTCGATGGCACCCTTCAGCAGCATGGCGGGGGCCACTGGCATATAGAGCTTGTCCATCCCGATATAGCGCTTCAGTGTGGCCAGCGGGTCGTAGGGACCGTCGCCGCATACGGCACCTTTCAGGCGGAGTGAGGTCTCGCGGTGCTCCTGGCAGTAGCGCAGTACGCCTGCTGCTACGGCACCGCCCTGCGAATAGCCGATGGCTACACCTGACCAGTCGTCCTCCATACTCGTCACATTATTCACGAAGTAGCTGAGTCCGGCCTTGACGCCTGTGACCACCTGCTCGGCCGTGAGGTCGCGGTTGCAGTAGGGATGGGGGTAGCTGGCGGTAGCGCCGTATCCCTCGTAGTCGGGCATGATGACCAGGGCCTCCTGGCTGAAGGCGTGGGCGAACAGCGCCAGCATGTTGATCTCACCGAGCGTCGGCAGCTCGCTGAAGTTGGTGGGGCGCTGGGCGTCGCTGGTAATGGTGCTGTGGCAGCCGATGACCAGTTGGTCGGGAGACCAGTTGCCTCCGAGATAGGGCCATACGATGAGCTCTGAGAGCTCTTTCTCCGTACCGTCTGAGGTCTTGCAGAGATAGTTCAGCGTGGTCCATGCATACATGGAAACGCTGCTCGAACCGCTGTCGTTCGTCTTGTTGTCACGGAATCCCTTTGCCTCCTTTTCCGAAACCGGCGTGATCTTCAGGTGCTCGGGCTTGAATTCGCCGTCAACCTGATGATTTGCCTCGATCCTCACAAAGCCGGATGCCGTTGCCCTGGCACCTGAAACGGGGAAATCACTGTCTGGAAGAGTGGGCGATGCCACGACGTTGTCGTCGTTTGCCGTACATGCTGTGAAACTGACTGCGGCAAAGATACTGCCGATAACGAAAAGCGCGGATTTCTTCATTGTCTTCATAACTTCTACTTTTTTTAATTTCTATTTATTTGTTTTTGTTCCTGGTGCAAAGGTACGCATATATTCAGGCCAGTTCCAAACTTTTTGCCGTTTTTCGGCTGGAGTTGTTTGGACAAAGAAACGATTTTTGGACAAATCACAGAAAACATCCCGAAATTTGTCTCAAAATGTATTTCCCCTACAACCAGCCCAAGTCTGTTTTTCTTCCTTTTGTTAATTATTGTTATTTTGTCGGGGCAAAGTGTTGACATTTGTAGAAAATCGCTTATTTTTGTAAGCAATTATGTAACCAATTATAAATTATAACTAAATGAAGTATTAGTATGACTGAAGGAATTCTTCTTAAAACGTCTATGATGAATCAGATGAAAAGGTGCAATCTATGGATGTTCGCCGCCATCCTTTTCTGCGGCCTGATGGTGACTTCCTGCTCGAACTACGACTCGCCAAGTATGCCGAGGGACGAGGTGGAAGAACAACTGCAAAAGATGACGCTGCGCGAGAAAGTGGGACAGCTGTTCTACGTGCGCCCGGAGTGCCTCGACACCACCATCCACTTCAATCTGCCCAGCACCGTGGACATCAGTGCAGACGACATTAAGGAAATC
>Ga0265298_10004088_pt1 | contig 18862 bp, 15 predicted proteins | sample AusTroGonzalo_MG_3_FD_193486 | JGI IMG/M metagenome (GOLD analysis project Ga0265298, IMG submission 193486) | Bovine rumen microbial communities from tropical cattle in Woodstock, Queensland, Australia - Gonzalo_01 | ecosystem: Host-associated > Mammals > Digestive system > Stomach > Rumen ... | reverse complement strand
GCTCCACCACCTGATGCTCGTTTCGGATGTGGAAGGCCGTCATGGGCTTGCTGATGTCGAGATGACGCAGCAGATTGCCCGACGTGCGCGTGTCCTCCGCAAGAATCAAGTCCACTTCCTTGAGGATGCGGATGGCTCGGAGCGTGATGTCTTCCAAGTTGCCGATGGGCGTTGGAACAAGATACAACTTGCTCATAACCAGCTTATTCATATTTTCTTCTCACCAATTCGGAGAGTTTGCGGTAAGCCTCGTTGCTGCTGTTCCACTGCAGTTCGATCTTCAGCTCGTTGAGATAAATCATCGCGCCATTCAAGGTCTTCAAGTCGTTAAGGTTTTCGATGGACTTGTTGTACTTTTCCATGCTTCCACCAAACAACTCGTTGACAAACAAGAACTTGTCATTGATTCCGATGACCGCTTTCAAGTCCTTGACTGGATTTTGCTGCAACTTGGCCGCCAAGGAATGGTCTTCCTGTATCATTTTTTCGCCCAAGGTTTCGGGCACGGTCAACTCAAATTCAGCGCTCTCGTTCTCCATCTTGGGCATCTCGAAAGGATTGTCCTGCACCAGATGCTCTCCATCCACGCGGTCACGCTCAGGAATCTCCTCTTCAGGCACCTCGTTAACGAAATGCACCAACTTATCGTCCACAAGGATTGGCCCTTTAACTTCTTCCACCGTTTCTTTTTCCTCAATTGGTGGTATGTCCTCAAAACGGAAGAAAAAGCCGAATTCGTCGCCAATTGGTGTTTCTTTGGGCTGGATTTCGTTCGTATCCTCTTGATTTTCTTCGATTTGCTGATTTGTTTCTTCTTCCTCCGTCTCCTCTTCTACCGTTTCAGAAATAGGCTCCTCCTCTTCTATGATGGCATCCATAATCGGCACCTCCTCTACTGGCTCGTCTTCGGCAATTTCAGTAGGTTCCTCCGATTCCGAAACCTTTTCTTCCTCATGACTTTCAGCAGTTTCCATTGGCTCCTGTTCAGCTTCCTGTTCCTCAGGTTGCACTTCTTCAGGCTGCTCCATCTGCTCTTCGTCCGATGGTTCAGGTTGTTCTTCGTCTTGCATTGACACACCAAACAATCCAGCCAAGGCTTCGGGGTCGATTTCCATGTCCTGATCCTCGTCGTTTTCGCCCAAATTAATGCCACAAAGCAAGTCGTAAATGACGTGTGTGCGGTTCATCAGGACGTCCAAATCAAGCAGTTCAAGGGCTTTTTCGTTCCTCAAAAGATAATTGATTTGCTGATGCAACAGGCTGATTTCGTGCTTTAAAGAAACTAATTGTTCTTTTTGGTTCTCAAATTTCTCGTTCATATATATTTTCTTTTTACTTTTGCCTCTTGCCACAAAGCGCAAAAGTACAAATATTCTAATAACACTAACATGTTCCTAGAAAAAGATTCTCACAACAAGTCTCAAGGCTGGATTGAAGTCATTTGCGGATCGATGTTTTCGGGTAAGACCGAAGAACTCATCCGAAGGTTGAAACGTGCCAAAATCGCCAAACTGAAGGTGGAGATTTTTAAGCCGGGCGTTGATACGCGCTACAGCGACGAGGACGTGGTGTCGCACAACGCGACGGCCTTACATTCCATTCCAGTGGAGAGCGCGCAAGAGATTCTTTTTTACGCCACCGACGTGGATGTGGTCGGTATCGACGAGGCGCAATTCCTTGACGATGAGCTGCCTAACGTGTGCCAGCAGTTGGCCAATCAAGGCGTGCGCGTCATCATAGCGGGCCTGGACATGGACTTCATGGGCAACCCCTTCGGCCCTATGCCGAAGCTGATGGCCATCGCCGAGGACGTGACCAAGGTACACGCCATCTGCGTGCGTTGTGGCGGTCAGGCGCAATATTCGCACCGCACTATCGCTGGTGACAAATTAGTAGTATTGGGCGAGACGGAGAGCTATGAGCCGTTGTGTCGGGCGTGTTATTTGAAGGCGCGTCAAGAGAGGGCGGAACAACATCCTTAATCGTCTCCTTCACCAAATCGAAGCCTTTATATAAATAAGGTACGGTTTGCTCCACGTAGGGATACAACTTCGATTCCTTTTTCATGTCTTCCTTCAACAAACCCGTCAACTGCAAATTGTTGAGCACCAACACAAAAAGGCTGCACAATAGCACGCCTTTGGCCACACCGAACAGGAAACCGCCCAATTTGTCCAAAAAACCCAAATTCATGGTCTCCACCAATTTGGAAATCGCCCGCCCAATCAGATTGACGACAATGACCAATAGGATGAAAGTCAGCACAAAAGCTATGGTGTTCAAGTATTTGGCATCCACCTCGATAACCTCCACCAAACGCTCAGCAGTGAAATCGGAGAAGTGCATGGCACCATAAATGCCCACGCCGAAGGCCAACAAGGTGACCACTTCGATGATAAGGCCCTTGCGCAGTCCTTTCAGGCCGAAGAGAAACAGGATGATGGCGATTATTATGTCTAAGTAGTTCAAAACTTTTGTTTTTTCTGCTATTAGCTTTTAGACGTTAGCCATTAGCAGCTTTGAGGCTGCTAAAAGCTAATGGCTAATTGCTAAAAGCCCTTATTTTGAGTAATATAGTATCATCCGTTCAATAGCGCGTTGGCACACGGGACAGAACTCATGCCCCTTGAAGGTCTTCATCAGGCAGTCCATGTGGGGGCTGTACATGCCTTTCGGTTCGTAGCCGCCGCCCTCAAAGACACCGATGGTTTGTTCGTATTTCTTCTCGCGCGGTGTCGGGATGGGCGTTTTGTGGTCAAGCATGTCGCCCCACTTGTTGCTAAAATCCTTCATCGTGGTGATGTTCGGTTCCCAAGGCTCCACTTCGAGGTTGTACATGTGGTCGTAGCCCGTTTCGTCGGTATAGTATTCATCCGCGAGGCCCGCAAAGCCGTGGCCAAACTCATGGATGATGACATCCGACGAATAGCTGTTGCTGCTGGCCGAAGAGCAGTAGAAATTGTAGATGCCGCCTCCCCCGTATTTTTCCGTATTGACGAGAATGTAAATCTGGTCGTAAGGTACCTGTCCAGCCAAGTCGCGGATGTCGCGGTTGTCGGTGCTCATGCAGTAACGCTCGGAGTCGAAGGTCCAGAAGCTGAAACGCATGACTGTGTTCTTATAGATGTGGTCACCGGGCATGGTGCAGCCACTCTCGGCAGAAGGTGCCATTACGCCGCGCACGTTGAAGCTCTCGCGGTAACGGTCGTAAGGTGCGTAACTGAATAAACTTTTCACGAAGAAGTCGCAATCCTTGATGAACTTGCCCATCTCAGCCTGTGTATAACCCTCTGGAAGTATCACAATATCAACGGCTTTTGTAAAGTCCTTGTTCCCAATCCAAGCATCGTAAACGGACAAGTCAAGGTTATCGTAGTTGCGGATAAAATAATCGTCGGGCTTGACCGTGAAGCGCATCCCTTCCTTCAATTCGCCCTCCCAAGTCTTGTAAAACAGAGCAATGTCAATGTTCACCTTCGGGTAAGGTACAATGACTGACTCCTCAAAGCTTTTGGTCAGTGTTTGGGCCTCAAGTGTGGTCTGCCATTCGCCGAAAAGGTTTTGGTAGCCCTTGGAAAACAGCAAATTATCCGTTCCTGCTTCAAAAACCTTAACAATGTAATTGCCGAACTCAAGACTGTCAATGAGGTTGGTCTTTGAGCCGCTCCAATAAGGTTCGCGGATAAGCTCTTTGATGGAAAAGTTCGTCTCGGTACGGTTTCCCGTAAGGCAATAGTCCACGCGGAGGGAAGCTTCGGTGAAATACTGGTCAAATTGCGCCCAAGCCATCGCAGGCAGCAGGACGAGCATTAATAAAAGATATCTTTTCATGGTAAGAGAAGTTTGTGCAAAGATAGGGCTTTTTGGATTTCTTTTGTACTTTTGCGCTTACATAACCGAAAAAGACAGCACATGGCAAAGAAAAAAAAGATAGAAAACAAATTGAGCACGTTCACCAGTGTGATTTTGGGCATTTTCGCCGACGACCCCTTCCGCCCGAAGAACTACAAACAAGTCTGCAAAATCATGGGTATCAGGGACCAAGCAGGGAAAGATGTGGTATACAATCTCCTTATCGACTTGAAAGACAAAGGTTTGCTGAAGGAAGAAAGGCCTTTCAGCTATGTGATGAGTTCCGCAGGCATGGAACAGTTCAGACCCAAGATGCGCTACGTGGAAGGCACGGTAGAGATGAAGTCGACGGGCAAAGCCTACGTGACCCTTGACGACGGCGAGAGCGAGGATGTTTTTATCGCAGCCAACAACACCTACAAGGCCCTGCACGGTGACCGTGTGCGCGTGGCAATGTTCCCGAAACGCAACAATGCCAAGCCGGAGGGTGAAATTGTGGAGATTCTGGAGCGCAAGCACACCGACTTTGTGGGTCTGCTGAGCATTTCGCACGGCTATGTATATGTCCGCCCCGATGTGGATTGGATGCCTGTCGATATCTTCATTCCGCGCGGCGACTTGCACGGTGCCAAGGACGGCCAGAAGGTCATCGCGCACTTGGTGGACTGGCCCGACGGCTCGGGCAACCCCTTTGGTGAAATCACCCGCGTGTTAGGCAAGCCCGGTGAGAACAATGTGGAAATGGAAAGCATCCTCGCGGCGCATGAATACCCGATTGAGTTCCCCAAAGAGGTTGAAAAAGAAGCAAGTAAGATTCCAGTCAAAATCAGCAGAGATGAGATCAAGCGCCGCCGCGATTTTCGCAAGGTGTTCACCATCACCATCGACCCTGCCGATGCCAAGGACTTCGACGATGCCATCAGCCTACAAAAACTGCCCAACGGCCATTGGGAAGTGGGCGTTCATATCGCCGATGTGTCGCATTACGTCCGCCCCGGTTCTGCCATCGACCATGAAGCCCTCGACAGAGGCACCTCTGTCTATCTCGTCGACCGCACCATTCCCATGCTGCCTGAAAAACTATGCAACAACGTCTGTTCGCTTCGTCCCGACGAGGAAAAGCTGACCTTCAGCGTGGTCTTTGAGATGGACGACGAAGCCAACATTTACGACCGCTGGATCGGCAAGACCATCATCAAGTCATGCCGACGCTACAATTACGAGGAAGTGCAGGCCATGATTGAAGGCGGTGACGGCGATTACAAGTCTGAAATATCGACTTTTAACAGTTTGGCTACCAAGCTCCGCGAGAAACGCATGGAAAGCGGCAGCATCAACTTCCATTCGGAGGAGGTAAAATTCATCCTCGACGAGAACAAGAAACCCATTGACACCTACGTGCGCGTGCAAAATGAGTCGCACGAACTGATTGAGGATTTCATGCTGTTGGCCAACCGCACCGTGGCCGAGACCTTCGGCAAGCCCGAAAGCAAGTGGCACAACCATACCTTCGTCTACCGCATCCACGACGAGCCGAATCCTGAAAAGCTGAACAAGTTCGTCTTGCTGCTTTCGCGCCTCGGCTACACGATGAACCTCAGCAACCGTAGCACTTTGGTCAACTCGTACAACAAACTCTTCAAGGACGTGGAAGGCAAGGGCGAGAAGAACCTCATCGAGACCGTCGCCTTGCGCACTATGGCCAAGGCCATCTACAGCACCGACAACATCGGGCACTATGGTCTCGCCTTCGATTATTACACCCATTTCACCTCGCCCATTCGCCGCTATCCCGACCTCATGGTACACCGCCTGATTGAAAGATATCTCATTGAGGGTCAAGGCTCAGCAGACAAGAAAGACTACGAAGAGATGTGCAAGCACGCCAGCGAGATGGAGAAACAAGCCGAAGAAATGGAGCGCCAGTCCATCAAGTACAAACAAGCTGAGTACCTGCAAGATAAGATTGGACAGGTGTTCGAGGGCTTGGTCTCAGGCGTGAGTAAATGGGGCTTGTTCGTTGAGCTGAAAGGCAACAAATGCGAGGGCATGGTGCGCTACGAAGACCTTCCCGGCGACTATTATTTCCTCGACGACGACAACTTCCGCGTGGTCGGGCAGGATACGGGGCGCATCATCCAATTGGGTGATGAAGTGCGCATCCGCGTGAAAGCCGTTGACCTCTTCAAGCACAAGATGGACTTCGAGATGCTCGCCGACACGCCCATGAGCCTCAAGAAAAAGAAAGAGAAAAAACGGATATGACGACAGAAACCGCTTGTATGTGAGAAAAATCGTACTTTTGCAACGCAAATCAACACCTAATAAAATGAAAAAAAGAAACATCCTTTTGAATTTGGCCCTTTTTGCCCTTGCCGCGCTTAGCCTCGTGAGCTGCAAAAAAGAGTCCATCACCCTTTCCATGCATGAACTTTGGTTCCCCACCGAAGCCAGCGTCCAGGACATCACGATTACAGCCAATTGCAAATGGTCGGTGAGCATCGACGACGATGCCGACTGGTATACCGTAGACCCCATGGCGGGAAAAACCGACGCGACCCTTCATGTGACCGTTCTGCCTTTGGAGGATAACAATAGTCGTTCGTCTTCCTTTACCGTCACCTCGGCCAAAGGACACGTGCAAGTGCAGGTGCGCATTTCGCAAAACACCAACGAGCCGACCGAACTTCGAAGCATCGCCAATATGATTTTTGGCGTCACGACGGGGGCACACTGGAACACCGACTACTACGCTGGAGTCATTGAGGACTCCTACATACCCTTTGAGTTTAATCCCAATGACACTACGACTGGCTATTTCTTCTATTTCCTTGAAGATGGCTCGGGGGTGCAGAAAGACAGCCATGCCGACAGTACTTATTATTATCTCTACACTTACGAATTCGACCCCTTCAACAGAATCCTGCACATCGAGTTTGAAACGGTTTCGGACACGGTTGCAGAGGTTTACAACGCGCCAGTGCTTTGTGCTACCGAAGAGGTGTTCCGCATCATGCACGAATACAAGCCCAACTTTTGGGAACGTTTCGACATGAAGAAAATCGGCACCATCACCCCGCAACAGAAGGCCGTCATGAAACGCAAGGCCAAGAAACGTGATGGTCATGAACCGATTTTAATATTCTGAATACCAATTCTGTAGAGACGGTGCAAATACCGTCTCTACTATTATGTATAAGATGAGCCAACGCCTCCTCCGCCATAGTTCTGTTTTCGGCATCGGCATCTATTTGTTGTCTCTGATTGTTGTCAGCGTGGCGTTTCGTCATTACGCCCTGCAACCCAAATGGATGCTTTGGGGCATCGGAGAGGTGTTGTTTTTCTTCGTTCTCACCGCCGTTTTCTATCCCCGTTGGAAAAACGACGACCCGAAGCATTTCTATCGCAAGGTGTTTTGGACGGCTTTGGCTATTAGAGCCGTATATGCCTTTGCGATGTGCTATTACTACTATTACCAAACCGGCCTCCCGTTTGAATATAGCGCCGCTGACAGCTTTGACTACCACAAGACGGGCGTTATTATGTCGCGTTGTGTGCGGCAAGGCGAAATCGCTTACGTTTTCCAATACCTTCATGCCTCCACAATGGGCTTCTCCGACCAAGGCTATACCCTTTGGCTGACGCTGATTTACACTATCTTTGGACCTAACGTCCTGACTCCAAGACTGTTCAAAGCGTTGATGAGTGCGTATCTCTGCCTCGTAATGCACAAATTGGGTACACGCACTTTTGGCGAGCGCACGGGTCGCTTGGTCGCTGTGATGTGTGTCTTCATGCCCATTTTGGTGCAAAGTTGCGCCTTGCATACCAAAGAAATGGAGATGATTTTCCTCTCCATCCTCGCCCTTGAGCGCATGGACTACCTCATCCGAAGCAAGAAATACACCGTCTGGAACATCCTCTGCCCTGTTCTGCTCACTGGCCTGACTTTCGGTTTTCGCACCATCATCGGCATGTGCTTGATTTTTGCTTTTTTAGTATTTATCATCTTGTCACCCAACAACTTGACAAGTAAAAAAGGCAAAATCATCACCCTTGCGACAACGGTGGTTGTGTTTTTCGTCTTCTTGCTGACCCCGATTGGCACGGAGATGAAAATCATTTATCGGATGAAATTCACCGACTTGAACTATCAAGCGATGAAATATGAGGCCTATGGGATGAAACACAGCCAATTGGCCAACAGCGCATTGTTGGTTCCAGGTGCCTTCGTGCTACCTCTTGCACCAATGGTGGAAAAAGCCCCCGACCACAACAAAATGATTCACGGCAGCACCTATATAAAGAATTTCCTTGCCTTTTTTGCCATGCTGTCCATCCTCATCGCCATTAGGCAAAAAAAATGGCGCGACTTCTCATTGATTGGAGCGTATGAATTGTCGTATTTGGCCATCATCATATTCTCCTTTGCGGCCAATTCGGAACGTTACCACGAGCCTGCCGTACCTTTAATCGTGTTAATGTCGGCCTACGCCATGATGCACTTGAGTCGTAAGAATCTAAAGCTTTTCTACGTTTATTGTGGGATTCTATTCGTCGCCCTGCTCACTTGGAACTGGCTGAAGCTTTCGGCGAGAGGATTGGTTTAGCGAAATTACATCAAAATCTCCTCCAAGGTTTTCATCGCCTTGCGGACGGGAAGGTTTTTGTGCAAGATTTGGTAGGCTAATTCGGCTATCGGTAGCAGTTTGCGTTGCTCTTCGGTCATGGTTGAAACGATTTGGGAGGCAAAATAACCTTCGGCCACCATCGTCATTTCGTTGAGGGCAGTCTTTACCGTGTTGCCACGCCCGATGAGCACGCCCAACTGACGGTTGCGGCTGTGGCTCGAATAGCACGACACCAACAGGTCGCCGAAGAAATTGGACGGCTCGAACTTGGTGAGGTCGTTGACGCTCTGCGGATCCAGCAAAAAATACATTTCCTTGATGCAATTCGCCACCAAGACTGAGATGAAATTGTCGCCATAGCCCAAACCCACGGCTATGCCCGCCATGACTGCATAGATGTTTTTCAGCACGGCAGAACGCTCCAAATAGCGCATGTTCCTTACATAGCTCACCTTGAGGAATGGCGTCTTCAGCATCTCGCCAATGGCATGGGCTTTACCTATATTGGAACAAGCAATGGTCAGGTAAGTAAGCCGTCCGTGACCCACTTCCTCGGCATGGGTCGGGCCGCCAACGAAGCACACCTGTCCACCTGAAAGGTCGTATTGTTGTTTCAGATAGTCCGTGACAAACCGATTCTCGTCAGGAATGATGCCCTTGATGGCTGAAACAATGGTTTTCTCCTGCAACGAAACCCGCAAGTCGGAAAGGTAGCACTTCAGATAAGCTGCAGGCGTGACCAAAAGAATGATGTCGGCCTGACCAACAATTTCATTCACATCGTCGGAAAGCGTAATGCGGCTCATGTCCAATTCTACGTCGGAGAGGTAGCGGCAATTGCGTTTTTCATTGTGCAACGATTCAAGCACCTCAGGATTGCGCACATACCAACCTATCGACAATTCATTCATTGTCAACACTTTGACAAGTGCCGTAGCCCAACTGCCATGACCGATGACGGCGCAACGCGATGCTCCTTTGATGGGGTTATCCATTCCTTTTCTTTCCAAAAACCGCGCAAAGATACGGGATTTATCCTTGCGCGGAACATTTTATTCGGAAAACCGCCTCAATCAGAAATTAAGGCTGAAGGTCAAGCCGAGTCCCACATTGTTCTGTGATTGTGGAATACTTACAGGCATGACAGATGGCGAAATGCTGTAGGAAAACTCTGTTTTTCCGTGGTTTGAATTGTAATCTTCAGCTATCCTGCTGATTTTTCCAGCACCTATGCCTCGGAGAATATATCCAGTGGGTATCAGAATATTGCCTTGAATAAAAGTCAGGACGCCAGTCAAATAAGTCATCATACCCACGCCTTTTGCCTGCTCAACATGGGTCTCTGCACTCACGATATAGGTGGTTATTCCCGCAGCCATCAATCCCAATCCACCTCCAAAGGCTGCCCAACCACCCTTTTTCAGTCCATCACCAACTTTATACAACCTTCTTCCGTTGCAATAAGTACCAAAAGCATCTTCACCAAGCAATCGGGATAGCTCCGCATCTGGAATCAATTCATTTACAGCACCTTGTGCAAAGAAAAGGTCATAATCCCTACGCAACATATCACCTGGATTGGCCAAAGTGCCGTTTTCTTGTGCTATTGTTGCCAAACTTGCAACTACAAGCACCAATGATAACAATAATTTTTTCATGATGAATGGGTTTTAAAGTTAACAATTTACTATTCATCACAAATATCGTGCAAAAATGAGTGCTTCTATAGAAATTTCTTCCTAATGTGCCACCGGGTTGGCATAAATCCCCAAGAAAATCTCCTCCAATTCCTCGCGGTTCATGTCTGGATAATCGTTCATCCAATCCATGTATTTGATAAATGCGGCTTTTTGCTCGGCGGTGTAATGCTCGGCATAGGTAGCCGTGCCACTACGCAAATCATGGGCAATGTAGTTGTTGGGATGGAGATAAAAATGAGGATTGATGCGGCTGTCCATCAGCTCGGCTACGCGCTTGTAGAACTCGCCTGAAGGACAATCATTCAAGGCTTTCAAATCGTCTTCGGTGACCTGAGGACACACATGGAAATGCACATGACCCTTGGGCTGCATGATGCCCGTCAGGATGCTGTTGAGGTCTTCGCCAGGTTTCTTTTCATAATGGCCGTTTTTGTGGGTCAGATACAATTCCAAAGCCTTCAGTTTGTCGCACGACTCCCATTCGTAGGAAACCGCCACGGGAACGATGTTCAGCTCCGCCAAGGAAAGCACACGGTCGTCGCGCCGACTCATGCCAAACATTTTGATGATGGCTGGATCTGTGGCGTCAATGCCGTTTTTGGTACGCCCGTTGCGCTGCGCAATCCATACCGATTCATGTTCTTCCGTAATCACATGACGCATATATTCCGACATGTGCAACATGCTGTTGTAGAACTCTTTGGGAGAACCGCTGCGCTCGGTGCGAAACATTTTGTTGATTTTGCCAAAGTCGATGACAAAAGGATGGCACATCAGGTTGCTACCAAAAGTAATCTGACAGGTATTTTGCCCCGCCTCGTTCAGCACATATTGCAAAAACATGGCATCAAGGACGATGTCGCGGTGATTGGAGACGAAAAGATACGACTTTTTTTCGCTGATGTTTTCCAGCCCTGACCAATCAAAGCCCGTCGTGGTTTTTTTCAATAGGGTTTCAATCACTTCTTTGAGCAGCCCAAGCTGAAATTCCCGCAAGGATTGTGTATTTCTGATACGATTGCGAAGCGCCTCTACGGGCAAATCGAGGTATTGGGCGATGGCTGGAATGACCTCGCTGTCGGCCAAGCGTTGCATGGCGGCAGGAATCTCCTCTGCGTTATAAGGCCTGATGTCGTCGAAATTGCTCATCATTTGTTTCTTAAGTCAATGAATTTGATGGGTTTGCGGCTTTTGGCCGGATAATTGATTTTTTGGATTTCCTCAACGGGAAGAATTTCTATTTGCGGTGCCACGCGGATGCGTGAACGGAAACTGTCTTTCAACATCTTGACCACGTCGAAATCGGGTTGATATTTCAGGCCGATTTTCACCACCACATCGTCAGTGCCAGCCTCGCTTTGGCGCACCTCAATGACATAATTTTCCACATAGTCTGTGTTGTCGAGCACGTCGTTAATCGCGGGCGGATAGAGCGTTGTGCCCTTCAGTTTAATCATGTTGTTTTTGCGGCCCACGAGCGGCGTCAAGCGATAGGAATTGCGACCGCATTTGCACTGTTCAACGATTTTCGCGGCAATGTCGCCCGTGCGGAAACGCAACAGCGGAATTCCTTCAACTCCCAACGTGGTAACGACGATTTCGCCCGGCTGACCATCGGGAACGGGCAGACCGTCCTCGCCGATGATTTCCACGATAATCAATTCAGGATGCACGTGACCGCCAAGACCATACTCACATTCCGAGAAGGTCGCACCCATTTCCGTTGAGGAATAGGTGGCAAAGAGCTGTACGTCCCACTTTTCCTTGATTTTGCGTCCAAGCAGGTTAAGGTCGAAGTTCTGGTCACGCAGGCCTTCACCGATGCCGATGATACGGCGGATGCTACTGTTTTTGTAGTCAATGCCATGCTCTTCGGCGTATTGTATCAGCTTCAGGATGAACGACGGCACACACATGATGGTGTCGGGCTTGATGCGGCGGATGGTGTCCCATTGCAGTTCGGGGATACCGTTGCCCACACGGATGACACCTGCACCCAGTTCACGCAAACCAAGGAAATAAGCTAATCCCGCCATGAAACGCTTGTCCAAGGTGGTCATCAGTTGCACCACGTCGCCAGGCTTCACGCCAGCACACTCAAACGATTTCTTTTCGTTGTAAGCCAAGCGTTGCAGGTCTTTTTCGGTGCAACCGAAAGTCACAGGGTCGCCCAAAGTGCCAGAGGTGGTGATGTAGTCGATGATTTTTGCCTTCGGGCAGCAAAGGAACTCGTCGTTGAAGAGTTGCAAGTCCTTCTTCTCGGTGAACGGAATCTTCACCAAATCCTCGATGTGTTGAATCTTTTCGATGTTGATACCATAGCTCTTGAACATCCGCTGGTAGTACGGCGAATGGGCTTGCAGATAAGCCAAAGCCTCATGAAGCAACCCTTCCTGATAGGTCTTGATTTCTTCTACGGATTGATATTCTATATCGTTGTTTTTCATGATATTATAGTTTAAGTTCGGAAATCCATTTCAAAAATTCGTTTTTCCACTGTCGGCATTCTTCAGTGCCTTTCTCCTCACTGGCGCCAAATCCGTGGCCGCCCGTTTGATATTGGATATAGTGATGATTAACCTTGTTGGCGGTCAGGGCCGAATCCAAAAGAATGGAGTTGTGATAGTCCACGATGGGGTCGTCCACACAATTGACGAGGAACACGGGCGGACAATTCTGCGGGATGTGGCGCTCCAAGGAAAGCGAATCGCGCATGATGGCATCATTTTGTCGGCGTTCGCTCAACAAGGCTCTGCGTGAACGCTTGTGAACACAATTTTCCTTCATGGTGACCACAGGATACATTGGGGCAACAAAGGCTGGGCGAAGGTTTGTGCTGGTAATTATACCGTTGTTTTTCAAAAAGTTGGTTTCGTAAAAGCATGCCGCCGACATCACCAAATGGCCGCCTGCCGAAAAGCCCATCATGCCCACTTTATCGGGGTCGATGTGGTATTCTTTGGCGTGCTCACGTACCCATTGCAAGGCGCGTTGGGCATCGGTAATCATGTCGGGATGCTGCTTGCCACGAAACAGGATACGGTAATGCCAAAAATAGGCACCGAACCCTGCCACGCGATAGCGCAACACGAAAGCGGATATGCCGTTTTCCTGCAACCAACGAGCCACAACATCGCCCTCGGTCTCGTCGTCAAGCCAGCAATAGCTTCCGCCCGGACACACGATAACGGAAAGTCCATCCTTGTTGTTCTCTGATAAATAAGGCGTCAGTGTGACTTCTTTGCCGTGTTTCACATCATAGCCTTCCCAAAGCGGTATCGACTGTGCGACGACCGTTCCGAAAAGAAAAGATAACAGGCAAAAAACCAACCCTTTACGAAACATCACTTACCTAAGATTTTCATCACTTCCTCTTTGGAAAGCTGACGATACTTATGTTGCAAGTCGGCGAAGAAATCCACTTGGAAATATTCCTCGTCGTAAAACGAGAGCTTGGAATTGGTGTTGGGCGTGCATTCGAGATACACGATGTCCTCCAACTTCAGGCCTTTGGCCTCACAAACCTGGTCGGCGAGTTTTTTACCAGCATAAGTCACGGATGTACCTGGATTTTCTTGGTACAATTCCGTGACAATAACATATTTCTTGCCTTCCACTTCCCTGATTTTCAGTCCACAGGACGATTCCATGTCCCATTCGCCCTTGAAGGGAAAAATCTCATCGTAATATTCTGGTGATACTTTCATTGATTTAAAGATTCAAAGATTTAAATTCTGGATTGCTTCGTTCCTCGCAATGACGCGAAGCATGCTAAACTAAGCAACTCCACTCTCCTAACTATTCACTCCTAACAACCAACTTTTGGCTTTCTGTCCTGACGTTTACGTTTCTCTTGCTGCGGTCCACGTCGCGGCCAAACGACTTGTTGATCAACTTGCGGTCGCGCGGACGGTAGGTGCCTTCCTCCATCTCACGCAAGGCGACATTACAGAACAGACGGAACATCTTGGCTTCTTGGGTTTCGGAAGCGTAGAAACTCTTCCAAGCATATTCGTAGAGGTCTTGCAACTTCTCAGGCGTCATGTGCTTGGGTTGGTACACCACCTGACCAGCGTTGTAGTGGTCCCAGTCGAAGTCGAAAATGCGGCCTTGGCGCAACAGGTCGTCGTGACCCTTGGTGTGCGGGAACGGTGCAAAAATGGTGAACTCGGCCAAGTCGAGGTCAATTTCGCCGAGAAAGTCGATGAGTCGCTTGATGTCGTCTTCGGTCTGATTGTCGAGGCCAAACAAAATCGTGCCTTCCACGCCGATGCCGTAGTCGTGATAGCGTTTCACACGTTCCTTGATGTAGTCGGAGGTGTCATAAACGGCCTGATAGACATACCATGCACCCGCCTTGGCAGCCAAATCGAGCACTTCAGGGTCGTCTTCAATAGTATGGCTGATCCATTTCTTCTTCAGCGGCGCAATGGCTCGGAAAAGATCCATCTCCCACTGCTTGTCCTGCGCCAACGAATTGTCGACAATGAACAAACGGTTGTTGTCGATGCCAGCCATGTCTTCCACTACTTTGTCGACGGGACGCGGGCGGAACTTACGGCCACCGAGATACGACACGGCGCAGGGATAGCAACTGAAACGGCAGCCACGGCTCGCATTGAACAAGTCGACCATCTGCACGCCTTTATGGTTGTACAGCTCACGCTTGTAGAGGTCGCGGCGGCAAGGACCCACCGTAGCGATGTCGGGCATGGTGCCGATATAGTTGTAGATTTTCTTCAGACAGCCGTTTTTCCAGTCCTGGATGACTTGCTCCGAACGGCCTTCCGACTCGCCCAAGAAGACACTATCGACGTGGTTCACCATTTCCTCAGCGTGAAGCATGGTGGAAATGCCACCCGCAAGAACCGTCTTTCCTCGTTTATGGTATTCCTCGGCAATGGCCCAGCCGCGTTTCACCTGCGTAGTGAGCATCATCGAGAGGGCGACGAGGTCGCATTCTTCGTCGAAGTCAATGGCTTCCACGTTCTCATCGGTGAACGAGATGTCGACATACTCAGGCAAAGTGGCCGCGAAAGCCACCGGGCCATGAGGCGGCAGGTTGAATGTGGTCTGTCCGGGCAGCTTGTTCCACTTGGGATAGATGAGTTTTAGTTTGATTGTTTCCATATTTGGGTCGTGTTGAATGTGCAAAATTACAAATAATTCCTATAAACCAGTATTTTTGTTGATTTTATGCATAATAGTATTGAGGCCAACCAGGGCTTCCGCCGTTTGGATGGCTGTGAGCGAAACGCCGCACAAGCCATGGACATTGACGTTTTGTCCTGTCAAATACAAGTTTTTGACTTTGGTGAAGACCGACATTTGTGAAAGCATGAGGTTGCTGCAATCCTTTTGAAAGCCATAGCACGAACCGCTTCTGTTGCCGTAATAGTCACGGATGGTGAGCGGCGTTGAGGCGAAACAAAACTCCATGCACTCGCGGAAATCGGGGTAAAGCCGTTCCATGCGGTCGAACACTTTGTCCATCATGGCCTGTTTCCATTGTTCGTAGTCTTTGCCTCGACGTCCTGTGCGGGTGTTTTCCCAAGGCTTCACCCATTCATATTCCATCGGGACAACAAAAACCATTGTCTCGGCAAATTCACCCTGATGCTCCACCGGAGGAGTCAAATAAACAATGCCCTTCGGCCAGTCTTCTTGTTGTTCATAGCTGAAATCCAGTCCCTTTTCATAACTTTCGAAGAAATAGTTCACCTGATTAAGGAAGGGGAAAGTTTTGTCCTTGAACTTTACAAAAACGACCAGAAACGAAAGACTATCCGACACCAAAGAAATGCGGTTCTTGAACAATTTCGGGAAAGCCCCTTCGTCAATGACTCGCAACAATATGTCTGGATGCACAGCAGAAATGTAATTTTCAGCTTGATAGATGTTTCCATTTTTGGTGATCACACCCTTCACTTGATGGTCTTCCACTATGATTCTCTCCACCTCAGAACGAACGAGCACTTGTCCTCCGGCGTCCTCAATCACTTTTCTTAACGCATTGGCCAACTGTTGGCTACCACCCACAAACTGGAATGTTCCGTTGAAATGAATCGCCGTAAGAAGTGCAGTCATAAAAGCGGGTGTCGTACCTTTTTTTCCGCTATACAATGGGCACATATAGGTAAGCAGTCCCTTCAGTTTCGGGTTAGTGAGGTAGCGGTCCATCAGCTCATCAAAAGGAATGGCAAAGTCCTTGTCGACATTCATCATTCCGTATGGCTGTGTCTCACGCATATAGAACATGTCGATGTTTTCCGTAAGCTCGTAAAGCTTGTCGATATAAGCCTTTATGTTCTCCTTTTCTTCGGGAAAGCACGAGGACAAATAAGCGATGCATTGTTCTTTGCCCCTTGGCATACGATAAACGGCACCATCCTCCTCGACTCTCACCACATCGGAAGCCTCCTCATCGGTAGAATAAAGCGACAATTGGTCCAAAACTCCCAGATAATCAAACAGTTTCCGAAGATTTCCTCCCTCCTCAAAGCCTCCAAAGATGTGCATCCCCGTGGGAAAACTATATCCATGCCTCTTGAAGTTTTGCAAACCACCGCCGATGATGGGGTTCTTTTCCAACACGGTCACTTTATAACCTTCTTTGGAAAGCAACGCTCCCGTTACCAAACCGCCCAAGCCACCACCTATTATCACACAAGTCTTCATTTCAGAAATATTTGATTGTCAATAGTATAATCACTTTGCGGATGTTCGTCACCTTCTCGCATGAAATGTAGGTTTTCAGGGATATAACTGGTATGTGAGGCCACAAGGAACTTGTCTTCATCCGCCTCAAATGCATAAACCTGTGCTTCGCGATGTACCAAGGCAAGCAACCAAGCCAACTCACCGTAGCCGCTGTTGAGCACCGTTATCGTCTTTCTCTCAATTACATCGATTTCGGCAGCGTGGGCGCGAATTTGTCTCAAATGGGTACGGGTGGCGCGTTCCACGTCGCTGCCTTTGTAAATGTACTTGTAGCGCACGAACGGCAACACATATTCCGTATTCTCGCGCTGACGACGGATTTCCGCAAAATGCTGGACATAGGTCTTATGGCATTGCGAAGTCAAGGCACGGGTTTCCATAGCGGCCACCTCTTGCGCAGGTATCCTCGGTGCGATTTCTACATGAAGCTGACCTTCGCGCAAGATGAAATCCTTCTTCGGCATGACATGATGCGCGCCGTGGATGAAGACGGGCAGAATATCCATGCCAAGCGCCTGAGCCAACTGGAACGCTCCTTTGTGGAAACGGATGATTTCACCCGTCTCAGAGCGCGTACCTTCAGGGAAAACCACCACCGAATAACCCCGCTCGACGAGTTTTTTGAGTCGCTCCACGTTCTTGTCGTAGCCGTTGGAAACGGGGTAAAACTCCGCATAACGGATGACGACGGCGTAAATTGGGTTCTTCCACACCCAATCGGTGGTGAGCAGCACCACCTTGGGATGCAACATCATCGTGCAAAGCAAATCCAAGTGTGACTGGTGGTTGGCAATGATGACTGCCGGTTTTTCGAAGGTTTCACCTGTTTTGTTGTCAAGGGAGAATTTCACGCCAGGCAGCAATTTCAAGGCAACGCGCATGACACCTGCAATCATCTGATGGTAACGGTAACGCTTTCTCTCCGTGTTGGGACCCAAAAGCATATAAACTAGCGTCAAAGGCGTGACGATGACAAAGGCATAAATGAAGAATACCAACAAGGTTAGTAAGGTGTAAATCAACCGTTTCAAGGTCAAAGGCACTTCTCGCAGTTGCCCTTTCTTTTTGGTCAGCCAATCGAAGACAAAAGGAGGCAAGTAGCAAGCCATGAAGACCACTACCGCCATGCCGATGATGGCCACCTCCGCCAACGACCGCATGGCGGGATGCTTGGCAAAAATCAATGCACCGATACCGATAAACATCAGTATTCCGCTGAGAATGACGCTGTTGCGGTAGTTTTTCAGCATTTTCTTACCGTAGGCATACTCATAGAGCAATCCTTCCGTGATGAAAATGGTATAGTCATCGCCCTGGCCGAAGATGAAAGTCGCCAAAATGATGTTGACGATATTGAACTTGATGCCGCCCAAGTGCATGATGCCCAAAATCCATGTCCAGCCGACTGCCAAGGGCAGGAAAGCCAACAACGACAGCTCCAAGCGCCCGAACGAGAGGCAAAGGAAGAAAAACACGACAATGCTGCACACGTAAAGGATATAGTCGAAATCGCCGGAAAGAGCCTCCACGAGGTTGTTGCCCACATCGCTGATGCTGAAGGCGAAACCCGTATCGGGCAACGAGGCGCGCAATTGCTGTTTCAGCGGTTCAGAGTCCTCGATTGGCACTCGCACGAAATCGACCACACGCCAAAGGCTGTCGTGCCGCAAAACGTAGGTGCCGCACAAAGCCATCAAAGGCTCCATTTCGCTTTCCATCAAAGGCTCGTAGGGCTTTGTGATGCCATCGGTAAAGGCAAAAAAGGCGTTTTCGGTGAAACCCGATTCCACCGCTACCCGAACCAGCTCATCGGGCACTTGCGAATGGCTTTGCCAGAAGGTTTTCCATTGCTCTATCGATTTCGCCTGACTCTCTACAGAAGGCAACAAACCCTTCAAACCTGAAATCGTCGCCTTGTCGGAAAACAAAGCCTTGTTATCAGCCATAAAAGTCTCGTTC
>Ga0265298_10004087_pt1 | contig 18864 bp, 17 predicted proteins | sample AusTroGonzalo_MG_3_FD_193486 | JGI IMG/M metagenome (GOLD analysis project Ga0265298, IMG submission 193486) | Bovine rumen microbial communities from tropical cattle in Woodstock, Queensland, Australia - Gonzalo_01 | ecosystem: Host-associated > Mammals > Digestive system > Stomach > Rumen ... | reverse complement strand
AAGCGGTCGGGATATTGCCGTTGCACCTTTATGAGGTAGTCATTCTGGTTGCCGTCAATTATCTCCTGAACGACCACAGCTGCACCTACCTGTGCATAGTCCATGTTCGAAAGGAACACTTCGGCGGAGTTCACCCCGTCCGTCATAAACGGCGGCAGCATCTGCACCTCCTCGCCAAAGAACAGGCTCCTGCCATTCTTCAGCGTCTTGATAGGCTGGCCGTCAACCTGTGTGTCCTGTCGCAACCAAAGATGGCTATGGGCATCGATAATCATCTATAATTAAAAATTAACAATTAAAAATGAAGAATTAAGTGTTGTGCCAGCTGACGCGCATTTGGTTGCCGATAATCTGCTGAACCTCTTTCACAAGCTGAAGGTCAGGCTCCTCATTCGCCCATGCTATGTTGTGACGCACGTTCGTGGGGTTTGCGGAAGAGAACAACGTCCCAGCAATCCGAGGATGGGCGACTGCAAACTGTATCGCCAGCTTCTCTATGGGATAGCCTTTCTCTTCGCAGTAATCGGCAGCCTTCCTACAGGCTTCTGCCAAAGACTTCGGGGCAGGATGCCAAGCAGGTGCACCACGCGAGGACAACAGTCCCATGCTCAAAGGCGAAGCGTTGATGATGCCCACGCCCTTGCTCTCGAAATAGTCGAGGAAGTCGAGTAGCTTGTCGTCGCAAAGGCAATAATGGCAGAAGTTCAGCACACTCTCCACCGTTCCTTCTTGATGCTCAACCACCCACTTCAGGTTTTCCAGTTGCAGGTCGGTGATGCCCACATGCCCCACCAAACCTTTCGCCTTCAGCTCCACAAGGGCAGGAAGCGTCTCATCTACCACCTTTTGCAATCCTCCAGGCAGCGACGCCTGGAACTCAATGTCGTGGACGTTGATGAGGTCGATGTAATCCACACCCAGCCGCTCCATGCTTTCATAGACACTTTCTGTGGCTCTTCGCGCCGAATAATCCCATGTGTTGACACCGTCCTTGCCATATCGCCCAACCTTGGTGGAGAGGAAATAAGCATTACGGGGAATCCCCCTCAACGCCTTACCAAGCACCGTCTCGGCCTTGTAGTACCCATAATAGGGGCTGACATCTATGAAATTGATGCCGCCCTCGATGGCTTTCTCTACGGCTTCGATGCTTTCCCGCTCCTTAGTCTCATGGAAGACGCTTCCCAGCGAAGATGCACCAAAGCTGAGGTTGGAAATCCTCATTCCCGTCTTGCCTAATTCCGTATATCTCATGTCAAATCAGATTATGAAATCAACTTGGAAACCGTATTTCACTTGCAAAGGTACAATAAAAAATTGTAATTTCAACTTTTTTTCGTACCTTTGCGGTCGATAATAAAGAAATTACCTGATGGAGAACAATTATCCGTTTATTAGTATGCTCCGCAAGTATGTGAGCAGCAGCGTACTTCTTGTGATAGCCACAGTTGCAGCACTCATCATTGCCAACAGCCCCTGGGGGGACACCTATCGCGCCTTCTGGGAACTGCCCGTCAGCATGAGCCTCGGCAGCTTTAACCTCTTCAGTCACAACGGTCACGCCATGACTTTGGGCGAGTTCATCAACGACTATCTCATGGCGATATTCTTTTTGAGCGTCGGCCTTGAAATAAAGCGCGAGATACTTTGCGGAGAGCTGTCGAGCATAAAGAAAGCCCTTGCACCAATCATCGGAGCTTGCGGCGGCATGATTATCCCCGTCATAGTCTTCTTCCTGATATGCCCCAAAGACCCCGTTATGGAGCGGGGTATGGCCATTCCTATGGCAACGGACATCGCCTTCTCGTTAGGCTGCCTGAGCATCTTCAGCAAACGCTGTCCGCTTGGGCTAAAGGTGTTCCTTGCCGCACTGGCTGTTGCCGACGACCTGGGTGGCATCATTGTCATTGCCATCCGCTATACGGAGCACCTTAACCTCTTGTATCTGTTGATTTCAGCACTGATTGTTGTCGTGCTTTGCATCGGCAATTGGCGCGGCATACGGACGAAGGCCTTTTATTTCGACATGGGCTTCCTCCTTTGGTTCTTTATGTTGGAGAGCGGCATCCACGCAACGATTGCCGGTGTTGTGCTGGCTTTCTGTGTGCCTGCCAACATTCCGAATGGCACGAAGTTCTGGGTAGAACGCATCCGCCACAAGCTGGAACATTTCCCTGCAACCGAAGTCACCAGAGCCGACCGCAACAAGCCTGTCGTGCTTTCCGACGAGGAGATAGCTATGTTGAAGAGTGTGGAATCGGCCAGTGACCACCTCGTCAGCCCCTTACAGGACATGGAGGACATCCTGAAGCTGCCTGTCAACTACCAAATCATCCCGCTCTTTGCCTTTGCCAATGCCGGTGTCAACCTTGCCGGCATGAGCCCGATGAACCTCTTCTCGGGTGTCGGCTTGGCCGTATTCCTGGGCTTGCTCATCGGCAAGTTCTGCGGTGTGTTGAGCTTCTCATGGATAGGCATCAAGCTTGGCCTCATGCAGATGCCGGAGAATGCCAACTGGAAGTCCTTCGCCAGCGTCTGTATGCTTTGCGGCATCGGCTTCACGGTCAGCATGTTCATGGCAACGTTGAGCTATCCCTCAACGCACGTTGACCTCCTGAACGACGCCAAGCTGGGCATCCTGTGCGGCACCGTCGCCAGTGCCATTGTGGGCTGCCTGATGCTGAACAGCTCTTTGCCGAAAGGGATTAAGGATTAGGGATTAGGGATTAGAGATTAGGGATTACCTTATTCCGTTGCGATGCGAAGCTCCTTCCCTTTGGCAAGGTCTTCGTGCTTGACGAACCATCCCTTTAGCGGCTGGCCGCCGATGGTGATGCTCTTTATCTTCTCTCCTCTACCCTCTTTGACAATGTCGAAGCTCTGCCCATTGCCTAAGGTGAAGCTGACGCGGTCGAAGAGGGGCACCGTAACGATGTACTCGGGGTCGGCAGGCGAATAGGTGTAGATACCAATGGCATTGAGCACGTACCACGACGACATTTCGCCAGCATCGTCCATACCTGCGTAGGCAAGCCCCTCCTTGCCCATGCCGTAGTATTTGTGCATCAGGGTATTCAAGACGTGCTGTGCCTTCTCCTGCCTGTCGGCGAAATAATAGGCGTATGGGATGCTGTGACCAGGCTGGTTGCCGTGACAATAAGAGCCAAGATAGCCTGTGCAATTGAAAGCCAAATAGCCGCCGTTGGGCTGGGTAAAGAGCGAGTCGAGCTTCTGCACTACAGCCTCCCTCGAGGGATAGAGCGCCACCATACCCTTCGGGTCGTGCGGTGCGAAGAAAAGTGAGTTCCAAGCGTCTGCCTCGCGATACATATACTGATAATAAGGATAGTTGGGTCGGAAGTCCTCAATCCACACACCCTTGCCGTCGCGAAGCACCTTCCCGCGCCAGAAACCGGTCGAGGGGTCGAACAGCGTCTTATAGTTCTGCGAGTGCTGCAAGAGCAGCTGTTCATTCTCCTTGTCCCCAAGCTCGCGCGCCACAAGAGCCGTTGCATAGTCGTCGTAAGCATACTCCACCGTCTTTGTCACAGCGCCTTTGTACTCGTTGCCCGTAAGCACATTCACGGTGTCCTTCTCCGCAATCCATCCGCGCTCCAAGTACTCGTCGAGATAAAGACGGCCTCCACGCCCAGGCACTGTGGCACTCTTCAGCATGAGGGCATAGGCTCGCTTGAGGTCGAAGTCGCGAATGCCGCGAAGCCAAGAGCCTGCGACAAAGGTCGAGGCATGGTCGCCGTGGAAGAACGTGGGCATGTAGCCGCCTCTCGCCTCACCCCTTTCAATGCAGGAACGGATGATGTCGTTTGCCACATCGGGTGTTATCATTCCCAAGAGGATAAGCTTGTTGCGGTAAGTGTCCCAGAACGAGGGGTTTGTGTAGTAGCGCCAGTCGGTCTTGACCACCTCAGCACCTCGTCCTTCGCTCCTGTGCTCGCCGTTAACGTCAGTACGGAGGTGCGGGAAAAGGAATGTCCTGTAGAGCGTAGAGTAGAGCATCGTGCGCTCTGCCTCCGTGCCGCCCTCCACCTGTATGTGGCCGAGCACGTTCTCCCAGACTCTGTCCGCTTCCTTGCGCACCTCATCGAAAGTCTTGCCTGCCAATTCTGCCTTCAGGTTCTCTTTGGCATTCTCGATGCTTACGAAAGAAAAACCAATTTTTAGCTCAAGGGGCTTTGAACCTTTTGCCTTCTTTAGCTTCACCATTGCTACAGGCCTGTTGAAGTTTCTGCGACCTTGGTTGAAGTTGTTTGAGCCACCTTCCTCAGTCACGCTTTCAAGCTTTTCCGAAAGTTCGCCGTAGAAGAAGATGCGTCCTTCGCCGTCCTGAAAGCCTTCGAAGGCACGTGCTCCAGCTTGCTTAATCTCCCAATGGCGAGGCATATTGTTTGAGCGGGCAATATCAACCAGAATACCTCTGTGGTCGCCCTTGTGGAACGTGTAACGATGATATCCGCAGCGAAGTGTTGTGGTCAATTCTACATTCACATTATACCTGTCGAGGAAGACGCGGTAGTAGCCCGGATGTGCCTCCTCTTGGTCGTGGTTATAGGGGGAAGCGTAGCTTTGAGGCGTGGGCTTTCCTTCTGTTGTAATGGGCAAGATGGGCAGATGGAGCAAGTTCCAATGCCCTTTGCTCGTGTGCGCGAAGCCATAGATGAGGCTGTCTTCGTACTGATACCCCGAGCCGCTGCGATACTTCGTGACAGGAGTGAGCTGCACCATTGCATTCGGCAATGCGGCACCGGGGAAGGTCTCTGCGCCCCACTGCCTCTCGCCGGGATTGGGCACGAAGCCCAGTTCCTCGGGTGTCCAAAGCGTAGTGGTGCCCATGAAGGGGTTAACATACTGCGTCACGCCCTGAGCCAGGACGTCACAAAAACTACAAACAATCAAACTGAAGAAAAGCGTTACCCTAAACATAAAACAATACCTTTTTGTTCCTTTCGTGCTGCAAATATACTAATAAGTCAGCAAACTGCCAAATTATACTTGAGCTTTTTAGTACAGCTTCAGCCGTATGCCTGCCATACTCCAGATGCCGGGCTGTGGCACAGAGCCGAGGTCGTAGTAGCGGCGGTTGGTGATGTTCGTTGCCTGAATGTAAACCTGATAGCGCGGAGCATCCCATTGCAGCTTGGCATCGAGCATGGCGTATGGACGGTAAGGAACGAGCTTGCCGCCACTCTGATAGCTGCCCACCCGCTCCTGCCAGCGGAAATCCCAAGTCATCGAAAGTTGATATAAACTTTTTCCCTTTTCACTTTTTATTATGCAGTGCGTCAGGCTCGCAACAACTTTATGCCGAAGGTATTCCATCGCCACATTGCTCTTGACGACACCCTCGGCATCGTGTTTCGTCTGATGGATGAAAGTATAGCCAAAGCTCAACGAGCGGAACCCAGCCCACCCCCGGAGAGAATGGGGAGGGGTTATCCTTCCCTGAACCTGAACGCCGAGATTGTCGAGGCCGAAGGCTGCGGTGTGATAGATGTCGTCGGGAGTGTACATCACCCAGTCTATCATCTGTGTGCCGCGATGATAGAAGAGTGAAGAACGAAGAGTAAAGAGTGAAGAATTGAAGTCGCGACTCTTCACACGAAACTCTGCACCAAGCGACAGGGAGTGGTTGTGCTCGGGCTTCAGCCCTTGGTTTCCCTCGTGCGTCGGGCTTTTGTAATAGAGTTCCGTGAAGGTGGGCAGGCGGAAGCCTTTGTTGTAGGAGAAGAGAAGCTTCCAGCACGAACTCGGGCGATAGGCAACATCGATGCCTGGATAGAGGCGGAAGCAGTGGTCGATGCCGGATGTCATGCTTGCCATCAGCCCTGCCGAGACAGTCCATTGCCGAAGCAGAATGTTGTGTTCGAGGCAGAAGGAGATTGTGGTGCGGTTGTCGCTATGTGTATAGACGCTGCGGCTTCCCTCCGGCGGCGTGTCCTTCCCGATGTTCGAGCTGAGGATGCCTTCGTGGCGCAGCTGTGCCGAAGCTGCCGTCTTGCCAAGCTTCCAGTCGAAGTGCCCACCTGCCTTGATGCCATAGACATCTGTCCTGTGGAAGTTCTCGCCGAAGGATGAGCCGTGGATGAGCTGGAAGTTGTCGTAGGAACGGTTCCAGAAGATTGAAGACTGAAGATTGATGCGTGAAGAGTACTCAGCACCGACACTGGCCATGAGGCGACGGTTGCGCTCGTACTGGTCGGGGTAGTTGGCACTATAGAAGGTGTTGGCACCATAGCTTTTCTTCGTGAAGCCGAACTGCCAGTCGAGCCGAAGCGCCTTGTCCTCATAGTCGCCCTGATAGTAGAGCTGCCCCTTCTGCCAGGAGCTGTTGAGGGTACCGCCGTCGCTCCTGCCGCCACCACCGCTGATGCGGTTCGAGAACTTGCCTGCCACCAAAGAAAGACGCGCTTCGCCCCCTGCCGTGCCGTATGAGCCACCCTCGGCAGAAAGCTCCGCACTATGCTCGCGGTCGTGCCTTGTGACGATGTTGATGGCTCCACCGAAGCTCTGCCCGCCATAGACACGGCTTGCCGCCCCCTCGAGCACCTCGATGCGCTCTATGTCGCTGATGCTGACGGGAAAGTCTGCCGAGAGGTGTCCTGTCTGTGGATTGCCGATGTCGATGCCGTTGAGCAGAAGCGTCACCTGGTCGAAGGTGCCGCCATCGATGCTGATGTCCGTCTGAATACCAAAGCCTCCGCGCTGACGGACATCCACGCCGGAGACTAACTTCAAAAGGTCGTTGACGCTCCCCGCCGCCGCCTGTTCGATGTCCTGGCGCGTTAAGACAGAAACGAGGCGAGCTGACTGCAACTGTGTGAGCGGAGCCATTGTGCCGCTCACGGTTACTTCTGTCAAAGCCCCCTCTAAATCTCCCCCTTTGGGGGATACTTCCTGCGTGGAAGCATCGGTACTCGACGTTATATTCGTGTTCGTCTGTGCGTGAGCCTTCGACGCAACAGCCAATGTACTTACACTAAGTACACCGATGCAAATCACCCGATGGAGACTGGCAAAGGCACTATAGCCTTTACGCGCAAACTGTCGCCAGACGACTATATGAGCTGCATTCCGGCTTCCTTGCATTCCTTTCTCATTGCTTCGGGCCAGATGCTGGCCTGCGTCTCGCCGATATGAGCCTTGTGCAGAAGCACCATGCAGAGACGGCTCTGACCGATGCCGCCGCCGATGGTCAGGGGCAACGTGTCGCCCAACAGACGCTGGTGGAAATAAAGCTGCTTGCGCTCCTCCTTGCCCTGCAAGGCAAGCTGGCGGAGCAGCGACTCCTTGTCAACACGGATGCCCATCGAACTAAGCTCGATGCTGCGATTCAGCAGGGGATACCATACCAACAGGTCGCCGTTCAGCCCCATGAAGCCGCTCTCGTTTGGCGTGCTCCAGTCGTCGTAGTCTGGGGCACGGTTGTCGTGCACCTCGCCGTTGCTCAGTTTGCCGCCTATGCCTATTATGAACACGGCTCCATACTTCTGGCAGATGAGATGCTCGCGCTCCTTCGCCGTCTTGTCGGGATACATCCGCAGCAGCTCTTCGCTGTGGATGAAGTGAATGTCCTCGGGCAGGAAGGGCTTGAGCTGTGCGTAGGTCTCACAGATATAGAATTCCGTGCGCAGGATGGCGCTGTAAATCTTCGAGACAATGCGGCGCAGGTAGGCCTCGTTGCGGTTCTCCGGCAAGAGCACACGCTCCCAGTCCCACTGATCGACATAGAGGCTGTGAATGTTGTCCAGCTCCTCGTCGGCACGGATGGCGTTCATGTCGGTCACAATGCCGAAGCCCGGCTTTGTCTTGTACTCGGCGAGCGTCAGCCTCTTCCACTTGGCCAGCGAGTGCACCACTTCGGCCAATGCGTCGTTCATGTCCTTGATTGGGAAAGTGACGGGACGCTCCACGCCGTTGAGGTCGTCGTTGATACCCAATCCGCGCAACACGAAAAGAGGGGCTGTGACACGGCTCAGGCGCAGCTCCGTGGAGAGACTGCAAAGGAAGAAGTCCTTTATTTTCTTAATCGCCTGCTCCGTCTGGCTCAAGTCCAGCAACGCCTTGTAGTCGGCAGGCTTCTGAAGTTTGCTCATGGTTTACCTTGTTTTGTCGGTATTACTTTCAAAATTTCATGCAAAGGTAGGGCATTTATTTCAATTTGCAAAGGGAAGACACGTTTTTCTTTCATTTTTAGCACAAATAGCACGCTTCCCGCATACATTAGGAGCCGAAGGACAGGTAAAAGGCAAACATAACGTGCCTCGTTGAACAATTAGGCGTGCCTCGTTGAACAATTAGGCGTGTTATGATGCAAATTCCCACGTGTGGGAAATTTATGTTAGCCCTGCTCTATTTCGCTAAGCTCAAGCCAACGCATGGATTTCTCGTCGAGGAGGTCGCACACAATAGGCAGGCGTTTGCTTTTGTCGATAATTTCCTGCGTCGAGAGGGTACCGCTGCTGAGGGCTGCTTCTATGTCTGCCTTCTCGTTCTCCAGTTCCTCTATTTCCTTCTCCAAAGCCTGGAACTCCTGCTTCTCGCGGAAGGACATCTTGCGCCTCTCCCCTGCCCTCTCCAAAGGAGAGGGAGATTTGCTTGCGCTCCGCCGTTCCTTTTTGCTGTCGTATGCGGTAGTTCTCCCCTCCTTTGGAGGGGTCGGGGGAGGCTGCTGTTTTCTGTACTGCGTGTAGTTGCCCGGAAAGTCCTTCACCTCGCCATCACCCTTGAAGACGAAGAGGTGGTCAACCACTTTGTCCATGAAGTAGCGGTCGTGGCTGATGATGATGACACACCCCTTGAAGTCGTGCAGATATTGCTCCAGTATCTGGAGGGAAGTGATGTCGAGGTCGTTGGTCGGCTCGTCGAGGACAAGGAAGTTGGGGCTTTGCATGAGCACCGTGCAGAGGTAGAGCCGACGCTTTTCGCCGCCCGACAGCTTGTAGATGTAGTTCTGCTGCTGCTTGGGCGAGAACATGAAGTGCTGGAGGAACTGCATGGCCGAGAGCCGCTGCCCGCCACCGAGGTCAACATATTCGGCAGTTTTGCGGACAGCATCAATGACCTTCATCTGCTCGTCGAACTGCATCCCCTCCTGACTGTAATAACCGAAGCGGACGGTCTCGCCAACGACGAAACGTCCGCTGTCGGGCTTGACCAGTCCAAGCAGCATCTTGACGAAGGTGCTCTTGCCAGTGCCGTTGTTGCCGACGATGCCCAGCTTCTCGTAGCGCGAGAAGTTGTAGTAGAAGTCCTTGAGCAGAACGTGGTCGCCGTAGGCTTTGCTCACATACTCCGCCTCGAATATCTTGCTGCCGATGTAGGCGGACTTCATCTGAAGCTTCACCTGCTGCTCTTCGATGCGACGGTGTGCCTGCTTCTCCAATTCGTAGAATGCTTCTTCGCGATAGCGGGCCTTATGACCGCGAGCCTGCGGCATCCGGCGCATCCAGTCGAGCTCCGTGCGGTAGAGGTTTGTAGCCCTTGCCACCTCTGCACGCGCCACTTCCAGACGCTGGGCACGCTGCTCGAGGTAGTAGGCATAGTTACCGTGATAGGTATAGATGGTCTCATCGTCCAGCTCGAGGATGACGGAGCAGACGCGGTCGAGGAAGTAGCGGTCGTGCGTCACCATGAGCAGGGTGACGTTGGAGCGCGAGAGGTAGTTCTCGAGCCACTCAATCATTTGCAGGTCAAGGTGGTTGGTCGGCTCGTCGAGGATGAGCAGGTCTGGCTCCATGATGAGCGTGTTGGCGAGTGCCACACGCTTCAACTGTCCGCCCGACAGCTGCGAGAGCGGCTTGTCGAACTCTGAGATATAGAGCTGCGAGAGGATGGTCTTGGCGCGGTTCTCGTAGTCCCATGCCTTCTGCTGCTCCATGCGGTCGAGGATGCTCTGCAAACCTTCCTGACTCGCAGAAGCCATGCAGGTCTCATACTCACGGATGAGGTTTGTCGTCTCGTTGCCGTGCCAAAAGCAAGCCTCGATAACAGTCAGGTCGAGGGGATAGTTCGGCGTCTGCTCCAGATAGCCGATGCGCAGGTCGTTATGAAAGACTACCTGCCCCTCGTCGGCTTGGTCGGCACCGCTCAAGATGTTAAGCAGTGTGCTTTTGCCTGTGCCATTCTTAGCGATGAGACCCACTTTCTGCCCTTCGCCTATGCTGAACGAGAGGTTGGAGAAAAGCGTCTTGTCCCCTACGCTGCGCGTCAGATTCTGTACCTGTAAGTATGAAACCACTTCCTTATTGACTATTTGACAATTTACGATTTACGATTTGACAATTTGCCCCTTTTCGCGTACAAAAGTACAAAAAGATTAGGGATTGGGGATTAAGGAACAGGGAAAAAGAACAAAAACAGCAAGTAATCAAATAATTTTATTCTTTAATCTTTAATCTTTAATCTTTTTTTCGTACCTTTGCACTGCTTTTAGAGAAATAGCTGTCGGCTTCTTTCCGGCAGTTCGATATTTCCCCATTTACACATTATATATTTTATATAGCATACACAGATTATGCACAAAAGCGAACTTGAAGGAATGACCCTGGCAGAGCTTACTGCGCTTGCCGGAGAACTCGGTGCGGAGTTAAGCAACGACCAGACAACACTCATCTACAACATACTGGATGCCCAATCCCTGAAGGCATCTGCAGAGACAGCGCCCAAAAAGCGCGGCAGGAAGCCCAAAGCAGCACCCTCCCCCATCCCCTCCCCCGAGGAGGAAGGGAACAAGGATGCTGAAACCACAATGGAGGCTACTGAAGCTCCTGCTCCCAAGAAACGCGGACGCAAGTCGAAGGCTGAGAAGGCAGCAGAAGAAGCAGCTAAAGCGGCTGAAGCCTCTCCCCTGCTCCCTTCAGAAGGAGAGGAAGAGGAAAAGCCCCTGACTTCGGGGGAGGATTTAGGAGAGGCTCCTGCTACCAAGAAGCGCCGCAAGCGCATTGGGGAAGCCAAAGCGGAAGAGGAACCTAAAGCTGCTGATTCCTCAGAGGAAGAGACAAAAGAAGCAGAAGAGACAAATGAAACCCTTTTCTCTTCTAACCGGTCGGACTTCTTTATCATCCAGGACATCCCCACCATAGAGGAGCAAATAAAAGAACTCTTAAATGCAAAGGCCCTCGCCAACTCTCCCCAGAAGGTAGAGAAGCTTCAACCCGACGAAGCCAATACAGGAAAGAAAGCCTCTCCCAAGGGAGATGTTGAAGGGTCATCATACAACTTTGGCGACAATATTCGCGGCGAAGGCGTGCTTGATATCATGCCCGAAGGTTTCGGCTTCCTGCGCAGCAGCGACTACAACTACCTGAGCAGCCCCGACGACATCTACGTCACCCAGCAGATGATTAAGCAGTTTGGCCTCAAGACGGGCGATGTCGTGGAAGGCCCTGTGCGCCCGCCATTGCACGGAGAGAAGTTCTTCCCTCTGATTCGCGTAGAGCGCATCAACGGCTGCAACCCCGACACGGTGCGCGACCGCAGCCCCTTCGAGAACCTGACGCCCCTCTTCCCCGACGAGAAGTTCAAGCTCTGCTCTGGCAAGGGCGACTCGCTCTCTGCCCGCGTGGTTGACCTCTTTGCTCCTATCGGCAAGGGACAACGTGCACTGATTGTGGCACAGCCAAAAACAGGTAAGACGTTGTTGATGAAGGACATTGCCAACGCCATTGCAGCCAATCACCCGGAGGCTTACCTCATGATGCTGCTCATCGACGAGCGCCCGGAGGAAGTCACCGACATGGCTCGCACCGTAAAGGCAGAGGTCATTGCCAGCACCTTCGACGAACCGGCAGAACGCCATGTGAAGATTGCCGGCATCGTCCTGGAGAAGGCAAAGCGAATGGTAGAGTGCGGACACGATGTCGTCATCTTCCTTGATTCCATCACACGTTTGGCGCGTGCCTACAATACGGTGTCGCCTGCCAGTGGAAAAGTATTGAGCGGTGGCGTGGATGCCAATGCCTTGCACAAACCCAAGCGCTTCTTCGGCGCAGCCCGCAACATTGAGAACGGCGGCAGCCTGACCATCATTGCCACAGCCCTCATCGACACCGGCAGCAAGATGGACGAAGTCATCTTCGAGGAGTTCAAGGGAACAGGCAACATGGAATTGCAGCTCGACCGCGTACTCTCCAACAAACGCATCTTCCCCGCTGTCAACATCATCGCCAGCAGCACGCGCCGCGACGACCTGCTTCAGGACAAGATGACGCTCGACCGCATGTGGATTCTCCGCAAGTTCCTTGCCGACATGACTTCCCTCGAAGCCATGAACGAAGTCAAGTCTCGCCTCGAAAACACCGACAGCAACGAGGAATTCCTCCTCAGCATGAATTCTTAACAGACATCATTTCATATTACACCATGATGATACTGCTCGCATGGGGCATCTTCGTCTGCCTTGTCTATCTTCTGCTTTGGGGTGACACGTTCTACTACCAATACAACCTACCCAAAGTCTGCAAAAAGGTGCTGGATGCTTTCACGGAAGAGGAATAGCCTGGCATTGCTCTGCCTGTTGCTTGCCTGCTGCCAGAAGTTTGACCCGACCGTTGACCCGGAAGACAGCGACGAACAGACGGCAACGACAGAACAGACCGCCACGGTGCTTGGCACGGGAGAGGGGACGGAGGAACGTCCCTATACCGTGACAGACATCCTCTCCTTGTCTCTCTCCGGCGACGAAGCGGTATGGGTGATAGGCTATCTGGTGGGAACAGCACGAAACGGCATGAACCATGCCGACTTCAGCCCCGATGCCACGAACCAATCCAACATCCTGCTCTCCGCCGACTCTCTCTGCACTGACCCGGAACGCTGCATCCCTGTTGAACTCAAAACCGACAAATGGAGGAAGAATCTGTCGCTGCCCAACAACACAGCACACTTCCACAAGTGCCTTCTCGTAAAAGGCGAACCCTCGGTGTACTTGTACAGAAACGGCCTGCGAAATGTTTCCGCAGGCCGTTGGCTCGATGGTTTCGACGTTTCCTCCGTCGCCCCAACAGATTGGGACGTTAATGACCTTACCTCGTCACAGAAATGACGATTGCCACAACAGACGCAACAACACTCACGATGCTGGCACCTGCACTCAGGAATGTATAGAAGGCACTACTCTTGATACTCTGGCTCTTGTTGGGCTCTACATAAATCATATCGTTCTGCTGCACGTAGTAGGCAGGATTCTGGAACACATTGCAATCGGTCAGGTCGATATCGTACTTCTTGCGCTCGCCATTCTCCTCACGATAGAGGGTAACCTTCTGGCGCAGACCCGTATCGGCAATGTCACCGCATTGCGAAAGTACATCCAGCACGGTGTTGCGTTCACTGGTCAGAGCCACCACCTTCGGAGCCTTCACAGCACCCAGCACTGCCACACGGGCATTGAGCAGACGCACCGTCACCTCAGGATCTTTGATAAGGTTGGCATCAATGATGCTCTGTTCGATGCGCTTGGCCGCCTCGTCAGATGTGCAACCTGCCACACTGACACGTCCCACAGCCGGCAGAATAACATACCCGTCGTTGGACACCGTATAGCCGTAGGCATGAGACATTGACTGGCCGCCACTACTTAGGGACGTCAAATTACTTGTGCCAGAAGAACCCATTACTACATCCTGAGCAAAGATGGTAAGAAGCTCGGGCTCGCTGCATGTTACCTTAATGAGCACCTGGTCGGCTGGTTTAAGGCGCATCTCATACTGCTGCAAAATTAGTTGAGTCTGCCTGAACACTTCGTCAGAATCTTGGAAATAGACAATCTTCTTGGTTGAAACACAGCTCGACATCAACAGCATTGCCATCAACGGGAGCATAAGGAATGTTGACTTTTTCATTTGAATTGTTATTTATTGTTGCACAAAGGTACATCTTTTTCTTTTATCTGCAAAACAGAGTGCAAGAAAAAAGGGCTAAGGATTAGGGATTCGGGATTTATTCTCTCATTTCCCAAATTTCTTAACGCTTAATTCTTAATTCTTGATTTAATTTTGTACCTTTGCAGCAGAAATGCAAACTATAGCAAGACAAGTATGACAATAGCAGTTGATTTCGACGGGACAATCGTCGAGCACCGTTACCCCGAAATCGGCAAGGAACTGCCCTTTGCCACACAAACACTGAGAATGCTCATCGAAGACCGCCACAAGCTCATCCTTTGGAGCGTGCGTGAAGGCAAGCTTCTGGACGAAGCCATAGAATGGTGCCGCAAGCGCGGTGTGGAATTCTACGCCGTCAACAAGGACTACCCCGAAGAGGACCTCACCAAGAACCAAAACTTCAGCCGGAAAATCAAGGCAGACCTGTGGATTGATGACCGTAACATTGGCGGCCTGCCCGACTGGGGCACCATCTACCAAATGATTAAAGAAAAGAAAACATACGAACAGATTCTCATGGAACGGATGTCGCTCGAAGAACCGAAGCCACAAAAGAAATGGTGGCAGTTCTGAAGGCAGTTCACATTCCATAGTTCATAGTTAAAGATTATGAAAATGAGGCGAGAACTAAAAAATATGAACTATGAACTATGAACTATGAACTATTTTTCGTACCTTTGCAGAGCAAACAAGTAAAATCAACACAAAACAACATACAACTATGAAACAGAATCTGGGTATCATCCTTATCGTGCTCGGCGCACTGATGCTCATCATCAGCTATTTTGCAGACCTGGTAGATTACAACTTCTACAACATCGGTGCACTGCTCATCATCATTGCCGGCATCGTCACACACATCATGATGACGAAACGCTCTTAGCCTGGCATCCTTCACCCCACAAAACCCGCAACAAAGAAGCCATGAGACCCACCCTCAAGACAATGGCTCTATGTGCCATATTGTGCCTGAGCCTCAATGCCCAGGCACAATTCGATGACGACTACGACGTGGAAGAATGGAGTCTGGAAGAAGAAGAGACACCAAAACCACAGCACAAGGAATACAAGAATGCCATCTATCTGCAGTATTCCCCTTCGCGCTACAAAGTCAGCGATGACTGCCGTGTACACTTCAACGAATTCCTGCTGGGCTACAACCGCCTTATTCAGGTCGTGGAGGAGAAGCCATACTTCGTTGAGGCAGGTGCCAACGTTAAGTTCTCATGGACTAAGGACATGATGGATGCACGGGTCATCACCTTCCGCATCCCTGTCAACGTCCTCTACAAAATATATCCGTGGAAGGAGAAGGACTATGCCATCGCCCCATTCGCAGGAGCTTCTGTACGCGCCATTGCTATGGCACACGACTGCTCCAGCCACACGAATCTCTGCGGCAGCAACGGATGGGGACGTTTTCAAGTCGCATGGCAGGCAGGCATACGCTTCTACATGAACCGCTATTTCCTCGGCTTCAGCTATTCGCGCGACTTCCGAGACTCCAGCAAGTTCCCTGGCGTGCGTGAGTGCGGCGTACACTTGGGCTGTTGCTTCTAAGTCCTACTATAACACTTTACACATTATATAAATATATTATGACAATACGACATTTTATCATAGCAGCAGCTCTATGCTCTGCCAGCCTTTCCGCAAATGCCCAAGGCACAAACGATGCAGCCGTCAATTATAGGGACCGCATCACCAACTTGCCCAGTTACCTCCAAAACTTCATTGATGATTATATCGAGGCAACCCACGAGGTTCTCAATGGCGGCACAAACTGGCTAAGCAACCTCGCAATGTCAGAATACGTAGCAGGAATAGGAAGGGGAAAAGTTGGAGCCTACTGCCATACTCTGAAAGAAACGGCCTACACCACCGAATTCACTTTTCCCAGCTATTCGAGTCAAGATTTCATTAAACAGACCGTAGAGAAACTCGTCCAAGAACATACTAACAAGGCAGCAGACACTCTGAGCTCATTCCTGCCCTATGCCTTTCTCTCCCTAAAATTTGATCACCCGGAAGCTTTCTGGATTGGCAATGAATACCGCTACGAACCAACTTTCTCCTATTCATACAATTCCAATCCTTTCACAGGAAAAGGCACCGTCAATTACACAATAAAGCTTTTCTTCGTCCTGCACGACAACTACAACGACTACACCAACGGCGGCATCTACGATATTCGCGACAATGGCGAACTATCCTATGATTTCCGCAATACCGAAAACATTGCCAGGAGCGTAAACATCTATAATACCTCTGTGCAAAACATCCTGAAACAATGCCAAAGCGTGTCACGGCATCGTAAGCTGCGGAAGGCACACGACTGGCTCACCACCCATAATTGCTACAACCAATACCACTATAGCAATCCCAATGAATATAATTTCTACTATTTGGGAGGTATTCCATGGAGTCCGTACAGCGCATTGGAAGGCAATACGGGAAAGCAGGCTCCTGTCTGCGAAGGCTATGCCCGTGCGTTGAAGGTGCTCTGCGATGCAATGGACATCCCCTGCATCCTGATGTCCGGCAATGCATTCAGCCCCTTCACCAAAAAATTCCAAGCGCACATGTGGAACTATGTACAAATGGAAGATGGAAATTGGTACGCTATCGACCCGACATGGGACGATCCCTTCAATGAAAAACAAGAAGCAGTTTCCGGCAAAGAATCGCACCAATGGTTCCTGCTCGGCAGCGAAGACAAAGTGGACGATAACTTGACTTTCATCCAGTCACATCCCGAAGACTGGATTATCAGCTATCCCAACCAAGGCAGCCAGAATTGGAAGCTCCGGCCAGGACCGACACTTGCTCCCCATGCTTGGGTTGCCCCAGACCCCCATGACCCAAGCGGAGACGGCATCATCAATCTGGATGACATCAGCCTGATGGCATCAAAAATAGTAAACGATGATGATGACATCGATGATGTTGACGGCAACGACCGCATCACTATCGGCGACTTGGTTCGCATCATCGACCGCTCCATCTCCCAATAAAGCTTTTCGTGGTTAAAACATAAAAGAGGATATGTCAGTTTATTTTGACACGTCCTCTTTTTTGTTATCGCTGCTTGCGGCGTGCCAGGGGGTCGCCACTGTAGCTGTCGGCAATGCAATGCTCTACCTCTGGCACCATTTCCAGGATTTTGCCATCACGACAAACGACAAGGCTCTGACGAGCTGCTCCGGCACGCTGCCACAAGCGGCTCTGTGCCCGACGCACGCCTTCGTCAATCAGGCGCTGCATCTCAAGTATCTCTTTCTCCTTCATGCCTTCTCGCCCTCCACCGGCTTGCCGTATTTGTTTTGAAGCAGGCGATAGGCCTCTGCCTCATAGACCACAACTTTGTCTCCACCCAGACCGGATGCGATATGAACAGCAGGGCAGTCACTGTTGTCGTAAAGCGACCAGCTGTCAACAACCGGCATATAGAGCTGGAACAGATTGGACAGACCAGCCTCATAGCGACGGTAAATGACATCTGTCGGAATACTATGCCCGCCCATTGTGACACGCTTTGCCACACGCGCTACGGCCTGCTCCGGGGTACTTAGCGAGAAGAACAGCAACGTAACAAAATAGCCGCGCCTACGTGCCTGCTGGATAAGCTTGACGTATGAACGTGTTGCCAATGTCGTCTCGAAAGCAAAAGTCTCGCCTTCCTTCAGCAAATAGATGATACGGTCTATCATCAGCCGCCCTGCTTGGATGGCTACGCCCTCCGGGTTGAAGGGCGAAAGGCCAGCCGCTATTTCGTCGGCATTGACGAACTCGCGACAGCCCAACATCTCGGGCAAGACGGTGAACGAGGCCGTTGTCTTGCCTGCACCATTGCACCCGGCAATGATGTACAGCTTCATGTCCTTTTTTTCCATATTATATATTACTTTCTTTTCGTCTCTTCCCCTTCTTGGGGCATTCTGGTGTTTCACCTTTCAGCAAATCCGGGCGAAGCCGTTGCGTGCGCTCCAGACTTTGCTGCAACTCCCATTCCTTAACCAGACGTTCGTTGCCGGATAGCAGCACATCAGGCACCTTCCAGCCCTTGTACTCGGCAGGACGGGTATAGACAGGAGCCGCCAACAGATTGTCCTGGAAGGAATCGGAGAGGGCACTCTGCTCGTCGCCAATGGCACCGGGCAGGATGCGCACAATAGCATCGGCCATCACCGCCGCTGCCAATTCGCCACCTGTCAGCACATAATCGCCTATGCTCACTTCCTTGGTAATAAGATGCTCTCTTATGCGATAGTCGATGCCTTTGTAGTGTCCGCAGAGGATGATGATGTTCTCGCAGAGCGAAAGCGTGTTGGCCATCGGCTGGTCGAACTGCTCGCCATCGGGAGTGGTGAAGATTATCTCGTCGTAATGCCTCTCAGCAGTCAGTGCCGAGATGCAACGGTCAATAGGTTCACACTGCATGACCATGCCCGCAAAACCGCCAAAGGGATAGTCATCCACGCGCCGCCATTTGTCGAGCGTGTAGTCGCGCAGGTTGTGGATATGTATTTCCACCAATCCCTTCTTCTGCGCCCTGCCGACAATAGACTCCTGCATGAAGCCCTGTATCAGTTCGGGCAAAACGGTGATGATATCTATTCGCATATTCCTATGATGTCTTTCACACTCGAAAAGCCATGCCTGTCGAGATATTCGTTAATGCCTTTTGCCACCTTGATGCTGATGGCCGGGTCAAGAAAGTTGGCCGTTCCTATCTCTATGGCTGAAGCTCCTGCCAGCAGGAATTCCACTGCATCCTTCGCATTGCTGATTCCGCCAAGACCGACGACGGGAATCTGCACCGCTTTCGCCACCTGATATACCATTCGCAAAGCTACGGGCTTGATGCACGGACCGCTCAATCCACCTGTCCCGATGCTCAGTACTCGCCTGCGTTTCTCTATGTCGATAGCCACTCCCATCAGCGTGTTTATCAGGCTGACGG
>Ga0265298_10004086_pt1 | contig 18869 bp, 14 predicted proteins | sample AusTroGonzalo_MG_3_FD_193486 | JGI IMG/M metagenome (GOLD analysis project Ga0265298, IMG submission 193486) | Bovine rumen microbial communities from tropical cattle in Woodstock, Queensland, Australia - Gonzalo_01 | ecosystem: Host-associated > Mammals > Digestive system > Stomach > Rumen ... | reverse complement strand
GTGATTCAAGCGTGGCAACATTTTAGCAACAGAAAATCAGATAGCCCATGCCTCATGGACAATCAGTGAAATCAGAACACCACGAAACACCAAACATAATCAAAAATGTTTAAGATGTGTTTGGCGGTATCGAAGAACAATGATTACACAACCCGGAAACAGGAGAAGTATAATGAATGGGAAAACAGCAGAATATCGTAAACCGGAAGATCATAGATCAGGTATGACCATTCATTTTAAACAGGCAGCAATTGATGATGCCGGGCTTCTGGTCGATATATATAATGCTTCTTTTTTCAGCGATTATCAGCGATTCGGAACATGCCCGGGATATGGAAAAACAATCGAAATGATGGAAGAATCCATACGTTTATATCCGAAACATATCATCCTGTGCGACAATAAACCCGTCGGCTGTGTATCGTGCCATTCAAACGGGCCGCAGGAATATGAGATTGGTTGCCTGTGCGTAATCCCGGAGTACCAGGGAAAAGGAATAGGCACACAGGCCATTCAATTTGTAAAGAACTATTATGAGGACTGGAAGCGTCTGACTTTGGTCACGCCCCTTTACAAACGTGAAAACGTCAGGTTCTATACGGAGAAATGCGGCTTTCAGGTCGTTGGTACAGAAAAAGACGGCAATACAGAGCTTGCAAGATTTTTGATGGAGAGACAGATCTGAAAATCGTGCCATGCCTCGGCGTAATTCAGTTGTCATTCAGCATTGCTCTTCTTACAGCTTCAGGCTTCATTAACCCTGAGTCCTGATGAAATTGATCAGTCCGCCCGCCAGGATCATCCCCCGCTGCCGGTCGGTCAGCGGCAGGCGGACCCTGTAATTCTCACCCCTGGTCTCATTCCGCAGGGTCAGGATCTCCTCCTGACCCTCAATCTTTGCCCGCACATCCGGCAGGCTCAGCACATCCATCTGCTCAATCTTATCGTAGTCCGCCTCGTTCACGAAAGTCAGCGGCAGAATTCCGTTGTTGATCAGATTTGCCTGGTGAATGCGGGCAAAGCTTTTTGCCGCCACCGCGCGGATGCCGAGGTACAGCGGAACCAGCGCCGCGTGTTCCCGGCTGGAACCCTGACCGTAGTTCGCCCCGGCCACGAGAATGCCGCCCCGCTCCGCCTTCGCGCGCTCCGGGAAGCTCTCGTCCACAGGTGTCAGGCAGAAATCTGCCAGGTGCGGGATATTGCTGCGGTAGGGCAGCAGCTTCGCGTTGCTGGGCATAATATGATCCGTGGTAATGTTGTCCTCCATCTTCAGCAGCACCTTGCCGCTGACGGAATCCTCCAGCTCGTGACCCAGCGGGAAGGGCTTGATGTTCGGGCCGCGCACGACTTCCACCGTGTCTTCCTGTCCCTCCGCCACCGGCGGAATCACCAGATTGTCGTTTACCTCGAACTGTGCCGGCTGCTCCACCGTCAGGTCGATATCCAGCGTCCGCGGATCGGTCAGCACGCCCGTCAGCGCCGTCACCGCCGCCGTCTCGCAGCTGGTCAGGTAGATCCCCGCGCTGGCCGTCCCGCTGCGGGCATAAAAATTCCGGTTGTTAGTGCGCACGGAAACGGCGTTTGTCTTCGGACTCTGCCCCATGCCGATGCACGGACCGCAGGCACTTTCGAGAATCCGCGCGCCCGCGCCGAGCATATCAGCCAGCGCGCCGTTGCGCGCAAGCATCGTCAGAACCTGTTTCGAACCGGGACCAATGACCAGGCTGACATCCGGATGTACGGTCTTCCCTTTCAGGATCCGCGCCACCCGCATCATATCCTGATAGCTCGAGTTCGTGCAGCTGCCGATGAATACCTGGTCAACCTTGATCGGCCCGATATGCTGAACGGTATCCACATTGTCCGGCATGTGCGGCTGCGCCACCAGCGGTTCCAGTGTATTCAGATCGATTTCGACGATCTCGTCGTATTCCGCGTCCGCGTCCGCGCTCAGTTCGGTAAAGTCCTCCTCCCGGCCCTGAGCCTTCAGGAAGGCGCGTGTCACCTCATCGCTGGGAAAGACGCTCGTCGTCGCGCCAAGCTCCGCACCCATGTTCGCGATCGTCGCCCGCTCCGGCACCGTCAGGGTTTTAACGCCCTCGCCGATGTATTCCATCACCTTGCCGACGCCGCCCTTCACACTTAACCGCCGCAGCACCTCCAGGATAATATCCTTCGCCGCCACGCCATAAGACAGCCTGCCGGTCAGCCGGATGCCGACCACTTTCGGATAGGTCAGGTAGTAGGCTCCTCCGCCCATAGCCACCGCCACGTCCAGACCGCCGGCCCCGATGGCCAGCATGCCGATGCCGCCGCCGGTAGGCGTATGGCTGTCGCTGCCCAGCAGTGTCAGCCCGGGAACGCCGAACCGCTCCAGCTGCACCTGGTGGCAGATACCATTACCCGGCTTCGAACAGAAAATCCCGTGCTTCTTCGTCACGCTCTGGATATACTGATGGTCATCCGCGTTCTCAAATCCCGTCTGCAGGGTATTGTGATCAATATAGGCCACGCTCTTCATTGTCCGCACCCGCCCGATGCCCATCGCCTCAAACTGCAGATAGGCCATCGTGCCGGTGGAATCCTGCGTCAGGGTCTGGTCAATCCGGATGGAGACCTCTTCCCCGGCCTTCGGGGTCCCGCTGATCAGGTGCGCGTTCAGGATTTTCTGTGTAAGGTTCATGTTCTTGCCTCCGAAAAAAATGGCGGTCGGTCATTTGCCGCTCTGTATTCTGTATACAATTATGAACCTCATTTCCGGAAAGTCAACGCCCTCTCTCCCGAAAGAACACAGGAAATCCAACGGAAGTCCGGTCAATCCGTTCTTGCAAAGCCTTCCCCCCTTTGATATAATATCGAAGTTAACGCACACAGGTCATTCTGAATTCTGTGAACGCGCACGCGTGCCGTTCCGAATTCTGAATTCCAACCCCCGAAAGGAGTCTAGCCATGAAAGGAATCACCTCCAAGGAACTTCGCAATGCCTGGATCCGTTTTTATGAAGAACGGGGCCATGTCAATATCGGTGCCGTTTCGCTGATCGGAGACGGCTCAACCGGCGTCATGTTCAACGTCGCCGGCATGCAGCCCCTTATGCCTTACCTGCTGGGCAAGGACCACCCCTCCGGAAAGAAGCGCCTGTGCAACGTGCAGGGCTGCGTTCGCACCGTGGATATCGAAAGCGTCGGCGACCCGACCCATTTCACTTTCTTCGAGATGATGGGCAACTGGTCCCTGGGGGACTACTTCAAGAAAGAAAAGACCCAGTGGAGCTATGATTTGCTGACCAAGGTCTTCGGCCTGGACGGAAACGAAATCTGCTCCACCGTCTTCGAAGGCAACGACGCCGCGCCCCGGGACGATGAAACCGCGGACCTGCTCAAGGCCGTCGGCATCAGGCCCGAACACATCTTCTACCTCCCCAAGTCCGACAACTGGTGGGAGCTGGAAGGCACCACCGGCACACCCTGCGGCCCGGACAACGAGTGGTTCTATCCCCGGCATAACAAGCCCTGCGGCCCGAATTGCGGACCGGCCTGCGGTTGCGGCCGGTATGTGGAAATCGGCAATGACGTCTATATGCAGTACGTCAAGAATGCGGACGGCTATGCCCCCCTGGCCAATAAGAACGTGGACACCGGTTTCGGTCTGGACCGGATGCTGGCTTTCCTCAACGGCCTGACCGACGGGTATAAGACTGACCTTTTCCTCCCGGTCATTCAGTATCTGGAAGAGAAATCCGGATTCAAATACGATGAGGATGCCGAAGCGCAAAAGGCCATGCGTATCGTTGCAGACCATATCCGCACTTCCACCATGCTCATCGGCGATGTCAACGGCATCCTGCCCTCCAATGTGGGCGCCGGCTACATCCTGCGCCGCCTGCTCCGCCGTGCCATGCGCTACACCCGGCAGCTGGGCCTCGAGTCCTCCGTCCTGGCCGACGTCAGCCGGATCTTCATCGAGCAGATTTATGACGAAGCCTACCCGCTCCTCGTGGAAAAGAAGGACTATATCCTTGATGAGATCATGAAGGAAGCCGCCCGCTTTGAGGCGACCCTCGTGACCGGTATGAAAGAGTTCACCAAGTGCATCACCGGCATCCGCCGCAAAAATGAGTTCATGGCCCAGAAGGATCCCTCCTGGAAGCCCGAGACGGAGATCAGCGGCAAGCAGGCTTTCCGTCTTTACGATACCTACGGGTTCCCGCTGGAGCTGACGGAGGAACTGGCGGCCGAAGAAGGCCTGACGGTCGATGCGAACGGCTTCGCCGAAGCCTTTAAAGAGCATCAGGCAATCAGCAAGCAGGAAGGCACTTTCAAGGGCGGTCTGGCGGAACAGAATGAGGAAACTGCCAAGCTGCACACCGCTACCCACCTGCTCCATGCCGCCCTGCGGAAAGTTCTGGGGGATGAAGTTGCCCAGAAGGGTTCCAACATCACCACCGAGCGCCTGCGTTTCGACTTCTCCTTCGGCCGGAAGATGACCCCCGAGGAAATCGCCGAAGTCGAGCGCCTGGTAAACGTCGCCATCGATGCGAAGGTCCCCGTCGTCATGGAAGAGATGACCGTGCCCGAAGCCAAGGAGAAGGGTGCCATCGGCCTGTTCGAAAGCAAGTACGGCGAGCGCGTGCGCACCTACAAGATGGGTGACTACTCCTTCGAGATCTGCGGCGGCCCTCACGCGAACAACACCGGCGACCTGGGGTCCTTCAAGATCCGCAAGGAAGAATCCTCTTCCGCCGGCGTCCGCCGTATCAAAGCAACCATCGCGCCGAAAGGTTAATCCATGAAAATCGACAAAGAAGCCGAACTGAAGCAATTGCAGGAAAAACAGACAGCCACCGAGGAGATCTTCGACGGCATCATCCTTCATGTCGTTCGTGACACGGTTGACCTTCCCAACGGGCATTCTTCCGTCAGGGAAGTCATCCGCCACATCGGCGCGGTTTGTGTCATTCCCGTCACTGAGAACAACGAAGTCATCGTTGAGCGGCAGTACCGCTATCCCCTGGACAGGGTGATTCTTGAGATTCCCGCGGGCAAGCTGGATTCTCCCGATGAAGACCGGCTCTCCGCCATTCAGCGCGAGCTGCGCGAGGAAACCGGCTACTCCGCTGATGAATGGATGAACATCGGAGACTTTCATCCTGCCCCCGCCTACTCCGACGAGTACATCACCATGTACCTTGCTCGCGGCCTGCACAAGGGAAAGCAGGATCTGGATGCGGACGAGTTCCTGAATGTCTATACAATCCCGCTGAAAGACCTCGTCGATGACGTCATGTCAGGAAAAATCTCCGACGCCAAAACCCAGGTCGCCGTCCTGAAAGCCGCAAGAATTTTAAATATCTGATAAGGAGGATCCCCCTATGAAGATCGGTTGCGTCAAAGAGATCAAAAACAACGAATTCCGTGTGGGCCTTACGCCGGATAACGTAAGGGCCTACATCGCCGCAGGCCACCATGTCTATATTGAGATGGGTGCCGGCATCGGCTCCGGCTTCACTGACAATGAGTATGTGGCTGCCGGTGCGTCCCTCATCGATAATGCCGCGGATGTATGGCACCTTGTCGACATGATGGTCAAGGTCAAAGAGCCGCTGGAGAGCGAGTATCCCCTCTTCCGCCCGGGCCTGATCCTCTATACCTACCTGCATCTCGCCGCCGACAAACAGCAGATGGACGCCCTGCTCAACGGCAAAGTTCATGCTGTCGCGTATGAGACCCTGCAGGAAAAAGACCGCTCTCTGCCCCTCCTTGCCCCGATGAGCCAGATCGCCGGCCGTCTCTCCATCCAGGAAGGCGCCAAATATCTGGAAAAGAAATTCGGCGGCGAAGGCATTCTGCTGGCCGGTGTGCCCGGCACCCCGAAGGCCAACGTCGTTATCCTCGGCGGCGGCACCGTGGGCATGAATGCCTGCAAAATCGCCGTAGGCATGGGTGCGAACGTCACCATTCTGGATATCAGCCTGAAACGCCTGGAGGAGCTGGACAACATGTTCGGCGCCCATATCCAGACTCTCGTCTCCAATGATTCCAATGTTGAGCGCGTGCTGAAGGATGCGGATCTGGTCATCGGCTCCGTACTGATCCCCGGCGGTTCCACCCCGAAGCTCTTCAAGAAAAAGTATCTGCCCGAGATGAAGCCCGGCGCCGTCTTTGTGGATGTCGCCATCGACCAGGGCGGCTGCGGAGAATCCTCCCATGTCACCACCCATGACGACCCGGTTTACATCGAGGAAGGCGTGGTTCATTACTGTGTCGGCAACATGCCCGGCGCCGTACCGCGCACCAGCACCATCGCCCTGACAAACGCCACCATCAGATACGGTCTGGAAATTGCCGCAGCCGGTCTCGAGGAAGCCTGCAGGAACAGCGAAGTCATCCGTTCCGGCGTCAACACCTACGGCGGTAAGCTGACCAACAAAAACGTCGCTCTGGCCCACAACTACGAATACACCGACGTTCTCGATCTGATCAAATAATTTCGCAGACATGGCCCCCTTATTTTATGAATATGAATTTTGATTCTCTCGGTTTGATCCCGCAAATTTTAAAAAACATCCATGAATCGGGGTACGAAACGCCTACCCCGATTCAGTCTGCCACGATCCCTTTGGTCCTTTCGGGAAAGGACGTCCTCGGCTGTGCCCAGACCGGCACCGGCAAGACTGCTGCCTTTGCCCTGCCGATCCTTCAGCTGCTGCATGAAAACGCGCCGCGGAAAAACGCGAAAGTCATCCGCTCCCTGATTCTTTCCCCGACCCGGGAACTGGCTCTGCAGACCTATGAAAACTTTCAGCTCTACGGCAAAGGCCTGGGCCTTGAAACCGCCGTCATCTTCGGCGGCGTCGGCCAGGGAGGCCAGGTGGAAGCCCTGCACCGCGGGGCGGACATTGTCATCGCCTGCCCGGGCCGCCTGCTGGACCTGATGGGCCAGGGTCTAGTACGGCTGGACTGGGTCGAGATCTTCGTCCTGGACGAAGCTGATCGCATGCTCGATATGGGGTTCATCCACGACGTGCGGAAGATCGTCCGTTGCCTTCCGGATGAGCGCCAGACCCTTCTCTTTTCCGCAACCATGCCGCCGGAAGTGGAGAAACTGGCCCTCGACCTGCTTGTGGATCCGGAAAACGTCAAGGTCGATCCCGTCACCTCCACCGTCGAGGCCATCGATCAGTGCCTCTATTATGTGGATAAGGTCAACAAAAAACACCTGCTCGCGCAGCTCCTGTCTGATCCGGAGGTTGAAAGTGCCCTGGTCTTTTCCCGCACGAAGCACGGTGTGGACCGTATCGTCCGGGACCTGAAGCGCAAGGGGATCGAGGCTGCCGGCATTCACGGGGACAAGTCCCAGAACGCCCGGCAGACAGCGCTCAACCGCTTCAAATCCGGTGAATGCCGCGTGCTGGTGGCCACGGACATTGCCGCCCGCGGCATCGACGTGGCCGGGCTCTCCCACGTCTTCAACTACGACATGCCCATGGAACCCGAAGCTTATATCCACCGCATCGGCCGCACGGGCCGCGCCGGACGGGAGGGCAAGGCCATCTCCTTCTGCTGCATCGATGAAGTCAAACAGCTCAACCAGGTGGAAAAGCTCATCGGCAAGCGCCTGCGGGAGGAACAGAGCGACTGGCCCATGGAAATAACCACCCCAACGCCCCCGAAAGTCCGCGAACCGAGGCCTGCGAAACTCACACGCAGCGGAGAAGCGGCGCCTGTCCGTGTCCCGCGTTCAACCCCGGCCGCATCCCAGGCTCGTTCCCAGCCAACCCGTAATTCCCAGCCGGCCCGCAGTCCGCAACCGAAACACAGTGCCTCTTCGACGCATCAAAACAGCCGGCCCCGCAGTGCGGGCACCGGCCGTCCGGTCCGCCGGGTTAACCGGCGGAAGCATCATCCGTAATTCAATCAAAAAACTGCCGGTATACATCCTGCCCGGCAGTTTTTGAATTCTGAATTATGAATTCTGAATTAAATCAATATTCCGTTGCAATGATCCACTTCGTGCTGCACAATCTGAGCCTGGAACCCGTCCAGAATCCCGACGTGCTCCTTCATCTGCACATCGGTCCACTGCAGGCGAATACTCCGGTAGCGTTTCACTTTCCTCGTCCCCTCCAGGGACAGACAGCCTTCCTCCGCCTCATATTCCTCAAAGGTCCCGATGATTTTCGGGTTCAGCATTGCAATAACCATCGGCCCCTTCGCCACGGCGATAATCTGTTTCCGTTCCCCGATCATATTCGCCGCCATGCCGACGCAGCGGTCGATGTTTGCCTTCAGGGTGTCAATCAGGTCCTCTGCGATCGGAATATCCTCTGCGGTCGCCTCGGTGCACTTCTGGCTCAAAAACACAGGATCATGAACGATCTCCCGGACCATCGGGCCTTCAACCTCCCCAAAACATTTTTTTCATTATATCACAGCTGTCAACGGTTACCTGCATACTGAATCGTTTCCTCATTTCGAATACGAAAAGCTTTTGCTGAAAAAGCCCCGCTTACGGCAGCACAGCATTCATGACGACCGCGATCACGATCCCTCCGAGCGCCCCGACCAGCACCTGCGGGCCTGTATGCCCCACAAACTCCTTCAGCGTTTCTGCCGGGGTCAGTTCTCCCCGTCCCCTCGCCTCCAGCATTTTCACGATATCGTTAATCACCTTTGCCTGTTTCCCGGTTTCCTGCCGCACGCCGGTCGCGTCGTGCATTACGATCACCGCGAGAATGGCAGCAACGGCAAAAACCGGGGAATCCCATCCGCACTGCAGCCCGGTCGCCGTAGCCAGTGACGCCACAACCGCCGAGTGACCGCTCGGCATCCCCCCGTCCCCGAACATGCGTTCAAGGACGAACTTTTTATTGACGATCCAGTAGATAATAACCTTTGCCGCCTGTGTCACAATCCAGGCGATCAGCGCGATCAGCAGAATCCTGTTATAGTACATTCTCTTTCCCTTCCTTCCGGGACCTAATAACTCCCCGCTCCCCCGATTTCACCAAATACCGGCTCGTATCTCCTGCGCAGATATTTGGCCTTTTTCTGCAGGTGGGGGCGGCTGCTCCACCATGCTTCATCCTTTGTCATGATTGCCTCGAACACCGTGGCCCGGTCCTCGGTTTCAAAGGTTTTGGAGTATTCCCGTACAAACCAGTCCTTCGGTTCTTCTTCAGCAGAGTTTCCCGATTCGCTCGCGTAATTCTTCGTATATTTAAATCCACCCGGATTCAGGCTCTTCCATGTCCTGAAATCTCCGGGCTTTCCCAGGCCGATCCGGATCTCCATCGCATGCCAGATTTCATGATGGATCAGCGCGCAGCTGTTGCCAGTCCTGGCAATGATGATGTCATAGCGTTTATTTCCCATGGTCTGAACCCCGTCAAACGGCATCCCTTTCTTTCCTGTAATTTCATCAACCAGGAGAAATCGCATGTTCTCCGGATACTTCTTAGTCATGAACCGGGAAAAAAAATCCGGCGGATAAGCAGCAAAAGACTCATCCATAATCTCCAGCAGTTCCGTAAAACGTTTGTTCCCCGCGGTCATCCTGAGAAAAGGGGTGTACCCCGGCGTAACGATCCGAAATTCATGGCCTTCCAGCGTATAATCCGCGCATTCTTTCCCCATCAGGATCGTAATGCCGTACTCGTCCTGCAGGGCGTTACGCAGGGTTTCCGCGTCATCCCGGGCCGTTTCGGCATCTGCAGGCAGCACAAAGCAAAGCGCCAACAGTGCGAGAAAAATGCCCAGTGCCCGCTTCATCTGCCTGACTCCTTTGGGTGTTACTGAAAACCGTCCGTCTACCGGCAGTACATTACCACCATACCATTTCTGATGTCCAAATTCAACAGAGAACAAAATAATAGTGTTTTATTGTTGACAAGACATTTATTTTGTTATATTATCTTCCTGACATCATCCTGATCAGCCGCCCTCGCGGGCTGAAGAACGGAGGCCGCCGCCGTGGGCGCTTTTGTGGCGATTGATATGAAAAGCTTCTATGCTTCCGTGGAATGTGTCTACCGTGACCTTAATCCTCTGGAAGCAAATCTCCTGGTGGCGGACGAGAGTCGGTCTGACCAGACAATCTGTCTCGCCGTCTCCCCCGCCTTGAAAAAGAAAGGCGTTCCTGCCCGGCCCCGTCTTTTTGAGGCAAAGCAGTCGATTGCCCTCTGGGAAAGGCGGAACCGGCGGAAGCTTTCATGGCTTATCGCCGTTCCCCGGATGGCGGAATACGAGCGGGTTTCTGCGCTGATCTATTCCGTGATTCTGAAATATGTTTCGCCGGAAGACGTTCATGTTTACAGTATTGATGAATCATTTGTCAACTGTGAGCCCTATCTGCATCTTTACCGGAAAGAGGCGGAAAAACGACTGGTTGAACCGGCGCACGTGATGGCGATGAATATCGTGAAGGACATCCTGCATACGACCGGGATCACCGCCACGGTCGGGATCGGCACGAACATGTATCTCGCGAAGGTCTGCATGGATATCATTGCCAAAAAGGCTCCTCCGGATCGGGATGGTGTGCGGATCGCCGAGCTGAATGAGGACAGCTATTGCTATCTCCTTTGGAATCACCGGCCGCTGACCGATTTCTGGATGATCGGCCGCGGAAAAGCCAGGCGGCTTGAAAAGGCCCGTCTTTTCACTATGGGGGACATTGCCCGGAAAAGCCAGTACGATGAAGAATGGTTTTATAAGGAATTCGGCATTGATGCCGAGATCCTGATCGATCATGCCTGGGGCCGGGAACCGGTCACAATGCGGGATATCAAGGCCTACCGTACGGAAAGCCGCTCCCTTTCCAAAGGGCAGGTGCTCCCCGCTCCCTATGAGTTCGCGGAAACGAGAATCGTCTTTTCCGAGATGATTGATGTGCTCTGCGCCGACATGTTCGAGAAAAACCTGCTTTCGTCCGTTTTTACCTGGTGGGTATGCTATGACTGGAAAAGCCTTGAACACTGCCCCTCCTATGCGGGGCCTCTCAGTCTGGACTGGTACGGCAGGCTTCATCCCCGCCATAACCTCGGAACAGTCAGAACACGGGAAAGAACAAACAGCCTTCGGCTCGTCCGCAATGCGCTGCTGGAATCCTTTGACCGGAACACAAATCATCTCCTGCTTTTTCGCAGGCTCGGCCTCTGCGCCTCCGATGTGACTCCAGACGACGGGATCTGCCAGCTCGACCTGTTTACAGACTACGCCGGTCTGGAAAAGGAAAAAAAGATTCAGGCCGCCATGCTGAAAGTACGCTCAAAATACGGCGCCAACGCGCTCTTCACCGGGAAAAACCTCTTAAAAGGAGCAACGAACCTGGAACGGAACAAACAGATCGGAGGCCATAAGGCCTGAGATCGTTTTCCTTTCTGCGTCCTTTCCGCTTTATCTGCGCAAGGAGGATGGATTATGATCGGCTATATGACAATGCCCGCGGACTTTGAATATAAGGATGTTTTCCTGAAAGGTCAACCTGTCCACGATCCCTTTGATCCTTTCCGGCTCAGGCATCCCTCCATGTCAACCGGTCACCGGGCCAGGATTTTTGCCCCCTTCGACGCCCTTGCCGGCTTTGACGATGCTGTCGCTTCAAAAGAGGTTCCCTATGAATTCCGGCATGAACTGAGCGATGAAGAAACAGCGGAGCTGGACAGGCGTCTCGGCATTCTGCACCGGCTGACCCGAAACGGAAAACTTGCCCGTCAAAACGCCGTTCCGGTTGAGATTGCTTTTTTCGTTCCCTGCACTGATGAAAACAGCTTCTCCTACGGCTTCCGCGGTCAGCACAGGACCGTTTCGGGCATCTGCCGGAAGGTCGGCCCGCATTCCATCCTCGTTGACGATGCCGCGGTTCCTCTGCGGGATATTGTCCGGCTGGAAAGTCCGCTGGAAATCGCCGGAAGAAACATTTTCGACTCCCGGGAGGCTGATACGCCGTGATTCTGTCTGCCGCAAATACACAGCTTACCGAAGACATCATGCGGAAAACCTGTTGCTGCTTTACGGGTCATCGTCCGCAAAAGCTTTTCCGGCCCGTTGACGATATTAAAATTGATCTGGAAAACGAGATCCTTTCAGCCGTCAGGGACGGATACAGGACCTTTATCTCAGGCATGGCATACGGCACCGACATCTGGGCAGGCACCATCGTTGTCCGGCTGAAGGACCGCTTCCCGAACCTGAAGCTGATCGCCGCCGTGCCCTTCCCGGACTTCTCCGTTTCCTGGAACGATGAGTGGAAACGCAGATATGAAATTCTTATTTCCCGGGCCGATCAGGTAAGGTTCATCTGCCCGGAATACCGCAATGACGCGTACATGCTCCGGAATCAATGGATGGTGAATCATTCAGGCCGGCTCATCGCTGTTTATTCCGGCCGGTCCGGCGGTACGGAAAACACAATCCGTTATGCCCGGCAGGCCGGCTTAACGATCAAAACCCTGAAAGGTTCCTGATGTTTTCGGGAGTTGCTTTTCCGAATGCAGTCACACCCGCCCCGCTCCGCTTTCCGTTCCGTCGCTGAATTCCGCCTGGCTCAGCATCAGTTTGATCCGGTTCAGTTGGTTCACTTCGCTCGCGCCGGGGTCATAGTCCACAGCGGCAATATTAGCGCGGGGATATTTCTTTTTCAGCTGTTTGATGACCCCTTTGCCTGCTACATGGTTCGGCAGGCATCCGAAGGGCTGAATGCAAACAATCCCGGAAACGCCCTGTTCCAGCAGTTCAGCCATTTCCCCGCACAGGAACCAGCCTTCTCCGTACTGGTTTCCGACCGACAGAAAGGGTTTCGCCAGCTCCGCGATATGCTCGATCGGTATGGGCGGCATAAAGCGTCTGGACCGGCGCAGCGCGTCGACGGCAGGCTTGCAGAACGCCCGGAGTCCCGGAACGCCGAAGGTGCTGACCATCTTTGCAGCCCGGCCCACGCCCAGAAACTCGGATTTGTACTGCTGATTGTACAGGGTATAATAGACGAAATCCATCAGATCCGGAACCACCGCCTCCGCCCCTTCCCGCTCCAGTACCTCCACCAGGCGGTTATTGGCCAGCGGCATATATTTCACCAGAATTTCCCCAACGATTCCCACCCGGGGCTTTTTCAGTTCCTCATGGATGGGAAGCGTATCGAAATCCTTCACCAGTTCCCGGCACATCTCCGCAAATCCGCGCTTCTTTTTGCCGGAAGCGCTGTCCATGATGATCTTTTTCCATTTTTCATGCAGCGCGTCGGCACTGCCGGATGTGATTTCATAGGGTCTCACCCGATACAGGCATTTCATCAGCAGATCCCCAAGCACCAGCACCTTGCCAGCATCCCGAAGCATGGGCAGTGTCGGACGGAATCCCTCGTTCTTTTCCATCCCGTTAAAGTTCAGGCTGATCACAGGGATCTGCGGCAATCCCGCTTTTTCCAGTGCCCGCCGGATAAAGGCCACATAATTGCTGGCTCGGCAGCAGCCGCCTGTCTGCGTAATGATAAGGGCCAGGCGGTTTACGTCATACTGTCCGCTGAGCACAGCCTCCATCATCTGCCCCACGGTAATGATGGACGGATAGCACGCGTCGTTGTTTACATATTTCAGCCCCGTGTCCACCACCCTGCGGCTTTCGTTTTCCAGGATTACCAGATGGTATCCGTGCTTTTCAAACACAGGCCTGAGATATTCGAAATGAATAGGGCTCATGTTCGGGGCCAGAATGGTATATCCCCGGTCGAACATCGCTTTGGTAAACGTCTGCCGTTCGTAGGCAGCCGGCGCCGCACAGCGGGCAATACCCTGCTCTTCCCGCATCCGCATGGCGGACAGCAGGCTGCGCACACGGATCCGGGCCGCCCCCAGGTTGTTAACCTCATCGATTTTCAGAACGGTATACATTTTACCGCATGCTTCCAGAATTTCACATACCTGATCCGTCGTCACGGCATCCAGTCCGCACCCGAAGGAATTGAGCTGAATCAGTTCCAGGTCATCCCGCGTGGCGGCGAACTGGGCAGCTGTGTACAGCCGGGAATGATATACCCACTGGTCGTTGACCCGCAGGGGCCGTATCGCGGAAAAGTCCGCGGGTATGCTGTCCTCCGTCAGCACCGCCAGACCGTAGGATGCAATCATGTCCGGAATGCCGTGATGAATCTCCGGATCGATATGGTAAGGACGGCCGGCCAGGATAATACCTTTCCGGTGATGTTTCTCCATCCACCGCAGCGCCTTTTCCCCTTCGCTACGCACATCTTCCTTCGCCCGTTGCTGCTCTTCCCAGGCAGCGTGAACTGCCTCGCGGACCTCCGCCGCAGCAATGTCCCATTCTTCCCTGCACAGGCGGACCAGCCTGTCCGCCGCGGTTTTCTCATCGGTAAAAGCCAGAAACGGGCGGATATAGCGCACTCTGCCGTCCGTTACATCCTCCACGTTGTTCTTCAGGTTTTCCGGATATGCGCATACAATGGGACAGTTGAAATGATTCTGGGCACGTTCCGTCTCCTGGTGCTCATAAAACACACAGGGATGAAAAACGGTTTTAACCCCCTGGTCAATCAGCCATTGAATATGTCCGTGAGAAAGCTTCGCGGGATAGCATTCGCTTTCCGACGGGATGGATTCCATCCCCAGGCTGTACAGTGCGCGGCCGGAGACCGGCGAAAGCCGGACAGAAAACCCCAGCCTTGAAAAAAACGTATGCCAGAATGGATAATTCTCCCAGATATTCAGTACCCGCGGAATACCGATTTCGCCTCTCGGCGCGTTTTTCGGGGATTCGTAGTCAAACATCCGCCGGAGTTTATAAGCCGTCACATTTGGTCCTTTTTCCCCGGCTGCCGTCTGTCCCAGTCCTCTTTCGCAGCGGTTGCCAGTGATATGCCGCCGCCCTCCGGGAAATACGTTGATAGTCAGCATACATCGGTTTTCACAGCCGCCGCAGTGGGTTGTGCTGGTTTTCCAGGTCAGGGTGCGGATCTCATCCGGCGGCAGCATGCTGCTCTTTTCCCCGTCCGCGTGGCGCCTGGCGATGAGGGCTGCGCCGAAAGCGCCCATGATGCCTGCGATGTCCGGGCATACGGCTTCCCTGCCGCTGATTTTTTCGAACGCCCGCAGCACAGCCTGGTTGTAAAACGTACCGCCCTGAACGACCACCCGCTTCCCCAGCTGCCCGGCGTCCGTCAGCTTGATCACCTTAAACAGCGCGTTCCGGATCACGGAATAAGCCAGCCCGGCGGAAATATCCTGAATGCTCGCTCCTTCCTTCTGCGCCTGCTTCACATTGCTGTTCATGAACACGGTGCAGCGGGTGCCCAGATCGAGGGGTTCCGGGGCAAACAGCGCCTGAGCGGCAAAGGCCTGCACCGTGTATCCCATCGAGACCGCAAAATTTTCAAGAAAGCTGCCGCACCCGGAAGAGCAGGCTTCGTTCAGCTGGATGGTATCCACTGATCCGTTTTTCAGCCTGATACATTTCATGTCCTGTCCGCCGATATCCAGCACGCAGTCCGCTTCCGGATCGAAAAACTGCGCGGCACTCACATGCGCGATGGTTTCCACTTCCCCTTCGTCCAGGCAGAAAGCGGATTTCATCAGTTCCTCCCCGTATCCTGTGGAACAGGCCCGTGCGATATACGCCGTGTCCGGCAGCCGGTCTTCCAGTTCCGTCAGAGCGGAAACAGCGGTTTTCAGTGGGTTGCCTTGATTGCCGGCATAATACGTCCACAGCAGTTCCCCTTCGCTGCCAATCAGCGCCATTTTTGTCGTGGTACTGCCCGCGTCAATCCCCAGGAAGACAGGCCCGGCATACCCGGTCAGTTCTGCCCGGGCCACCTTTGCCCGCTCATGGCGCAGGGTAAATGCCCGGTATTCCAGATCATCGGCGAACAGGGGGTCCATCCGCTGCAGCGCCTGGTTCAGCATCATTCCGCGACCCAGGGATTCAATAAGATCGTCGATCTCCCGGCTTCCTCCCTTTCCCGCCTTCAGCGCCGCACCATGCGCGGCAAAGAGATGGCTGTTCTCGGGAATGATAGCTGTTTCATCAGTCAGCTTCAGCGTCCGGATAAAAGCGTTCCGAAGCTCCGACAAAAAAAACAGGGGGCCTCCCAGAAAGGCCACATGCCCCCGGACCGGTTTTCCGCAGGCCAGACCGGAGATAGTCTGGTTCACCACCGCCTGAAACACACTGGCCGCCAGGTCGGCTTTCGAAGCCCCGTCGTTAATCAGCGGTTGGATATCCGATTTTGCAAAAACACCGCACCGGGCGGCGATGGGATAAATCACCTGATAATGCGCCGCTTCTTCGTTCAGGCCCGAAGCGTCCGTTTGCAGCAGGGATGCCATCTGGTCAATGAAACTCCCTGTGCCCCCTGCGCACACACCGTTCATGCGCTCTTCCAGGCCGCCCGTAAAATAGATGATTTTAGCATCTTCGCCGCCCAGCTCAATGGCGACATCCGTTTGCGGCGCTTTTCGTTTCAGCGCGTCCGCCACGGCCGTCACTTCCTGGACAAACGGGATCTCCAGGGCTTTTCCCAGTCCCATTCCGCCGCTGCCCGTGATGGCGCACTGCAGGCGGCAGGAGCCCAGCGTTTCCCTTGCTTCTTTCAGAATATCGGCCAGCGTTTTCTGCGTATGGGCATGATGCCGGCAGTAGCGTTCAAAAACAGGGCTGCAGTTTTCATCCAGCAGCACAACCTTCACCGTCGTGCTGCCCACGTCAATCCCGGTACGGTAGCAATTCATCCTGTTCCGTACCTCACCGTTTATTGTTGATTTTCGCGAAGATATTCAGCGCCTCCCGGGACCAGGTTTCGGGGTTGCCGCTCAGAGGATAATCCTCGATTTCCTTTGAACCACTGACGGTCCGGACAATCAGGTTATTATCAATATGGATTGTGGAGCGATATTTCTTTTCCAGCATTTCCTTCATCGTTTTGGCGTTTGCGGCGGCGTGTGGGCCTTTCTGTGCCGTGCCGGTCACGATACCCGTCAGCCGTACGGCCCGGTGTTTGAACAGAAAGCGAATATACTCCAGGGAGTAATACTTCGATGTGTATACCCAGATATCGCAGTCCCGCTCATTGAAAACATGGAGCAACGCCGGAATCCCCTTCCGGATCCGCTCCTTATAGAACCGGTTCATCGGGAATGAAAGCGGTTTTTCTACAAAGGGATCGTCATTCCCGCAGAACACCACCTCATCCAGATCCAGCGTCACGCGCCTGTCCGACTGGCTGTTTTCGATCATTTTGCGGATATCCGACAGTTGCGTCAGGTTGACGATCTCAATCTTCACCTTGTCCACGCCGCTCCGGAGCGCGGCCGCCCATCGGTGATGCCCGTTCAGGATCATGTAGCCGTCCGGTTTGACCTTCTGAACCATGAGCGGTTCATCGATTCCCCTTTCCTCAAAGCCGGTTTTGAACTGAGCACCCTGTCTGTACTGTTCCTGATATTTGGAGATAATCCCGTAGTTCGGCCCGATATCCGGGAAGCAGAACTCATCCTCCGGATTCGGATGCAGCGCATGGCACGAAGCCTTCTTGCAAAATATACGCCTGAAGAAGCTGGCCCTGACCGGATAATATACGCCCTTGACCTTGTTGATCTCTTCGTCCAGATAAGCCTTAAAATTGACTACCTTATCCGCCATCTTTTTTCTCCTTCACGTCCCGTTCTGAAAAACCTCTCCACCCTGAAAAACGCTCTGAATTCTGAATTATTATTACACTCTCCACACTTAAACCTGAAGTTCAGCATTGTCATGTCGTCAAACTGCTCCGTACCCTCCGCGAAGTGGTCCGCCGCCTCGTGTACCCGCCGTCTTTTCGTCAGCTGCCCGCTCCTTCCTGCTTCTCTTTGGGCCCCCTGTATTCCACGCACAGCATCGTCAGATCGTCAAACTGCTCCGCGTCTTTCACAAAGGCGTCCACGGCCTGCCGCACGCTCTGCAGCACTTTCTCCGGATCCTGATCCTTTGCTTCGTTCAGTGCGGCAAGCATCCGGTCCGTCCCGAACAATTCTTCGTTCGCGTCCGTCGCTTCCGCCACACCGTCGGTATAAACGAACAGTTTGTCGCCCGGCTCCAGCTGCAGCTCATACTGCTTGTATTTCACGCCTTCCATGCCGCCGATCACGAATCCGTGCTTGTCATGGAACAGTTCAAATTCGCCGCCTGCCCGTTTCAGCGCCGGGAATTCATGCCCCGCGTTCGCGGCAGTCAGTTTCCCGGTGGGAATATCCAGAATGCCCACCCATACGGTCACGAACATCTCCGCCTGGTTGTTGGAGCAGATTGCATCGTTGGCGCTGGTCAGGATTTCCCCGGGGCTCTGCCCCAGTAAAGCGTAGCTTTGCACAATCAGTTTGGAAACCATCATAAAGAGCGCTGCCGGAATCCCTTTTCCGCTCACATCTGCAATGACGACACACAGGTGATTCTCATCGACCAGGAAGAAGTCGTAGAAATCTCCGCCGACTTCCTTGGCCGGATCCATGGATGCGTATAAATCAAACTCGTCCCGCTCCGGGTATGGTGGGAAAATATGCGGCAACATGGAATTCTGGATTCTCGCGGCCATGTTCAGTTCGGCGCCGATCCGCTCTTTCTCAGCCGTCACCGTCCGCACCTGGTCGATGTATTCGATGGTTGTACGGCTCATGTCGGCAAAGGAGTTCGCCAGGATCTCGATCTCGTCCCCCGTCCGGTAGGTATCCTCCATTTTGAATTCGAGGTTTTCGCCCTTGATCTCGGAAATGTGCTGGGTCATGGTGTTCAGCGGCCGTACGATCCTTTTCCCCTGCCACAGCGCGATCCCGCTCAGCAGTGCCAGCAGCGCCGCCAGCGACAGGATCATGATCTTGGTGGACTGGG
>Ga0265298_10004085_pt1 | contig 18870 bp, 13 predicted proteins | sample AusTroGonzalo_MG_3_FD_193486 | JGI IMG/M metagenome (GOLD analysis project Ga0265298, IMG submission 193486) | Bovine rumen microbial communities from tropical cattle in Woodstock, Queensland, Australia - Gonzalo_01 | ecosystem: Host-associated > Mammals > Digestive system > Stomach > Rumen ... | reverse complement strand
CATGTCGACGACCGAGACGATACTCCTTATGCCGACGCTCCTCGCGTTCGGACCGATCAGCTACGTCGCCAAGGCGTCCCTCGCGCACCTGCCGTTCCTCGCCAAGGCGGCCGAGCACATGCGCATGGTCCCGGTGAGCCGCAAGTCGCCGAGGGAGGACCTGATGACGGTCCTCAACGTCGGACAGGAGCGCATCAAGGGTGGCGACAGCTTCCTCATCTTCCCCCAGGGGACGCGCCAGGAGGTCTTCAGCCGCAAGGTGTACTCGTCCATCGGCGCCAAGCTCGCGGAGAAGGCGGGCTGCCCGGTAGTGCCGGTCGTCGTGGACACGCGTTGCCAGCTGACGCGCGAGAAGGGGCTTTTCAAGAAGGTCTTCAAGGACTTCGGTCCGTTCGACCCGACGTACGACATCCGCGTCGCGTGCGGTCCCGTGATCCCCTGCGCCAAGTCCAAGGTGATGCACGAGGCCGCCTTCGACTGGATGGCCGGCAAGCTCGAGTCGTGGGGCCTCCCGACCGAGCGGGCATAGAATCGCCGCCGTTTTGCTGGCTAGTCAGCGCGCCTTCGCGTTTTTTGGTATAATATACCGAAACACGAAAGAAGGGCATTGATGAAGATTGACACACTTTGCGTGCAGGGCGGATGGTCTCCGGCGTGCGGCGAGTCCCGCCAGGTCCCGATCTACCAGACCACGACGTTCAAGTACGACACGACTCAGCACATGGCGGACCTCTTTGACCTGAAGGCCGCCGGATACTTCTACACGCGCCTCGCCAACCCGACGAACGACGCCGTCGCGAAGAAGATCGCCGCGCTCGAGGGCGGCGTCGCGGCCATCCTCACGAGCTCCGGCCAGGCGGCCTCCACGTTCGCGGTCCTCAACCTCTGCTCCGCCGGCGACCACGTCGTCTCGTCCGCCCAGATCTACGGCGGCACTTTCAACCTCTTCGCAGTCTCGCTCAAGAAGCTCGGCATCGAGTTCACGTTCGTCGACCCCGACGCGAGCGAGAAGGAGATCCAGAAGGCGTTCAGGCCCAACACGAAGTGCGTCTTCGGCGAGACGGTCGCCAACCCCTCGGGCGCGATCCTCGACATCGCCAAGTTCGCTAAGATCGCCCATAGGAACGGAGTCCCGCTCATCGTGGACAACACCTTCCCGACCCCGATCCTCTGCCGTCCGTTCGAGTTCGGCTGCGACATCGTGACGCACGCGACGACGAAGTACATGGACGGGCACTCCACCCAGGTCGGCGGCTGCATCGTCGACTCCGGCAACTTCGACTGGACGAAGCACGCGGACAAGTTCCCCGGCCTCGTCGAGCCCGACCCCTCGTACCACGGGCTCAGCTACACGAAGGCGTTCGGCAAGATGGCCTACATCGTCAAGTGCACGGCGCACCTCATGCGCGACTTCGGCTCGATCCCCTCGCCGTTCAACGCGTTCCTCGTCAACATCGGCCTTGAGTCGCTGCACGTCAGGATCCGCCGCCACGCCGAGAGCGCGCTCAAGGTCGCCAAGTGGCTCAAGACCCAGAAGAAGGTGGCCTGGGTCAACTTCGCGGGGCTTCCCGGCAACAAGTACTACAAGCTCCTCAAGAAGCAGTTCGACGGCAACTCGCCGTGCGGCGTGATGACGTTCGGCATCAAGGGCGGCAGGAAGGCTTCCATAAAGTTCATGGACGCGCTCAAGGTGATCGGCATCGTGACGCATGTCGCTGACGCCTGGAGCTGCGTGCTGCACCCTGCGTCGCACACGCACCGCCAGCTCACGGACGAGCAGCTCAAGGAGGCCGGCATTCCGCCGGACCTCATCCGACTCTCGATCGGCCTCGAGGACCCGGACGACCTTATCGCCGATCTCAAGCAGGCGCTGGCGAAGGTCTGATTCATGCACGGCTTCGCGCCGTCCGCGGACCTTCCATCACGCAACGTGAACCCGGAGGATTCCCTCCGGGCGTTCCCGACAAGTAAAAATGCAAGCGTTTTTGTCCTTTCTGCCGATCGCGGCCCTGATTGCCGCGCTGGTGGCGTTCAAGCTCCCCGCATGGAAGGCGGCCCTCGCCGCCCTCGCAGTCGGCGTCGTAATTGCGGCGGGCATGTCGTGCCCGGCATCGACGATGGCGTCCGCCGCGCTCGGCGGTGCGAAGACCGGGCTTTTCCCGATCGGCCTCGTCATCGTCGCCGCTCTCTTCACATACGCAGTGACCGTCGAGTCCGGCGCGATGGAGGAGATAAAGCGCGGTCTCACGTCGCTCTCGCCGGACCGCAGGTTCCTCGCACTCGTGGTTGTCTGGGGCTTTGGCAACTTCATGGAGGGCATGGCCGGATTCGGCACCGCCGTCGCAATCCCCTGCGCGATCCTCGTCGGCATAGGCTTTGACCCGATGAGGGCCGTGCTCTGCTGCCTCGTCGCTAACACCACCCCGACCGCGTTTGGCTCCGTCGGGGTTCCGACAGCGGTTCTCGCCGGCGAAACCGACCTCGCGCTTCCGCGCCTCTCCCAGACCGTCGCGCTGCTCCAGCTCGTCGTCACTGCTATTTCCCCGTTCCTCGTCGTGTTCATCGCGGACGGCTTCCGGGGCGTGCGCGAGAAGTGGCGTCTCGCACTGCTCGCCGACGTCGCGTTCATTGTCCCGTGGCTCGTTGTCGCGGCGACGTGCGGGTGCGAGCTGCCCGACGTCGTTGGCGGCCTCAGCGTCATGCTCGTCATGGCGTTTGCGGGCGAGCGCCGCGGCATCGACCTCCGCCGCCAGGCGTGGGCGTGGCTTCCGTTCGGACTCGTCGTCGCCGTTCTCGGCGCCTCCGCGGCGCTTCCGCCGCGCTTCAGGCTTTCGCCGGGACTGCTCGTCCTCGCCGCGGGCTTCGCCGGAGGTCTCTGCCAGCGGCTCGGGCCGGCGCGCCTCGCTCGCCTCTTCGCGCAGACGTGCCGCCGCTACTCGCTCGCGCTCACGACGATATGCGCGGTGCTTGCCCTCGCCAAGGTCATGGGCGCGGCGGGCATGACTGAGAACCTCGCGGACGCAGTTGTTGCTGCCACGGGCAGCGCGTACGCGGCGGTTTCGGGGGCGGTCGGGGCGCTTGGCGGATTCGTGACCGGCTCCGGCACGAGCACGAATGTCCTCTTCGGCTCGCTCCAGGCGTCCGTCGGCACCGGTGCCTCCGAGAAGCTCGTCTTCGCCTCCGCGAACGTCATGGGCGCGGGCATCGGCAAGATGATCTGCCCGCAGTCGATCGTGTTCGGATGCGCGACCGCGGGCATCGCTGGGCGCGAAAGCGAGGTCATGAAGCGCGCGCTGCCGTATTTTGCGGCGGTCCTCGCGCTTGCCTGCGCAGTCACGTCCGTTGCGTCACTTTGCGGTTATTGATTTTTTTTCGATTTTCCCCCGCACGGCCGGGACGATTTATGATATAATATCGAGCCAATGAACAAGTTCGCTCTTCTTCGACTTAGCATTCTCCTTAACGGGTGCAGATCCGCTGAGGTGGCTTGCGTTTGATCAAAAGGGGCCGACTTCAAGAAGCACGAGAAAAGCGGATCGCACACAAGGCGGTCCGCTTTTGCGGTTTTAAGGGCAACAAAAAAAACGAAAGGCAACATGAGCAAGGAAAACAAGGCAGGCGAGCGGATCCGCAATTTCCGCGAGCAGCACGACTGGAGCGTCTGGGACCTCTCGCAGAAGTCCGGCGTCGAGGAAAAGGTCATCAACGCGATCGAGAAGGGCGAGGTGATGCCCGCTCTTGGCGTCCTCGTTAAGCTCTCCCGCGCGCTCGGACAGCGCATCGGGACGTTCATGGACGACCAGTTCAAGCCCGACCCGATCATCACGCGCTCGGCCGACATCGAGGCGAAGAAGGTTGCGGACGAGGGGATGAACGTCCTCGGCTATGCGAGCCACTCGCTCGCGCTCGGCAAGCCCGACAGGCACATGGATCCGTTCCGCATCGAGTTCGCGGCGGACGGCGTCGACGCGGTGCAGCACCACGAGGGCGAGGAGCTCATCATCTGCATCTCCGGCGAAGTCGAGCTCACCTACGGTCCCGACAAGACAGTCCTCAAGGCCGGCGACACGGCCTACTACAACTCGTGCGTCAACCACGGGCTGAGGGCGGTCGGCGGCAAGCCCGCGTCGATCTACGGCATCGTGTTCATCCCGGTGTGATGGGAAGGTTGAAAAGTTGAAGAGTTGAAAAGTTGAAAAGTTCAAGGCGCTACTTCATCCCGCCAACTCGCCAGCTCTTCAACTCCCCGACCTTTCAACTATTCAACCTTTCAACCTTTCAACTTTTCAACCTTTCAACTTTTCAACTCTTATGTTCAAGCTGACAGATCCTTTTGGAACAGCGCCGAGGAAGGCGCCGTTCACGCAGTCCGTCTCGACGGGCGTGCCGTGGCACAACCTGCCTATCACGCGCGAGTACACCCTGGGCCAGCTCCTCGACCAGACGGTCGCGAGGTGCGGCGAGAACGACGCGGTGGTGTACGCCGATCGCGACTACCGCCTTACCTGGTACGAGTTCTCCGAGGAGGTCGACTACGTCGCGAAGGGCCTGATGGCCCTCGGCGTCAAGCGCGGCGAGAAGGTCGCGCTGTGGGCGACGAACGTCCCGCACTGGGTGGTGCTCATGTTCGCGACGGCGAAGATCGGCGCGATACTGCTGCCTCTCAACATCAATTACAAGTCCGCGGAGATCGACTTCGCGCTCAAGCAGTCCGACGCGGAGAACCTGTTCGTCATCGACGGATACCGCGACTGCGACTACATCGAGGTGCTGAACTCGCTCATCCCCGAGCTCAAGGACTGCCCGCGCGGCGCGCTGAAGAGCGCGAAGTACCCGCACCTCAAGCGCATGTTCTACCTGGGGCCGAAGAAGCACCGCGGCATGTACTCGCTCAACGAGGTAAAGTCGCTCGCGTGCGAGACGACGCAGGAGGAGTACCTCGCCCGCCAGGCGACGGTCGACGTGAACGACGTCGTCAACATGCAGTACACGAGCGGCACGACGGGCTTCCCGAAGGGCGTGCAGCTGACGCACCGCAACATCGCGAACGACGGATTCTGGATCGGCGCGTGCCAGAACCTCACCTCGCGCGACCGCGTGTGCATACCCGTTCCGCTCTTCCACTGCTTCGGATGCGTCCTCGGCGTGATGAGCTGCGTCAACCACGGCGCGACGATGGTCTTCCTCGAGAAGTTCGATCCGCTCCTCGTCATGAAGTCCATCCAGCGCGAGAAGTGCACGGCGACGTACGGCGTGCCGACGATGTACATCGCGATGCTCGACCACCCGCGCTTCAAGGAGTTCGACTTCCGCTCGCTCCGCACCGGAATCATGTCCGGCTCGGCCTGCCCCGTGCACCGCATGCAGCAGGCGCAGGACCGCATGTTCATGAAGGAGATCACGAATCCGTACGGACTCACCGAGTCCGGCCCCGTGATGACGATGACGCGCTACTTCGAGCCGTCGATCGAGCGCAAGTGTCAGACGATCGGCCAGGCGCTCCCCGGCGTCGAGGTCGCGATCATCGACCCGGAGACGGGCGACCTCGCGCCGCTCGACACGGACGGCGAGATATGCTGCCGCGGCTTCAACAACATGAAGGGCTACTACAAGATGCCCGAGCAGACCGCGAAGTGCATCGACAAGAACGGGTGGCTCCACTCCGGCGACATCGGCCGCATGGACAAGGACGGCTACTACTACATCACCGGGCGCCTGAAGGACCTCATCATCCGCGGCGGCGAGAACATCTCCCCGAAGGAGGTCGAGGACTTCCTCGGGACGATGCCCGGCGTCAAGGACGTGGCGGTCGTCGGCTGTCCCTCGAAGAAGTACGGCGAGCAGCCGGCCGCGTTCGTCATCCCGGCGGACGGCGCGAAAATCAAGGAAGAGGACGTAGCGGCGTTCTGCAAGGACAAGATCTCCTGGTTCAAGATACCGAAGTACGTCCACTTCCTCGACGTCTTCCCGATGACGGCGTCGCAGAAGATCCAGAAGTACAAGCTGCGCGAAATGGCGCACGAGCTCTGGCCTGACGCCTAGTTTGCCGGCTGCGGACGCTGCGCCTGGTCGAGATTCCTTAGGCGCAGCTGTCCGCAGGCCGCGTCGGCATCCTTGCCGCGCGAGCGGCGGAGCATCGTCTGGACGCGGTTCTTCATCAGGACGTCGAGGAACATCAGCATCGTCCGCTCGTCGGGCGTCTTGAAGTCGGGACGGTGCGAGACGGGCGAGAGGGGGATTAGGTTCACCTTTGCCATTGGAACGCGGCGGACCTGCCGCGCGAGCTCCTCGGCGCATTCGCGCGAGTCGTTGACGCCCTTGATGACCGTGTACTCGAAGGTTATTATGCGCTTCGTCGCGCGCGTGTACTCGGCGCAGGCGGCGAGGAGCTCGTCGATCGGCCACTTGCGGTTGACGGGCATGAGCTGCGAGCGCAGCTCGTCGTTCGGCGCGTGGAGCGAGACGGAGAGCTCGAACTGGATTCCCTCGGACGCGAGGCGCGCGAATCCCGGAACGACGCCGCAGGTGGAGAGGGTGATGTGGCGCGCGCCGAGGTTGGGGCCGCGTCCGGCGTTGATTAGCTTCAGCGCGCGCATCGTCTCGTCGTAGTTCGCGAAGGGCTCGCCCATGCCCATCACGACGATGTTGGTTATCTCGCCGAGGGCGCGTCCGGCCATGTACTCGGCGACGATCTCGTCGGCCGAGAGCGAGCGGACGACCCCGCGCGCGCCTGAGGCGCAGAAGGCGCAGCCCATTCCGCACCCGACCTGGGTGGAGATGCACTGGGTGAAGCGTCCGGTCGCGGGGATGAGGACCGTCTCGACGGCGTTGCCGTCCTCGAACTCGAGGAGGAGCTTCTTGGTGCCGTCCGCGGACTCGGAGACCTCCTTCGTGACGGCCTTCGTGATGGGGAACTCTTGCTTCAGCTGCTCGCGGAAGTCCTTCGGGAGGGTCGTCGCCTGGTCCCAGTCCGTTATGTAGTCCCTGTAGAGCGACTGCAGAATCTGGTCCGCGCGGAACGCGCGCATGCCGCGTTCCGTCAGTATAGGCTTCCACTCCTCGGGCAGTATTCCCCATGCTTTTTTCATACGCGCGTATTATACCAAAATGCAGCGGCGCATTGATTTGCGCCGCGAAAAATAGTATAATTTATTGCCACAGGGGCGCGGTGCGTCCTTTGGAGAAACATATGAACAGGTACCTTGACGATTTCATGAAGACCTTCCCCTACGAAGGCCTCACGTATGACGACGTGACGCTTGTCACGCAGTATGCCGATTTCCTGCCCGACGAGGCCTCCCTCGAGACCAAGCTCACGAGCCGCACGACGATGAAGATTCCGTTCCTGTCCGCGGCTATGGACACCGTGACGGAGGCGCCGATGGCGATCGCGATGGCGCTTGCGGGCGGCATCGGGGTGATCCACAAGAACCTCGAGGAGGACGAGCAGGCGAAGGAGGTCGCGAAGGTAAAGAACTACCTCAACGGCATGATCGCGAAGCCGATCTGCTTCCACGCTAACGACGATATTTCGTTCCTCCGCGCCGAGAAGAGGCGCATGGGCCTCAAGTTCAACGGCTTCCCGGTGCTCGACGACGACGAGCGCCTCGTGGGCATGATCACCTCGTCCGACATGCGTTTCGCGCCGATGGAGGCGAAGAAGCTCCGCGACGTGATGCAGCCGGCTCCGATAACCGCAAAGCCCGGCACCTCCCTCAAGCGCGCGTACGAGCTCATGCGCGCGGCGAAGGTCGGCAAGCTTCCGCTCGTCGACAGGGAGGGCCGCGTCGTAGGCCTCTACAGCTTCACGGACGTCTCGCGCATCATCGAGAACCCCAACTCGGCCTACAACTGCGACGACAAGTTCCGCCTCAGGGTCTCCGCGTCGGTCTCCGGCGGGCGTGGCGACCTCTCGCGCATGGAGAAGCTCGCGGAGGCCGGCGTCGACTGCGTAGTGGTCGATTCCGCGCACGGTCACTCCAAGGGCATCATGGAGATGACGAAGTACATCGTGAAGCACTTTCCGAAGGTCGACGTCATCGCCGGCAACATCGCGACGGGCGAGGCCGCCGTCGCGCTCGCGAAGTGCGGCGCGCACGCGGTGAAGGTCGGCATCGGCCCTGGGTCCATCTGCACGACGCGCGTCGTGTGCGGCGTCGGCATTCCGCAGCTCACCGCGGTCTACAGCGCTGCGAAGGCGCTCAGGGGCACGGGCGTCGCGGTCATCGCGGACGGCGGCATCAAGCTTTCGGGCGACGTCCCCAAGGCGCTCGCGGCCGGCGCGGACTCCGTCATGCTCGGCTCCGTGCTCGCGGGCACCGAGGAGAGCCCGGGCGAGAAGATCTACTCCAACGGACGCCAGTACGTCGTCTACCGCGGCATGGGTTCGATGGCGGCGCTCAAGAACGGCAAGGGCTCGCGCGCGCGCTACTTCCAGGACAACGAGAGCGAGGACGACCTCGTGCCGCAGGGCATCGAGGGAATGGTCCCCTACTCCGGCCACGTCAAGTCCATCATGACGCAGTTCTGCGGCGGGCTCAAGGCCTCGCTCGGATACTGCGGCACGAGGACGATCGCCGAGCTCCAGAAGCGCGGCAGGTTCTACCGCGTCACGGCGGCCGGGCAGCGCGAGGCGCGTCCGCACGACATCACGATCACCAAGGAAGCGCCGAACTACCGGACATGACGAAGGGCTGGCAGGACTACGGCCGGGAGTGGCTGGACACTCTCGTGGTCGCGATTTCCGTCGCGATGTGCTTCCGCGCGTACTTCTACGAGCCGTTCAACATCCCGACCGGCTCGATGCAGACAACGCTCTGGGGCTACCACACTGTCGAGGGCGTCGAGAAGGGCACATGGGACGTCTTTCCGCTTTCGATCCTGAAGTGGGCGTGGACGGGCGAGCGCGTAGTCGACTACAAGGCCCCCGCGTCCGGAACGGCGCGCATACAGCCGCGGAACGACGGCTTCGCCAACGTGCGCATAGGCGTCAGCAACAAGTCGTTCAAGCTTCCGACCGACGCCTGCCACTCGCTCGTCGGGAAGCACTTCGCCGCGGGCGACACTTTCTGGAAGGGCGCGATAGTGACGGGGGACTTCATCTTCGTCAACCGCTGGCGGTGGAACTTCTTCAAGCCGCATTCGGGCGAGGTAATGATCTTCTCGACGACGGGGATCGAGGGCCTGCCGCAGGGCACGCACTACATCAAGCGCATGAAGGCGACGCCGGGCGAGACGTACGAGCTCGAGCACCTGCCGACGGACGCGCAGGGACAGGTGCGCACGGACCTGCCGAGGACCGTGACGATGGGCGAGGATGAGTACTTCGCCTGCGGTGACAATTTCAACAACAGCTACGACAGCCGCTATTGGGGGCCGGTTCCCGGCTCCAAGCTGCGTGGCGTTGGCAGCGTTGTGTTCTGGCCATTCAACGGATGGAGGATAATAAGATGAGCGATGAGCAGTTGATTCCGACGCCGAGCGTGTTCGGAGAGACCGGTAACCTTCTCCTCGAGCGCGAGCTTGGAAGCGGGGGCATGGGCGGCGTCTACATGGGTCGCGACAAGATGCTCGACCGCCCCGTCGCCGTGAAGGTGATGCTCAAGGAATACGGCGACGACGCCGAGTTCGTCGAGAAGTTCAAGAAGGAGGCCCAGGCCGCGGCGAGGCTCATCCATCCGAACATCGCGCAGATATACACCTACGGCATCTCGAACGGAATGCCGTACATCGCCATGGAGCTTGTCGCGGGCGGTTCTCTCGACCAGCTTATGCAGCATTCCGGCGCGGCGATCGACATCACGCGCGTGATGAAGATCGGCGAGCAGGTCGCGCAGGCGCTCAGGTGCGCTGCGGACCAGGGGCTCGTGCACGGCGACGTCAAGCCGGAGAACATCCTGCTCGACTCTAACGGCAACGCGAAGCTCGTGGACTTCGGCCTCGCGGCGATGCAGAAGAACACCAACGAGATATGGGGCACGCCCTACTACATCGCGCCGGAGAAGGTGAAGAAGGAGGCGGTCGACTTCCGCGCCGACATCTACTCGCTCGGCGGCACGCTCTACCACGCGCTCACGGGCGTGGCCCCGTTCGAGGGCGACGATGCGGCGGCGGTCGTGAGGAAGCGCTTCGAGGGCGCCCCGGTCCCGCCGAGCAAGGTGCGCGCCGGGATATCCCCGCAGATAGACGCCCTCATCCTCAAGATGCTCGCGCTCGACCCTGCCGAGCGGTTCCCGTCCTTCGAGGCGCTTCTCGAGGAGTTCAAGAGCATCATGGTGTACGGACTCACCCCCGGTGGCACCGCGCGGATGCCGACTGGGTCGCTTCCGAACATGCACAAGCTCGGCGTCAAGGGCCGCAAGCGCTTCAAGATGAAGAATGCGGCGTCCGAAGAAGAGGAAGTGGAGGACATATCCGAGTTCCCGGAGGAGGGCGAAGAGGACAGCACGGACGAGGCGAAGCCCGCCAAGGGCAAGAGACGCGCGACAATCCCGCCGAAGTCTAAGGCGAAGGGCGGCGAGGACGGCGCCGAAGAGGAAAGCGGCAGCGTCGCCGGCAAGGTGTTCGGCGTAATAGGCATAACCTTCGGCGCAATCGCCCTTGTCGCGGGCGCTCTTATCTGGTACGTGATTGCGGATCGTAACGCACGCGAGGCCGAAAAGCAGGCGCAGATTGCCAAGCAGTTCGAGCTTGCCCGCATGTCCATTGCCGACACCCGCAAGAACGCCGTCAAGTTCGCGGAGGAAATCGACGAGATGGCGCGCAAGGCCGTTCTCGACTGCGACAGGACGACGGAAAAGCTCAGGAAGGAGCTTTCCGGCAAGGTGGACGCCTCCAAGCTCGGCTCCATCAAGCCGCCGCCGTCGGCGGAGCTGCTTGCGGCAATCGCGCTCACCAATGACAATGCAAAGGCCGATGGCGGCGCGGCGCCGGCGGCCGAGGGTGCCGCAGCTGCGCCAGCCAAGGCGGCAAAGGCTGCGTCCGCAGCTGCGCCCGCCGCAATGCAGATGCCGCAGTTCAAGTTCCGTCCACCGAACGACGACGAGGCGGACACCGCGTCGCCAGAGCACGAGAAGTACGAAAAGGAGAAAGCCGCCGCGAAGGCCAAGTTCGAGGAGGAATGGAAGGCGAAGATCGCAGCCGCGAAACAGAAGGCCGATGAGGAGGCGTCCGCTGCAGCGGCGGCTGCCGCGGCGCCGGCATCGACGGCTTCCGACGGTGGTTCGGCGTCCGCGTTCGAGGCCGCGATCGCCGAGGCGCTCTCGAGCGCCGTGCGCGACATGAACGGACTCTGGGACCGCGCCTACAGCTGCAAGGCGGCGTCGATCCGCATACACAAGGCCCTTGGAGATCTCGTATCCAAGATTGACTCGTTCAATGCGGGCGGGGACGACGAGGAGGCGATGAGGCGCGCAGCCGACTTCAGCAACATAGCCAAGGGCGACTTCGACTCGATCAAGGCGTCCGAGGACGTCTCCAAGGTCCAGAAGGCCGGCAACTTCATCCGTTCGCGCGGTGCCAACGCCGTCGACCAGACGATCAAGCGTCTGCTCGTCGCCGTCAAGGAGGAGGAGCGCCGTCAGGAGGCGGAGAGGAGGCGCATCGCCGAGATCGAGCGCCAGAAGAAGCTTGCCGAGGACAAGGCGAAGACGATTGAGGCCGACAACCAGAAGGCGAAGGACAAGTTCAACTCCCTTGTCGAGGCGGGCACCTTCCGTCAGCTAAACTGGGCCGGCGCAACGCGTCAGCTCCAAGCTCTCCATGACGAGTTCAAGTACTCCGAGAGCCAGTTGCTCGCGAGAATACTCATGAAGAAGGTGGCCATGATGGCTACCGTCCAGGAGGTTTTCATTGCGAACTGCAAGGACTACAAGTTCATGCGTTCTAAACTTGCTGGACATACGATTGCCGAAATCAACGAGAAGGACGGTCTCAAGCTCATCAAGCCTGACGGCAAGACCCCGATGAAGATGACATGGGTCAAGTTCTACCAGCAGTACCACGGCAACCTCAACGAGCTCATCGTCAGGTTCATCGAGCACGGCAAGGACAGCAGCAAGCTCAAGGACGGCAAGCGCCTGAGCCTCCAGCCCTGGGCTGACGCCATGATGGGCGCAGCGCTCACGATGCAGATCATCTGCGGCGACGACCCGACGGCTGCCGGACGCGCAGAGCAGATCGCAAAGGCCGCGGTCAAGGGGCTTCCCGACTACCTGAAGCACGCGCAGGAGATATTCCCGGACTTCACGTTTGAAGCAAGCGAGGATTGACCTCCGTGCCGCGTGGCGACCGCTCGACGGCTTTCACTTCCAAACAAGGGCGCAGAATGTGAAGACAGTTAAGAGTCCATTCAAGTTCAAGGGCGGGGTTCATCCCGACTACAACAAGGACCTCGCGCGAGGCAAGGCCATCGAGCTCGTCCCCGTGCCCGCCGAGCTCGTCGTATCGATGAGCCAGCACCTCGGCGCCCCGGCGAAATGCGTCGTAAAGGCAGGGGACTACGTCGTCAAGGGACAGCTCCTCGGCGAAAAGAACGGATTCATCTCCGTGCCCGTCTACGCTCCGGCGAACGGACTCGTGAAGTCGGTGGAGCCGCGTCTCGGCCCCGCCGGCGGCAAGGCCCCCGCCGTAGTCATCGACACGACCGTCCCCGCGCCAGAGGGAACCGACGCGGCGGAGAAGACGCTTCCCCCGCTCGACTGGAAGACCGCCTCGCGCGAGGAGCTGCTCGCCCGCGTGAACGACGCAGGCATCTGCGGCATGGGCGGCGCGGGCTTTCCGACGTGCGTAAAGCTGAACCCGCCCCCGGGCAAGCGCTGCGAGTACCTCGTCGTCAACGGCGCGGAGTGCGAGCCGTACCTGTGCGCCGACCACCAGCTCATGGTGGAGCGCGCGGACCGCATCCGCCTCGGCGTCGAGATCATGCGCAAGGTCCTCGGACAGCCCGCCGTGCGAATCGCTATCGAGGCCAACAAGCCCGAGGCGATCGCCGCCATGGAAAAGGCGTTCGCCGACATCGACGGCAACGTCGAGATCGTCGTCCTTCCTGTCCTCTATCCGCAGGGGTCCGAAAAGCACCAGATATTCGCGACCGTCGGGCGCGTCGTCCCCGAGCCGCCGGCTTTGCCCATCGACGTCGGTTGCGTCGTCGAGAACGTAGGCACCGTCGCGGCGATAGCGGACGCCGTCGAGAAGGGCCGCATCCTCCTCTCCCGCGTCACTACCGTGTCGGGCGACGCCGTTGCGACGCCGAAGAACGTCGAGGCCCCGCTCGGGACTAAGTACGCGGACCTGATCGCGTTCTGCGGAGGCGAGAAGGGCCATGTCGCAAAGCTCGTCTCCGGCGGCACGATGATGGGCTTCGCCGTCTCCACGGCCGAGATAGCGACGACCAAGACCACTTCCGGACTTCTGCTTCTCTCGCCGAAGCGCGTCTTCCAGTACAGCTCGCAGGCGTGCATCAACTGCGGCAGGTGCGTAAGGGCGTGTCCGATGAACCTGAACGCCGCCGAGATAGCGAAGGCCGTCGAGGCGGACGACATCAAGTCCGCCGAGGACGCGCACGTCATGACGTGCATAGAGTGCGGCGCGTGCAGCTTCAGCTGCCCCGCGTACCGTCCGATCACCCAGTTCTGCCGCCGCGCCAAGAACTCCATCCGAGCGCGAATCGCCGCCGAGAAGGCCAAGGCCGCCGCCGCGGCCGCGAAGTAAGGAGGGCCGCTTACATGAAACCGAAAGAGACGACAGAGCACTTCATCCTGAGCTCCTCCCCGCATGCGCACGCCAACTCGAGCGTGTCGCGCATCATGCTCGACGTCATCATCGCGCTTCTCCCGACGACCGCGATGGGAATCTACTTCTTCGGCATGCCCGCGGTCTGGACGATAGCGACGTGCGTCTCCACGTGCATCGTGACGGAGGCGCTCTGCCGCCTCGCGATGAAGCGCGAGAACACGATCGGAGACCTTTCGGCGGTTCTTACCGGACTTCTCCTCGCGCTGAACCTCCCGGCCGGGATTCCGCTCTGGATGGCGGTCGTCGGCTCGGTCTTCGCCATCGGCGTCGCCAAGCAGGTCTTTGGCGGGCTCGGGATGAATCCGTTCAACCCCGCCCTCGCCGCGCGCGCGTTCATGCTGATTTCCTTCACGGGCCCGATGACGACGTGGCTCAAGCCGTTCTGGTGGCGCACCCCGGACGCGGTCACGACTGCGACTCCGCTCGTCGCGTCGAAGGCGCTCTTCGGACACGCCGACGCCGTCGCGCAGGCGACGCCGCACGCAGCCGAGGCGCTTTCGAAGATTCCGTCCATCTGCGACCTCCTCGTGGGCAACATGCCCGGATGCATCGGCGAGGTCTCGGCCGCCGCGCTTGCGCTTGGCGCCGCGTACCTCCTTTGGCGCAAGGTCATCACCTGGCACATTCCGGCCGCCTTTGTCGTCACCGTCTTCGTCTACTCGCTTATTGCGGGCGGCGCGCCTGCGTACACGCAGGTCCTTACGGGCGGCGTCATGATCGGCGCGTTCTTTATGGCGACGGACTACGTAACCTCGCCCACGACGGCGAAGGGCAAGCTCATCTTCGGTTTCGGTTGCGGACTCCTCTGCATGCTGATCCGCCAGTTCGGCGGCTACCCCGAGGGCTGCTCGTTCGCGATCCTCATCATGAACGCGGTCTGCCCGCTCATCAACCGCTTCACCCAGCCGAAGCCCTTCGGCGCGAAGTGACAACGCCTATCGGCGTACATGCGGCGGTCTTCTCTGCGGATTGCGTCTGGCGCACTGGCAGTATTGTAACGTCTTTCCCTATCTCAAGCATTTTGCGCTTGTGGATTATCCGCGGCTAATTCGCCGTGAATTTCTCGTTGCGGAAATCGTTGGGTTTATGGTACAATTATGGTGCTTCGCGAGAGCGTAGCTATGGCGCAAAGGGGAGAAATCCGATGTGCCGAAAAACATTTTGCGCTGCAAAGCGGTCGTCTGGTGAAACGTGAGAAATTTCAAGATGGACGGTACCTTGCAGAGAAAGCGCATCAGCGCTTCCTCTCTTCGTATTTCCATCAAGGCAATCTCACGGCCTCACCAGAGATGCGAACGAGAGGATTATTTATAAATATCCTTGATTCGTATCTGGCTGCCAAGAGGCAACACGGAACGAGGACAAGCCCGATCCTTGCGAAGTGTGGCGAAGGCACGGGCACGGAGAGCAAAAATGAGACCACCCAAAATTCTAATGTTGTTGGCGGCATTGTTCATAGGAGTTTTTGCCTTTGGTGAGACATTCACCGACGGCAGCGGGCTCGTATGGACATATACGATAAGCTCTGGCAAGGCGACGCTTTCTGGCGTAGCGAAGGAAGATAGTACGGCCGTTACGGGTACGCTTTCTGTTCCTTCGACTGTAGGAGGTGCAACGGTCACGGCTATTGCCGCGAATTCTTTCCAAGACCTGGAGATTACTGGCTTAAATCTTCCAAGTACGCTGAAGACCATCGCATACGGCGCGTTTGCGAACTGCACGTCGCTTGAGGCATTGACGCTCCCCGATTCCCTGACGACACTTGGCGGCAGCTCCGGCTACAGCTACCGTGACGGCGCGTTCAGCGGCTGCACGGCGCTGAAGAGCGTCCATCTCGGAAGCGGGCTGGTGACGATCGGCGATGGCTACGCTGAGTCAATCGACGACTATGCGCACACCGGCGTGTTCGGCAACTGCAGCAGCCTCGAGACGGTCGAGTTCAACCAGGGCCTGGTGAAAATCGGGCATCATGCGTTCTCGAGGTGCATCGCCCTGAAGTCGGTGACTCTTCCCGATTCCGTGCAGACCATTGGCATTAATTGCTTCTATGATAACATCCGCCTTACTCGAGTTTTGTTTGGCGCAGATTTGCAACTCATCGACCAATGTGCGTTTATGGGGTGCGTTTCGCTCAACTCCGTATCGTTCTCTCCTGCCACTACGCCGCTCCTGACGATCAAGTCCAATGCGTTCAGGAATTGCCTGTGCCTTGCATCTCTCACGCTTCCCAACTCTATACCGACGATAGCGTCTGGGGCGTTTTCCGGATGTACGATGCTTCGCAGCATTACGATCCCGTCACTGATGTCGACGATAAGTAGTGGCGTATTTTCGACCATGTCGAATCTCAGGGAAGTGACATTTCTCGGTCTTCCTCCGGAAAACATTGAAAACGCCGGACTTGCAACCGATGTGAAGATACGTTATCCAAGGGAGTACGCTGAAGATTGGGCAACTGTAATAGCCGCTGCTGGTTTTACCAACACGGAAGAAATTGACCCCACTGAATACATTGGATTGCTTACCGATTCGCGATATGGCATTTCGCCTGAACCAGGCGACCGATCAATAGCTTCTATTACGATTGATAGCAATGTTGCAATTGATTCATTTATCCTGACGGACGGCAAGGTATATGATTCTGTGCTGCGCATTGTGAACACGGCGAATCAAGATGTGTCGCTGACTCTGCCGTCGGGTTATGTCTATGAGACATTTGAGGGCGCAAATCCACTGACAATACCGGCTAATTCACGCAATATACTTACGATTACTCGTACGGCGGCTGACACTTTCCTCGTTTCCCGCGAAAAGTTGAGGGTTCTCGAATAGGCGGAGGTAGAAACCATGTCCAGTCTATTGAAATCAGGTGCACTCTGTGCATTGGCGCTTGTTGGCATGTCCGCAAGTGCCATGCCGGTTGGCGTGCAGATGGCAATGCGGGGACGCGCCGCAGCACAGTCCGCGCAAGCGGCGCTTGATGCGGCGTTCCCTGCGCTTGCCAGCACGGCTACGGCAGCGGAAGTTGAAGCGGTACTCGGAACTGCTGCAGACAGTACGCTTGCCGACAACATCGCAGGCGTTGCCGAGTATGAGGAATTTCGCGTGTGGGCGAGATCAGCGGGCGCGGAGGATGTCAAGTCCAGCGAAACGGCCTGGATGTCTTTTGCATTGGCAACAGCTGGAGTCATTCCGGCTCCGCAGAACGGCGACCTCGTCATCGACGACGTTGCCGTTGGAGCGGACGGAAAGCTCGAGGCCGTTTTCTCGCTCGATGGCGTGCATGTCGGTGCTACGGCGTCGGAGTCTCGGCTCAAGACGGTGTTCGGAGTTGAAGGGGCTTCTACACCTTGCCGGAATGAGTTTTCCGACAGTGGCACAGGTCTGTCTCTTGCGCCGACGGGCGATGGCCGCGTCAAGGCAACGGTTGTACCGCCGTCTAATGCTGGCAATTCCTACTTCATGCATGTGAAGGTGAAGTAAGGGTTCGCTCAACCACCGCATTTATATAAATGCGGTGGTTGAGCCGTTGGTTCTGGATAGATCAATGCTGGAACTTAGGTGGACGCCCAGCAAGCCCCTTTGGTCAACTGCGACGTTTGGGGCTACTATCATTGGTTGAGCGGGCGACCCTCGCGTATGGAAGTGGTCGTTTTGCCGCGCTTGATTTAGGTGCGGCACTTTCGCTATAATAACCACAGATGGACATGGCTGTGGTTGCCGTTGGGCTGTACGAGACCTATAGAAGCACGCTGATGGCGGTGTGCCTTGTCGGTTTTTGCGCCTTTTCGCTTCTGACGGTCATTTCGGCGCTTTCGAATCTGAATGTCTCTTCGGCCTTCAGGAAAGTACGAAGGCTGGTTCTTCCGCCACTACGAGTCGAACGAGGTCGTAATAGCCAGTTGCACCGTCAATGCGTTTGGCGCGACAAGCGCCAGGGGGATCTACGCCGTGGATAGTCCTCCGATGATCGTCGAGAATTGCACGTTTGTGAACTTCTCCTCGTCGCCCTCGGGTTGGGACGTGACGAATGCCTGCGCCACAACCAATTGCCTTGTGGCACATGCCTTGTTTGGAACGAATTTCGTTTACGGACCCGTGGTGCAGACAAACAAGACGCTGTCGCTCAATCTTGGACACCTCGTCGTTACGAATGGCGAGCGTGTGGTGTTCTATTTTTGGGATGATCTGAATGGTGACTTGCTTAGGGACGAGGATGAGCCTTCCTCTTCCGTTGCCGTTACTGTTAGTGCGCATGATGCGCCGTATCGATGCGCGCTTCCGTACGGTGGCTTTGACGCCAACAGAGACGGTCTCTTGGATTGGTGGCAGGCCTATTACCAGCTTGAGGATGGCGAGTATGACGATACGGATGGCGACGGACTCATCAACCTACATGAATATTGGGCTGGCACTGATCCGACAGTCCCCGACGGAAGCAATACGGTGCTGTCCGTCGCTGCAAGGTCTGTTGACGACTTGCTTGCTCATGCCTCGCCGTGTAATTCCTTGGCGCGCTTCGAAAACTACCAGACGAATGGCATGAGTCTTGCATTTATCCCAAATACGAATTTCTGGGGCCGGTCGATAAATCTTTCTTGCGCAAGCATGTGGAATGATGCGGGACACGACATCTGGGGCGGTCCGTGCGAGGGATGGCATATGGCTGGAACGGCTATCAGCAGAAGGCATGTCATTTGCGCGTTCCATTTCGGAGTGCCGAATGGCACAACTCTGTATTTCATGAGTACGTCAGGGGTAGTTGTGGCAAGACATGTTGTGGCTTGGAATACGATCTCAAAGAGTGATATTCAGATATGTGCCCTGGATGCTGATTTGCCAGAAGCGGTAGTTCTTGCAAAGATATTGCCGCCTATTACAAGGTGTACGTCCATGACGGTGAAGCATTACCGCTTGTCACGCTTGATCAAGAGGAGAAATTGAACGTTTGTGAATCAGGCAAGCTACAAGAATATTGGCAAAGAGAAAATGTTTCTTCGGGGAGAATTCCAATTATAGGGGATAGGAAGCGTTTTTATGACGCTGTTATAGACGGTGATTCCGGAAGTCCAAGGT
>Ga0265298_10004084_pt1 | contig 18877 bp, 12 predicted proteins | sample AusTroGonzalo_MG_3_FD_193486 | JGI IMG/M metagenome (GOLD analysis project Ga0265298, IMG submission 193486) | Bovine rumen microbial communities from tropical cattle in Woodstock, Queensland, Australia - Gonzalo_01 | ecosystem: Host-associated > Mammals > Digestive system > Stomach > Rumen ... | reverse complement strand
TTTGGTGTTTTTCATTTGATTAATTTGATTTGTCGTTTGTTGTTTGAGGCGGCAAAAGTACAACAAAGATTTACCGCGCAAGAAGCTCGGACAAATGGTCGGATGGTTTCAGACAAATTATCGGATGGAAAAGACAAGATGTCGGACGGTTTCAGACAAATTATCGGATGGAAAAGACAAGATGTCGGATGGAGGTTATCCCAAAGTTCCGCGATAGGCCGTAGGTGTCATACTGTATTTGGCCCTGAAGTTGCGGGTGAAGGTGTCGGCATTGGCAAAACCGCTGGCCTGACATATCTGCTCAATGGTAAGCTCGGGCTGCTCGTTCATCAGGCGCACGGCGTAGTCCAAGCGCATCTCGCGGACGAGGGTGGTGAGACGCTCGTGGCCGCTGCCTTGGGCGAAAGCGGCACCGATACGCTCCTTCGAAAGGCCTGTGCGGTTGATGAGCGTCTGGCGTTCAAATTGGGGGTTGAGGAACAATTGCTCGCGCTCGATGAGGTCGCGGAGATAGGCAAAAAGGTCGGCGTCAGAAGAGTTATCAGTTGGTAGTTTTGGGGGTTCAGTTGTCAGTTTGGAGTTAGAGGTTGAAAGCGAACTATCTTCCTTTTGACAGGTGGTGGTGGCTTCAACGGTGCGTTTCAATTCCTTGTATTTCTCCTTGTATTCCACGGCCTCGGTAATCTGTTGGGCGAGGATGCGGTTGTGGAGATGCATCTTGCGCCATTGGCCGACAGCATAGAGGGCGAAGAGAAATATCAGCAAACCGATGAAGCCGATAACCGTTCGGGACATGATGGCGCGGCGCGTGGCCCCACGTTGTTGCTCAATCTCGCGTTGCTGTTCCTGAGCGCGGAAGCGGGCGGCATAGAGGTGGGCCTTGCCTTGTAGCAGGCGTTCGGTGAGCAGTTCGTTGAGTGCGGCGTATCGTTTCCAGTAGCTTTTGGCTTCGGCACGGCGGCCTTGCGCATCCGCTGCCTCGGCACGGCCTCGGAGTATCTCAACATAGTTTGCATTCAGCGTGTCGGTGCCCAACTGCCGCTCCACCTCGTCGTAGATGGCCAACACACGGTCATATTCTTCGAGCTTCCTCAAGGTTGAGGTTATCATGAAACGGCCTGCAATGTTCTGACTGGCGATTGTCTGTTCATAGAGGGCAAGATATTCGCGAGCTTGGCGACGTGCGTCAGCCCACTCCTTACTCTCCACGCTAAACTCTAAATTAGCATACACAGCTGCCAGATAGGCGTATGCCTTGCCACGGTAGAAATCAATATAAGTGGGGCGCTCGTCGTCAGAGGGTTCGCGGATGTTGCCGTCGTGATAGTCGGCGGGATGCTGCTCGTAGTCGTCAAGATGGTCGAGCATACGCTGGGCGACTGGTATCACGTCGGCATAAAGTCTCTTTTCGATACAAATCTCGGCTTTGCGTTTCAGCGCGATAATCGAGGCATCAAGTTCGTTGAACTTCCGCTTGCCATCAAGTTGTTGGATGACAGTGTCAATTTGAGCCAGCCCTTCCTCCTGCTCACCGATACGGATAAGGAAAGTCCCGATTTCGGCATCAGTGCGCAGGGCATCCGTCTCCTCGCCTTGACTGCGATAAAGCTCGCCCAATTGTGTGGCCCAGTGCAGCGCCTGCTCGTAGTCCTTTCTCAACCTGCAAGCATTCATCAATAGCTCGAGGACATCCTCTTGCCTGTATGGGTCAGCTTTCACGGAATCATGTTGCATCAGCCGTTCGCCAATCAGGATGGCGGAGTCGTGATTCATTTCCTCGTATGTCCAAGAAAAAACCCTTGCACGCAACAAATCCGCACCAAAATCCGGCAGGTTGCCCACGATTTCCGCCGAGTCGATAATCAGCAACGCACGCTCCGGATCCAAGGCGAAGGCTTCCATCGCAGCCTTCTTGGTGTAGAGTGTATCCGACGGCTGCGGAGTACGACCTACTCTCCTGCCCTCATCTGAATGAGTGCCGCTGCCGATGCAGCCCAACATCAAGACTGCCAGCACAAGGAATACTATGTAATGTCGTACTTGCCGCATGTCGGAATAGTTATAATCATTTAATCTGCTCCACATTCTTGACGACAATGCCCAACCGAAGGATAAATGCCTCCTCGGTGGCAAAACCGATGTGCGGCAACATGATAAGGTTGGGCGCGCCAAACAGCGGGTTTTCAGGCTTCAAAGGCGGTTCGATGCCGTAGACGTCGGTGGCGGCAGCGGCGATTTGGCCTTGTTTCAAGGCATTGGCCAAAGCCGTTTCGTTCACCACGGGGCCACGTGCCGTATTAATTAATAAGGAACTCGGCTTCATCAGGGCGAAGTCTTTCTCGGTGATGAAGTCGCGGGTCTCAGCATTCAGGGCGATGTGCAGAGTGACGATATCGGATTCCTTCAGTAAGGTTTCCTTGTCGACGAAAGTCACGCCCTCGATTTGCTTCGGGGTGCGGTTCCAAGCCAGCACCTTGCAGCCGAAGGCATTCGCCAATTTGGCCACCCGCTGCCCGATGTTGCCCATGCCGATGATACCGATGGTCTTGCCCCCGATTTCGCGACCGGGCATGATGCCCTTGCGGTTGCATTGGCGCGTAATCACATCGTTCTCAAGCACTTTTCGGTAGAGGTCAATCATTAATGCGATGGCCAGTTCGGCCACGGCCTCGGTGCTATAGCCCGCCGCGTTCTTCACGATGATGCCGCGCCTTTGGCACTCCTCCATGTCAATGTGGTCCAAACCAGTGAAAGCGATGGAGAGCATCTTCAGGTTGGGGCAAGCATCAAGGAAATTCTTACGCAGCGGAATGTTGCTTTCGATGACGACTTCCGCACCTTCGGCGCGGCGAATCAGTTCATCGAGGTTTTCGTTGCGGTCGGGATAGATGACCACCTCGTGGCCGGCCTTTTTCAGGCCCTCGCAAGCCGCCTCAATCTGCTCGACTTTCAGGCCGAGCGGTTCAAGAAAGACGATTTTCATTTCGCGGCAATCATTTCGATTTCGACCAAGGCCTTCTTGGGCAGTTCCTTCACGGCGAAGGCGGCACGGGCGGGATAGTCGCCCTTGAAATACTTGCCATACACCGCGTTCATCTCGCCAAAGTAGCTCATATCAGCAAGATAGCAGACGGATTTCACCACATTGTCGAAGGTGCAGCCCGCCTCGTTGAGGATGGCTTCGAGGTTCTTCATGCTCTGTTCGGTCTGTGCGCTCACGCCCTCAGGCATTTCGCCCGTAGCGGGATTAATCGGAAGTTGACCTGAAATGAACACCATGCCGTTGGCTTCAATAGCCTGACTGTAAGGCCCGATGGCACCCGGAGCCTTTGTCGTTGCGATAACTTTTTTCATTGTATGAGATTTTAGATGATTTCGAGAGCGCAAAAATAAGAAAAAAGGTGATTGAGTTCATCGAAATATATTACCTTTGCAACCCGAATATCTCGACAAGCTCAAACCAACATAAATCACAAACAGCCATGACGTTCAAGGAAATACTTCGCAAGCTCAACAACCGTTATGTTTACGCCACATTGGTATTCTTGGTGTTCATCCTCTTCATCGACCAATTCAACCTCTTCGAGCAATTCAAGCTCCATCGGTCGTTGAAGGACCAAAAACAGCAAATCGAATACTACGAAAACGAGATTGCCAAAGACAAACAATACCTCAACGACCTGCAAAACGACACCGCCACGATGGAGAAGGTGGCCCGCGAGCAATACCTGATGAAACGCGACAACGAAGTCATCTATCTAATTGAAACTCAAGAATGAATACTTGCCGCACCATAAATGTATTTCCTTTTCTGTTCCTTGTTTTTTTCCTTTTTTCGACCCATTCGCTGGTTGCCCAACATACCCTCAGCGGGAAAGTCACCGACGAGCGCAACCGCCAACCTTTGGCTTTCGTGAATGTGGTGGTCAACGACGGGCTGACCGGCGGCATGAGCGACATTGACGGCAAATACGAAATCACCGCTTCGGAACCTATCCGCAAAGTCAAGTTCTCATCCATCGGATATAAGGCAAAAGAGGTTGTGTTTCAAGAGCATACAAAAAAATGCAACGTCGCATTGCAACCCATTACCATCGAGTTGGGCGAAGTGACCGTGGAAGCCGGCGAAAATCCCGCCCACCGCATCATCGACAGCCTGATGGCCCACCGCAAGGCCAACAACCCCAATTCGTTGGAATCATATCGTTACAACATCTACGACAAAATGGTCATCACCGTCGACAGCAGCAGCTTCGGGCAAGCCATCGCCGACGATGTCAATTTTGAAAAAACAGACCTTCACTTCTTCGACAGCATCCTGAAAAAGAGCGACTTGATGGTGATGGAGACCGCCTCAGAGGTGTTGTTCAAGTCGCCCGACCGCAAACTGCAAAACGTTTTAGGCACCAAGGTGGCCGGCATGAAACAACCCACGTTTATCTACTTGGTGAACAGTATGCAAAGTGTCAGTTTTTATGACGAAACCATCAACATCACGGGAACCGATTACGTCAATCCCATCAGTCGAGGCAGCAAGACGCATTATTTCTTTACTTTGGAGACCGTCGCGCCCATCGGTCAAGGCGACTCGCTGTATGTGATTTCGTTCCACCCGATGCGTGGCAGCACTTTCAAGGGCTTGCGCGGCACGCTGACCGTCAACAGCGACGGCTGGGCCTTGCAAAGCGTGAAAGCCGAACCCAACGAACAAGGCGGGATATTCACCGCCAGCATACAACAGCTTTACCAAAAAATTGAAAACCAGTGGTTTCCGAAGCAATTGAACACCAATCTGAAATTTCCGGGCATGATGGTTGAAGTGGAAGGCAATACTTTCCCCATGGTCGCCATCGGAAAAAGTTACCTCACCGACATCGAAATCAACCCCGACATCAGCAAGCGGCAGTTCTCCGACATCGAAATCAAGGTGGACCGCGATGCCGCCTTCCGCGACGACAGTTTTTGGAACGACCACCGCATCGACTCGCTAACAGAAAGAATCAGAGCCACTTATATCCTCGTTGACTCCATCACGGAAGGCTCCGACATCTTCGACCGCGTGTTGGGCCTCACCGACAAACTCATGAGCGAATCGGCGTTGCCCATCGGCTTCATCGACCTCAATCTGAGCCAAATCGTCAAACTTTCCGCCTCTAAAGGCTGGTATCTCGGCCTTGGCGCCATCACCAACGACCGCTTTTCGCGCCACATCCGCCTGAATGCCTTCGGGGGCTATTGGTTCCGATTGAAGGGCTTCGATTACGGCGGCGGAATCAAATGGCTGATTGACAGACAGAAACAAGCAGAACTCGGAATACAACTCAGCAAGCTATCAGAACCTTTGGGCGAGTTTGGTGGTTTCTCCGAAGGCAACAGTTTACTCTCCGAATCGGAATACAAATACACCTTCTACGAGAACATCCACGTGCGGAGGAATATGGCTGAGTTGCAGTTCACTACGCGGTTTGCCCGCCATTTCAAGGGCTACCTGACCCTCAGCTCCAGCCATAAGAATTACCTCCAGCAGTTCTACCTCACCCCTTCCGATTCGTTGACGAGCGCCCAACTTTTCAACGCCGAAGTGAAAATCCGTTTCGCCTACAAGGAGAAGTTCCTCAGCACGCCGCAGGGCATCCGTTCCTTGGGCACCACCTACCCCATCGTGTGGTTTTCCTACCAGCATTCCTTCCCGAACATCCTCGGCAGCCAGTTCGAATACGACCGCTTCAAGTTTGAAATGTCAAAGAATTTCTACACGCCTTATCTCGGTGTCGCTAAAGTGATGCTTCAGGCTGGCTATGCCACCCAAAGTTGTCCCGTGATGGAGACCTTCAACATTTTGGGCACATACGAGCCGTTCGGGCTGTATTCTCCGGGCAGTTTCGGCACCATGCGCTTGGACGAGTTCTTCTGCGACCGCTTCGTGGCCCTCTACCTGAGCCATAACTTCAGCGGGATGTTGTGGAAAACCGAATCGGATTGGTTCAAGCCCGAGCTAACCTTGGTGACCAACATCGCTTGGGGCGACATGAAACGCGCTGAAAACCATCCCGATAAGAACTTCAAAACCATGGAAAAGGGCTATTTCGAGAGCGGTTTTGTCGTGAAAGGCCTGCTCAATCTGCCTATGGTGAAGGTTGGCGCAGGCGTGATGTACCGTTACGGGCCTTACGCTTTTGACAATGTTTGGGACAATTTCGCTTGGAAATGGAGCGCCACGTTTAGTTTATAGTTGAGCGTTATGAGAAAATATTGTTTGATGGTTTTGGGGTTGGTGGTTTTGGCGTCATGTGCAAAACAACCCAAGAAAATCGTGCTGCAAGGCTTGGCACAAGGTTCCTATTATGCCGTCACCTATTTCGATGAGCAAAACCGTAATTTCCAACGCGAAATCGACTCGATTTTCCATGCCGTGGATATGTCGGTCAACCTATGGGTGGACAGTTCCGTCATCTGCAAAGTCAATCGGAATGAGGAAGTTGCATTGGATTCCATCTTCATCGACAATTTCAACATCGCGCAAGAGGCCGCCCGACTCTCTGACGGCTATTTCGACCCGACCATCTCCCCTATCGTGGCAGCTTGGGGCTTCAGCAACAAGACGGGCGACAGCATCACGCCACAACTCATCGACAGCCTCAAACAACTGGTCGACTACCGAAAAATCCGCATCGAGAGCGGAAAAGTCGTCAAGGAAAATCCCGCCATAACCTTGGATTTCAACGCCATAGCCCAAGGCTACACCACCGACTTGATTGCCCAATTCTTGGAAAGCCGAGGCATCAAGAATTATCTCGTCGATACGGGTGGAGAAATCATGGCGCGGGGCGAGAAACCTGATGGCAACCCATGGATTGTAGGCATTGAGAAACCCGCCGAAAACTGGGATTCGGACCGCATCTTGCAAACCTGCATCGCCTTGCGCGACAAGGGTTTGGTCACTTCGGGCAGCACCCGCAAGTATGTGGAACGCAACGGCAAACGTTATTCCCACTGCATCGACCCGAAGACGGGCTATCCCGTAGAGCATAGCGTTCTGAGTGTGACCATTTTGGCAAAAAACTCCGTTTGGGCCGACGCCCTCGCCTCCATTTGCATGGTGATGGGCATGGAACGCTCCTTGCCGTTCATCCAAAGCATGGACGGCGTGGAGGCGTATTACATCTTCGCGAACGAGCAGAACGCTTTGGAGACTTTTGCTACTGAGGGGTTTGCGGAACTATTTTTGGAATAAACCCTGAAAGCATCAATGCGTCCGTTTAAAAGACTTTTTATATTTTTGCAAAAACTAATCTATTATGGAATATTTCATCGTAGATGCTTTCACCGACCAGCTTTCTGGCGGCAATCCAATCGGAATGGTTTTTCTTGATACTCAAACCTTTCTACCAGAGGATTTGATATTGAAAACCGCCACCGAACTGCACTATTTGGAGACGAAGACGGCTTTCATCCGCAGACATTCGTCGCAGGAGTTCGCTTTCATTTTCCACAACGGCCACAATGTGGAGGCACAGAAACGCTTCGCCATTTTCACCAACTACGCCCCTACCGACCTCGGTATCGCCAAATGCTATTTCAAGATAGGCACTGGGAAAGAGATTTTTGAGTGAATGTATGATGAAAACAAAAGATTCCAACACAATTAAACACAATTCAAAATGAAAAAAGCATTATTCCTCGCAGTAGCGGCACTGATGATGGCCACGAGCTGCAACCACCAAGAACAAGAACAACAGACTATGGATAAGGAAAACAACGAATTGACCGCTTTCGACGTGCAGAAAGCATTTGAGAAGAACGGGTTCACGTGGTTCACCGAAAACCTCATCCTTTGCAGCGGCGACACCACACGGAGCAACGCCATGACCATCGGATGGGGCGGCATCGGCAACTACTTGGGCCACAACCGTCCGGCGGTGACCGTTTATGTGGCTCCGGGCCGCTACACGTGGGAGTTTATGGAGAAGTATCCGCGTTTCACCATCATGCAGTTCGATGACCCCGACATCTGGAAATACATGGGCAGCAACAGCGGTCGCGACGGCGACAAAGCCGCTGCCCTCGGCCTGCATGTGGCTTACACTGAGCACGGCACGCCGTATTACGAGGAGGCCAACATGGTCATTGAGTGCGAAACCATGTCAGTTTGGCACCAAACGGAACAGGACTTCCGCAACGACACGCCAAAAAAATGGTACGATGGCTTCGATGCCGGCATCCACACCGTCTATGTCGGCGAGGTCATCGGGGCTTGGAGGAGAGAGTGACAAAACCCAGTTTACACATTAAAATAGTCGAACCCGACAATGGTATCCACAAAGCGGTGCACGTAGTCGGCGGCAGTGGTGGGCCACTGGAAACCTAAACGATAGAGCACCTGTGTGGTGTAGTCGTTGGTCGATTCAATCCAGCGTGTCTTATGGCCTGCCCCCATATTGTAGGCCATCAGCGGACGTATCAGAGTGACGAGGTCGGGATTTTCCATCATACGGTCGAGAGCCTGTTGGAAATCATCCGATTCCACACGCTTCAGTGTGATGCCGGCCTCGGCAAAACTGTTGAGGATGTCGGACAGGAACTGGCGATGGGTGTTGTTCGGATGGAACACCGTACAGTCCTTCGGTGTCTGGGCTAATAGCATAATGGCGTGGGCCACCTCGTCGATGGGCGAGAACTCGAAACGCTGGTCGAGGGCTTCGTAAGGCACCATTCCGATGACTACGTAGGCACGCAACATCGCGAGGAAGTTGTTAGTGTTGAAGTTAATCTGGAACTCACCGTCTTTCTGGCGTGCCGAGAGGTTGCCCACACGCATAATCTTGGCATTCAAACTGTGGTGGGCGATGGCGTCGAGCACCAGTTCTTCGGCCTTGAACTTCGAATAGACGTATTTGTTGGCGTCGATGTTCTGTCCGATGTAGAGGTTCTGCTCCGACAATTTGACCTCGGGTCCCGGAACATTGTCGATGCTGATGCCGGCAATGCTGTTGGTAGAGATATGAATGAGGCGCGAACCCGTGCGCAGGCAGAAGGCAATCAAATGACGCACCGATTCGATGTTCACCATTTCAATGTCGTTTCCTGCCGAGAAGTGCTTCACGTTGGCGACGCAGTTGATGACGGTCAGTTGAGAGTTGAGCATTGAGAGTTGAGCGTTTTCTGCTGCCCGTTCAAGCGCATCTGGTTCAGTGATTTCAGCAGCGAAAGTAGTGACGCGCTCATCGAAATGCGCAAAGACTTCCGTTCTGCCGAAATAGTAGAAATAGAGCGTTTTCAGTCGCTGTGTCGGGTCTTCGCCTGACTTGCTGCGCAACGGACAAAGAATGTGGCCGTCGTAATTGGTCAGCAGTTCGTTGAGGATGTGAATGCCGAGATAGCCTGTGGCACCCGTCAGGAGCACGTCGCCGATGGGCTGATGCTCGCCATTGCGGAAAGCGTAGAGGGTGTTTTTGTCCAAAACAGGGATGAATGCGGCGTATTCGGAATTATCGATAGGAGCCGGCTTTTGTTGGAGGGGATTTGAAATCCCCGACTCTTGAGATGCGGATTTCAAATCCGCATCAACGTTGCCGCTTACATATTCAGCCAATGCCCTCGGTGTCTTCAGATTGAAGATGTCGTTGAAGACAATCTGCACGCCGTGTTTGCTGGCCTCAACGATGACCTTGATGGCGTTGATGCTGGTGCCGCCAATCTCGAAGAAGTTGTCGGTAGCACCCACCTCCTTGATTTTCAGGATGTCGGAGAAGATATTGCAGAAAAGTTCTTCTTTCTCACCTTTTGGAGCCTCATACTCGGTGACACGTTTCATTTCAGGGATAGGTAACACCTTGCGGTTGATTTTGCCGTTGGGGGTCATCGGCATGGTGTCCATCTGCATATAGGCGTCGGGCACCATATATTCAGCCAACGACGAGGCGGCAAGGGTCTTGCGGATGTCCTCGTCGGTAAGGGCTGCATTTGCTTCCAAAGTGTAGTAAAGTACCAAATGCTCATTGCCCATCACCTTGCGCACCTCGGCTGCAGCCTGACGGATGCCTTCAATATTCAAGGCCTTGCTCTCGATTTCACCGAGTTCGATACGGAAACCGCGCAGTTTCACTTGTGTGTCGATGCGGCTGATATACTCCAACTGACCCTCCTCGTTCCAACGGCAGAGGTCGCCAGTGTGGTACATTCGGACAGGACGACCCCAACGGTCTTGCTTGACAAACGGACAATCGACGAACGACTTGGCCGTGCGCTCGGGCAACTGCCAATAGCCGCGACCCACCTGAATGCCAGCAAAGCACAACTCACCTGCTACGCCCTGTGGCACGAGGTTGCCTGCGGTATCGACAATGAAGTTCCAGTTGTTGGCCACACTTTGGCCAATCGGGATATTCTCCACTCGTCGGCCAGGGGCAATGCTATAATAAGAGGTGTCGTCGGTACACTCCGTCGGGCCATAGACATTGATAATCTCGATATGGTCGCTGAACACACCGTCCATTTTCTCGCCACCGCCTGTGGTAAAGCGGATGGGCAGGTCGTCGAAGGTGTTGAGCAACAGGCTGGTCATTGCAGTCGAATAGCCGCCGCCTGTGATTTGATGGTCAATGAGGAACTGACGGATAGCGTTGAGGTCTTTGCGGATTTCCGTCGGCATAATGTGGAACGAGCCGCCCAATGTCAACACGGGGTACATATCCTCAATATGCGCATCGAACGAGAACGAACGGTGTCCGCTGACGCGGTCGGCTGCGGTGAGTTGCTCCATGTCGATGACTACAGCGATAAAGTTGCGCAATCCAGCCTGATGAAGCATGGCCCCTTTGGGCTTGCCTGTGGAGCCGGAAGTATAAATCATATAAGCCAAACCATCGGGATTCGACAAGTCGATAGGCTCTGCATTGGGCACATCCGCCATGAAGTCGTCGATGAAGAAAGTCCTGGCAGCAGCGGTGTTGAAGTCGCCTTCGGCTTGTTTGGCCTGTAAAACATCGTGCGAGGTAATCAGTACCTTCGACTCGGAGTTTTCAAGCATATAACTCAATCGCTCGTTGGGGTATTCGAAATCCAATGGTGTATAAGCGGCACCAGCCTTGTGGATGGCCAATACCGCCAACGGAAATTCCTTGAAACGGTCGAGCATCACGCAGACGAAGTCGTTGGGCTGCACGCCGAAATCGATCAACTGATGCGCCAAAGCATTCGAGTAGCGATCCATCTCGCCGTAGGTCAGTTGGCTATCCTTATCGACCACAGCAGGCGCATCGGGTGTGCGTTTGGCTTGCTCCGTGAAGAGGTTGGCGAAGGTTTTGGTAATATCTACATCAATCTCCTTACCTGTGCCTAATTTAACAATACGCTCGACCTCTTTATCACTGATGATGCAGATGCTGTTCAAGGCGGCATCCGGATTTGCCATCATCCGCTCTACCGTTACCTTGACGGCATCGGCCAGACTCTGCATTAGACGGGCGGAATATTTGCCATTGTCATATTCCACACAAACACTGGGCTGTCCATCGACCGGAGCGATGAAGAAAGTAATGGGGAACTTGGGTACTTGGAGTTCCATATTCTCCAATTCCAATGGAATTCCCTGACAGACATATTGGCTGATCATTCCCAATTGATAAACAAACTGGATTTCAGCCGTCAAGCCGTAGTCAGCGGCAATCTGTGCAAACGGATAGTTCTCGTGGTTCAACGTCTCGTCGAAGTTTTCACTCACCTCCTGCAAGAACTCTTTCACCGTTTGTTTTCCAATCGTTGCACTCAAAGCCAGGGTGTTGACAAACATACCCACGGTATTGCGGATGTGCAGGTTGGAACGACCGCTTGAGACGGTGGTGATACAAACCTGCTCGCTGTTGGCAAAGCGCGATAATGAATAATAGATGGCCGAGAGAAGCAGATGGGCAGGTGTGATATTGTTATTGCGACAGAAAGCATCTATAGCCTCGATGTCAAGAGCAGAAATGGCCTTGCTGATCGTACCCTTGACGGGATTCGGCAGGTCGGGACGTACCTCCGTAGCGGCCTCCACCACTGACAGCCGTTCTTTGAAAAAGTCCGCAGCAGCCTGATAGTCTGCCCCACCCTCGGCGGCCTTTTCAGCCATCACGTAGGCAGCATAATTCTGGTCTTCGTTTTCGATCGTCTCGCCGTTCATGAGGCTGCACAGTTGTTGCAGGAAGATGTCAACAGAACCACCATCGAATACCAGATGATGCACATCCATCAGCAGATAGGTCTGCTTTTCGGTAGTCATTATCTCAAAACGATAGAGCGGGCCCGTGCCGAGGTCGAAGGGCTTCACAAAGTCTTGTTTATACTGCGCCAGTTCCTCCTCGCTCATCTGCTTGAGAGGTATCTCAACAACCTTCTCCAAATCAACGGTTTGTATGATGCCCTCATCGCCATTACCGAAGTGAACCGTCATCTCCCGATGCGCCTTGACGAGTGTCTTGACAGCCTCGGCAAGGGCTGTTGTATCTGTATCCTTCTGGAACTTAAGGCAGAATGGAACATTGTACAACGTTGATGTGGGATTTTTCAGGCAGTCGAAATAAACGCCAATCTGGGCGTAGGAAAGCGGAACGCTTTTTAGTTGAGAGTTGAGGGTTGAGGGTTGAGAGTTGGTTTCCGTTTTCCCTTGCGTTGCCAATGGTCCGTTAGACAACTGTTTCCATATCTCATTCTCAATGCTTTGCAGCGTACCGTTTTTGACGAGCGATTTTGCATCAAGGGTGATGCCATAGCGCTTGTTCACCTGTATGGCCAACTTGATGGCGGAAATAGAAGTCAGGCCGGCATGTCCCAAAACGGTAGTAATGCCAAAATCGGTGTTACCGATGATGTCGGCAACCAAATTATGCAACTCTTCCTCAAGCAGATTCATGGGCACGTTACTCTCCACCACAGCCTCCTCCGCTTTCTTTTCGGGCTTCGGAAGGGCTTTTTTGTTCACCTTCTGGTTTTGGTTCAATGGAATTTTTTCAATCTGCATCGTCACGGCAGGCACCATGTAAGGCGGTTTTTGGTCGAGGATGAAGTTGTTGAGTGACTCAATGTCAACCTGCTCGTCTGCAACGATATAGGCTGCAATGAACTTGCCGCCATTCTCGTCGTCAAAGGCTTGAACGGTGGCATCCTTGATGCCCGGGAACTCGCGGATGACGGCTTCCACTTCTTTCAACTCGATGCGGAAACCGCGAATCTTCACCTGACCGTCCTTGCGGCCTACAAACTGGATATTGCCGTCGGGCAGGTAGCGCACAATGTCACCAGTACGATAGGTGCGAATGTATTTCTCCTCGGTGGTGAAGGGATTTTGAACAAACACTTCTGCGTTTTTATCCGGTCGGTTCAGGTAGCCCAGCGCCACTTGCGGCCCTGCCGCCCACAATTCGCCCATAGCCCCTACGGGCAGACGGTGTCCCTGCTGATCGACCACATAAAGCCGCACATTGTCCAAAGGCTTGCCAATGGGAATGTCCGTATCTTTTTTCGTGACGGGATAGATGGTGATGAGGATGGTGGCCTCTGTGGGTCCGTAGCCGTTGTGCAACTGATAGCCTGCGGGCGGAGCGATACTGGCCAATTTCTCACCGGCCACCGACAAATGCATCAAGGAATGGTTTTCGATGTTCGACGCAAACTGATAGCCCACCTGAGTGGTCATGAAGGTATGGGTGATATGTTCGCGCTCCAAATATTCGTTAAGCGACACGAGGTCCAGACGAAGCTCCTCCGGAATGATGTGCACGGTGGCACCGCCCGTTAATGGCGGATAGATGCCCTCCTGATGCACATCGAAACCATAGCTGGCATATTCAGCCACGTTGTGCTCTGGCTTTAGGTCGTAATACCTCCAGTACCAATTGCAGTAGTTCACCAAATTGCCGTGCGTCAGTTGGCAGCCTTTGGGCACGCCTGTAGAACCGGATGTATAGAGTAGGATGAAACGACTCGATGGGGACAGTTGAGAGTTGACAGTTGAAAGTTGAGAGTTGGCTTCCGCTGTGAGGGGCAGCAGTTGTAAAAATTCTTTTGTCAGCAACACATCTCCCTGATATTCGTCAACGAGGTCACGCAGTGACTCGTCGGCAATGAGCAATTTGGCGTCAGCATCTTTCACCATGAAGTTCAGACGCTCTTTCGGATAACTGGGGTCAAGCGGCTGATAGGCACAACCTGCTTTCAAAATGCCAAGCGAGGCAATCGCCATCCACTCGCAACGCGGGATGATGATAGACACGGCATCGCCCACGCCCAATCCTTTGGAGATGATATAACTTGCAATGCGGTCGCTTATTTCGTCAACCTGCGCGTAAGTGTAACGATGGTCCTTGAACACGACGGCTTCGGCATACGGGGTGGCCTTGGCCTGACGGCGGAACAGCGACACCACCGTCTGCGTGTCATCGTAGGCTCTGTCAGTGTCGTTGAACGAGTCGAGAAACTCGACCTGCTTCTTCGTGGCAATGCTGATATTGCGCAAACACTCCTCTGTGAGGAAACCTTCTACGACCGCCTCATAACTTTCCATAAACTGACTGATGAGTGCCTCACTGTATTTGTTGCCATCATACTCTGCTTCCACCACGAATCGTCCCTCGTTGATGACGACCTTCAGGTAGAGCGAAACCTCGCGACTGCTGTTACGAAGAAAAACAAGTTCCATAGGCTTGCCGCAAAATGGTTTGTCGCCCCATGTATTTCCATGCCAAATAAACAGCGTGGCGGGCTGCAGCCCCAAGTCATTGACTACGTCGCTATAAGTATAAGTCTCATGCTGTCGACAACCCTTCATCTGCTCCTCTCCAGTCTTGATGAAATCAAGCACACGGGTGTCATCATCGAACTTGGCATAGACAGGCACCGTTTTCACCATCATTCCCACTGTACGGTTAGAACGCTTGTCGGCACGTCCGTTATGAACTGTGCTGAACAATGCCTGCTGCTCATTATTGTATTTTGCCAACAGATAGGTGTAGGCCGCTGTAAAAACGGAACTTCGGAAGACGCCCTTCTCCTTGCAGAAGGCATCTACCCGATTCTTGTCCACAGCCATTGTCCGTGCCAGGAGGGCGTCCACAAACTGCTTGTCATCGCGGTCGGGCAACAGCGGAGAGTAGCAATCATCGCAATCGAAGTTTTCCGCATACCATTTCTTATCTTCCTCAAAGACAGCAGTCCGACGTACTTCCTCTTCTTCGACAGCCAACTGGGCCATCGTCACCTGCTCCGGTTCCAACGGCTCACCGTTGTAGGCTTTCTCGATATCAGCCAACATGATGGCCTGCGAGCTTCCGTCGAAAATCGTATGGTGGACATTCTGGAAAAAATAAAAATGCTCTTTGTCGCGCAACAGGCGTATATAGAACAGACGGCCGTCCACGATGTTGAAAGGCTGAATCATCGTTTTCTTGGCAGCCTCAATATCATCGATATGCTCTACTTTCAGGCTGAACGTTTCGCTGTCATCGATGGTTTGCACGGGGTCGCCCTGATCCGTCAGTTTGATGCGCGTAAACAGGGTCGGATGGGCAGACACTGCTGTCTCAATAGCCTTACGGAGCCGTTCTTCGTCCAAACTTCCATCGAGGATATAGAAAAAAGGTACATCGTAATAAGGCTCTCCCGGGTGGTTGACACATTCCACGTAGAGTCCGTATTGCGTTTTAGTTAAGGGTGCAGATGTTTTCATGTCTATTATTTGTTATTTCTTAATTCAAATTTGACGTGCGTCATCTTGTGGAGCACAAAAATGGCAACCATCTCAATGATGTAGGCTATCAGGTAACTATACCAAATCCATTCTTTAGCGTATTTTGAAACCAGCCACAGCACCGGAATGACCGTCAGCGACAAGGCGAAGGAAATGAAAAGTGCCATGTGGTGGTAGTCGTAGAGCTTATAAACGACCATGATGGTATAAATGTAGCAGAAGGGGATGAGGCAGACGGCGAAGATGCGCAACGCATGGCAACTTTCGGCAATCATATCGCTTTCGTCGGCACCAAAAAGCATAACGATACTCTCGGGCCATATCCATACGTAGATGCAGGTGATGACCATTGCTATGGTGATGAAATTGAACGACTTGCGCAGCACCAGCGAAAAGGCCTCGTTGTCGCCCTTGCCCACTTGGATGGAACCCAACGACTGGATGGTGCGGCAGACGCCTCCCAAAAACAGGTTGTAAATCAGCAGCAAATTCATGCAGAGGGCAAAGGCATAGATGCCCGTGCGCCCCAGCGACGACAGGATGATTTTGTTCGCCGAGAACATCAGCACCGTCAGACAGACCGAGGCAATGGCCAACGGCGCACCTTGCGAAATGATGGCGCCGAAAACGGGTTTCTGACGACCAAAACCGAGTCGCAGGTGGTTCTCTTTGGAAAGGAAATGGATGCCCATCATGGCGATGCCCACGACGTGACCGATGACGGTAGCCCAAGCGCTACCCTCAATGCCCCAACCTAAATACTTGATGAACACCACGTCAAGCAGCAAGTGAACAACATTATCCACCAAGATGGATACAGACACCAAGCGCGGACTGCCATCGACGCTGACCATCGTATCAAGGCCCCACATCAACAAGTAGGCCGGTGCTCCTATCAACGTCACTCGAAGGTAATCGTAGGTGGGCTGATAAAGTTGCCCGTGGTCACACAGCAGCCGTGTCACGGCATCGGGTATCAGCACGCCACATCCTGTCAACACGAGACCCACTACCAAACAGGCCATCATTGAAATGGTGAAGATGTACGATGCTCGCCCTGTGTCCTTTTTGCCCAATTCCATACCGACCAGCATACCCGCTCCTGCAGCCAGTAGCATGTTGACGGTGAACATGAACTGAAGTAATGGCAGTGCCAGGTTGATGGCACTCACTGCGTCTTCGTTGATCAGGTTGCCTACAATCATCGCATCCACCACATTTCCCAAACAGGCCGACAATCCAATGAGGATGGATGCCCACAAGAAACGCCTGAACTGGCTATTAAACGCTTTTTTCTCTTTTGTATTCATCTTGTATTCGTGTTTACTAAAAAGTTTATTATTGTTGAATAGTTTTATCAACGTTCATCAACAATCTTGGCATTAGGGTAATCAGCGGGGTTGAAGGTGACTTCCTTTTCCGTCACGCCAACCTTGAAGTTTTGCATGGATATACCGATACCTTTCGCCTTGGTTTTCATGTAGATGACCGAATAATCGGCTTTGGAAACGGCAAGGTCGATGCGTTTCGGGTCGTCCTTGTCTTTGTTCGACTTGTTTTTCTTGCACACGATGTACCACACTTGGTCATCGGTCTTTCTGTCGAAAGAGAGGTCGTAGCCTTCCGAAACGCCGGTGACGAGATCCGTGTCGCCAGAGTTGTTCTTTTCCTCTTCGGGCTTCGCATTGGTGATTTTCATCTCGTTCTTCTCGGGGTCATACTCCCATTCGGTTGTGCCGTCGTTCCAACTGGTGACTTTATTGCCTTTTGCGAAAAGTTCAATCTTCAGTTTGTCGCCCAGCGTATAGTTGGTGCTTCTGAACTCGCCAAGGATGGGGATTGACATCACTAAATCGAAAGACATGCCATGGGAATCGCCTTTCCTGATTTCGGCATTCATGCGCTCAACGACTTCTTCAGGGGTTTGTGCGCAAAGATTCATTGGAGCCATCATTGCTCCTACAAAGCAGATAATCAAAAAGATACGTTTCATTTTATTGTTCAATCGTACAGAATTGATTTGCTGTACGAGGGAGCAAAAATAAAGAAAAACTGGGATTTCAACTCTTCGACTAAAAAGAAATCCACAATTCGGGCAAAGGCTTGGATTGCGGATTTTTGTATCTTTGCAGCCACAAAACATAACACACTATGAAACAACACTCCATTCACGAAGGCTACATGCCCTATCTGGGCTATCAAACCTACTACCGCATTGTCGGTGATCCATCAAGCAAACCCGCATTGTTGCTTTTGCACGGCGGACCGGGCAGCACGCACAACTATTTTGAGGTTTTGGACCGTATCGCCGACACGGGCCGTCAGGTGATTTCCTACGACCAAATCGGCTGCGGCAACTCTTATCTCGACGGCCATCCCGAGTTGTGGACCCAAGAAACTTGGATTAATGAGCTTATCGCCCTGCGCGGACATCTGCACCTCGACCAAATCCACCTCCTTGGCCAGTCGTGGGGTGCCATGCAGGCCATCGCCTACATCATCGACTTCCAGCCCAAAGGCATCAAGTCGGTGATTCTCTCTTCGGGTCATGCCTCCAGTTCGCTTTGGGCCAGCGAGCAGCACCGCCTCATCAAATACATGTCTGCCGAAGACCAAGAAGCCATCCGCCACGCCGAAGCCACCGGCAAGTGGGACGACCCCGACTATCTCCGCGCCAACGAGCATTATTATGAGCGTTACGTCATCAGCGTCGACGAGAACTCGCCTGAATGTCTCCGCCGTCCCAAACGTGCCGGCAACGAAGCCTATCTCTACGGTTGGGGTCCCAATGAATACCAGCCTTTAGGCGATTTGGCCGATTTTGAATACACCGACCGCCTCAACGAAATCAAGCAACCCTGCTTGATTTGCAGCGGCACTCGCGACATCTGCACCCCCGTGGTGGCCGCCTCGCTCTACGAGAACATCCCCAACAGCCGCTGGGAGGTCTTCAAAGCCGCCCGCCACACCTGCTTCGTCGAACAAACCGACAAGTATTGCGCCATTTTGGAGAAGTGGTTGGAAGAAAATGATTGACTTTTGCAGCATGGAAAATGAACAATAAACCTAATTCAAAATGACACTCGAAGAAGCGATGCGTGCCAGACACATGGTGCGCAAATACACTGACAAGCCTTTGCCGGGAGACATCGT